>Ga0213865_10002496_pt1 | contig 11570 bp, 8 predicted proteins | sample PICome_6_FD_160100 | JGI IMG/M metagenome (GOLD analysis project Ga0213865, IMG submission 160100) | Coastal seawater microbial communities near Pivers Island, North Carolina, United States - PICO282 | ecosystem: Environmental > Aquatic > Marine > Coastal | place: USA: North Carolina | collected...
TATGGTAAGCCGGTAATCTGTGTGCCTCAAGTCCTTCGTTCGACATATACTGCTTACCTACATATTGGTTCCAAAGTGTTGCCTCAAAGCCCTTCTTTGCGTAGGTCAGACGAGCACTAGTAACTGCGCCTGGTGAGAAAGCAATTGGCGTATTGTCCACAAAAGAAGAGGTAGGATCACTTACCCAGTTCACATTCTCATTTTGACTCAATGCAACATTGGCCGTAGCTGAAAGCACCGAGGACAGCTGATACGCACCGGTAAACTCCAAACCCTGACGGAAGCTCTGTCCTACGTTCTCACGGATTGGGTAACCCTGCGCATCAATAGCACCTGTGAGTACCAATTGATTGCGGTACTGCTGACGGTATGCGTTCACATCAAAAGCCCACTTCTCTCCTGAGTTGCGGTAATTGAATTCCAGATCTAACATCTGCTCCGCCTGCAATGCATTGGCATCATCGGCATACTGCAAATCTGTACGGTTCGGCTCGCGGTGACCAACACCAGCATAAGCTCCGAAAATTTGATTCCCGCCAAGGTTGTAAGTCAAACCTACCTTTGGATTAAAGAAGTTAAACATACGGTCAAAGTTTGCCGGTCCCGTTGCTGAGCCACCTTTTGAGCTGTGGTTCACAAAACGGTATTGTACATCTGCATAGAACAATAATTTATTACGAGTTAGAGCGTACTTACCATAGAGGTTGGCGTCCACCTTTTCAGCATCGCCATTGTAATACGAGCTATCCGTTCCACTTATATTGGGATTATTTGCCCAAATCACCTCGCCAAAGTGAGCACCGTCATAACGATGGGCGCCACCGCCCAGTTGAATTCGGTGGTTACCGGTGGAATACGTCCATGAAGAAGTGGCGCCATAAAAATCGTTGTCTAACCACTTACGCGTTACGACATCACCTTGTGAAATAGTATCTCCATTTGAGGAATAATAGGGCATTAAGCCAAAATCATTAAAAAACAAGGCAGGATATGATAAAGCCAGTTGTTGATATTCTTCATAATAGCCAGCACCTGCAGTATGGTGAAATGCTGCTGCAAATGTTCCACCGAAGAGGTTCGAATATCGGTAGTGCAACTGCGTATGCTCTTGACCGTAGTTATCTACTTGATCGTCATAGGTTCCTATTACACTCCAAGTATCGTCATACAATGCACCTGCAGCGTTGAATTGAGGAAAAGCATCTGGACCGTACATAGTGGTAGAATCGACCCCGTACCAAGCTTGGTACGTACGTTCACCGCCGCCAAATCTTATAGCTTCCATATAATGACCACCTCCAGCAAAACCGGCGCTTACATAGTAGGATTGTAAATCTGAAGAAGCGCGCTCAACGTACCCATTTGAGGTGATTGATGAAATACGAGTATTCATCCAAAATCCACTTGCTGAAACACCCGTACTTGCTTCCATAGTTGCACGCTGGGTTCCATAGGATCCTGCACCAAGCGTGATACGACCGCCTTTTTCACCAGCACCCAAGGTGCTTAGGCCCAAGCTAGCGCCAAATGCACCAGAACCGTTGGTAGAAGTCCCAACACCTTTTTGCAATTTGATGGCGTTGGTTGAAGACATGAGGTCTGGTGTGTTCACCCAGAACACACCGTGGCTTTCGGCATCATTCATGGGTATACCATTCACAGTAACGTTGATACGCGTAATGTCTGAACCACGAACACGCATGTTGGTGTATCCAACACCATTACCAGCATCAGAGAAACTAACTACGCCTGCGACATCTTGTAAAACGTAAGGAAGATCGCGACCGGTGTTCAGCGCTTCAACGTCCTTTTCCGTTAGGTTGATCTGTGCGATTGGGTCATCTTTTTGCGCCCAAGTACCCAGTACATTCACCTCGTTAAGTTCCACTTTTGGAAGAAGTAAAATGTCTGCTTTGACCGAATCGGCCTTTTCTTGTGCAGTAGCTAAAAGCGAAAGTGCTACGCTAGCTGCAGTAAACATGATTTTTTTCATGATTTTTTGGTTGTTAAACCACGTCAAGGGGCAACAACGTGTATTACACAATTATTGCTTATTGTTCCTTGGCAGCATTACCTGCCCAGGTTCTATGGGTATAATCTCAGCCTGTAGGTTCGAAAACTTTCTAGGCACCCCTTTGAGACAAGGCAAATGTATAGTACCTTTTTTGATAATTAAATAGTATGAGAAAATTTATTGAGATAAGTGGATATATTGGGTTCTCCGCTTTGGCGCTTAGCGTAGTTTTTAAGTTTTTGCATTGGATAGGGGCACCAACACTTCTTTTAATTGGCACCGTAAGTACTTCGCTCTTTATTGTTCTCTGGACCATAGAGAAAATAAGAAAGCATAGTTAAGAGTTCATTACCTCTTCTTTAAGAACTTAATGCCTCATCTTTCACGATACAAACGTTCCGCAATTGACTTTGGCTTAAGTCTTATTTGTTCGCCCTTATAGGGTTGCTGACCTATTTTGAAATCATTGTATTTGTAAAGCTTCTCCATTGGAACGGCATATTGTTGACTTATCGCTCTCATTGTAGTTCCCTCTGGCGCAACCATAAATTTTTGTTTTACGCGACCTTTTTTGTAATCAATATAAATGGCTTCACCGGCATGAAATACCGTTTGGTATCCGGCATCATTCATATCAAGTAAGACTGCTATGCGCATGTGTAATGAATCTGCAACGGATTCTATGGATTCTCCGTGCTGAAGGATAATGTATGGGGTTGTATTTTCATGACGTTTTAGCCTATGAATCAAAAACTTTCGTTTGGATTTTTTAACCACCTTTCCTTTTTCATTGACAGTAGGGCCAGTAACCTTAGTTACTACTGTGTCCTCTGATACAAGCAACGGAGTGGATAATGTGAAGTCAAATCTGTGTAGATTTTCATCCTCTATAATCCGAATTAATTTATCTGCATAGTCAGGTGCTGTGGCATACCCAGCCTTTTTAAGTCCTTTTGCCCAGCCGCGATAGTCTGTCAATTCTAAGTCAAATAAAAATTCATACCTAGAACCCCGAACTAAGAAATCAGTGTGATCTTCATAGCTATGACTGGGATTATCATAGGCACGAAAACACTCTCCCTGACTATCATCATCATGAAACACCTTTTTGCCTTCCCAAGTACCGTGACATTTTATTCCAAAATGATTGTTTGACTTCCTAGCCAATTCACTTTGTCCATTACCGCTCTCCAAAATGCCTTGCGCCAAGGTAATAGACGCGGGAATGCCGCTCCTATTCATTTCATCTACTGCGATCTGTGAAAATTCTTGGATATACTCTTTACGAATATTTGTTTGTGCACTTACTTGGCAAGTACAAAGAAACATAATAAGCAGATTTAAGAAACGATTCGTTAACATTGAAACTCATATTTGACTACAAATTGCATCTTCCTTTTCAATGTTTTTTCTTTTTGATGGACGAGTTATTAAAAAAATGGGGGCTAACTCCCACAAAATCAAAAAATGAAATTGTTAATAACGCTTTTTGGGTAGGTAGTAAATGAGCAAATCGATTTGGTAGTTTAGAAATAAGTCTAAACAAAACACATACGCAATGAGTACTAACGATTTCGGAATGGACGATTCTTTCGCAGACTTCGTCCAAGAATTAGAGCAAGCAGAGCAACCCAAAGCCTGCAGTATTGACAATCCAGAATGCGAAGCTTGCGGTAGCTAATTTACAACTGCATTATACATAAAGAGCCCTGTAGCGCGCCGCGCTACAGGGCTCTTTAGTTTAAAGCAAATAGGTAAACCCTACTCCAAAATAATTGCTCCAGCCGTTGATTTCATATTTGAAACCCAAGGCATTTATGCTGCCGTCCCAACCGTACCACTGAATATCCAATCCAATAGGTATGGTAAAAACGTTCACTGGATTCTCAGGGTCTAAAAACAGTAAATCTATAAAACCCGTCTTTTCTGCTTCATCAGCACCAGTCATATAGCCAAAGCCAACATTTAAAAAAAAGTCCAAAAAGTCACCTTCCCAAAGTTTTCCGAATCTGACTTTAGCCGCAGAAAACCTACCAATATTGTAATTGTACTGAGGCAGTCCAACGTATGTTCCAAATGCACCGTTCCGAACGTAAGAGGTAGAAAATGAGATAACCCCACCATTCTTCACATCATACAAATAACCTCCTAATTCATATTCTTCACCCAAGATAAATGAAGAAGGATCTGTCAAAAGCGTGTGATAACCTGCAAGAATGCCCATATCTATCTCATCCAAAACTAGTTTTGCTTGCGCCTTTGAACAAACAGGTGCTAAAGCAAATAAAAAGACAAAGGATAAAACACGCATTAAAAAAGAATTTGTTTGGTGAATATCAGAAAAACTATGCCAAAAAAGAAGCCACTCTTTTGAAGTGGCTTCTTGCAATCTTATTTTTTAATACCTGTAATGCTCAGGCTTAAATGGACCTTCTACGGTTACTCCAATGTAATCGGCTTGGTCTTTACGAAGTGTTTCCAATTCTACTCCAATCTTTGCTAAGTGCAAAGCAGCTACCTTTTCATCTAAGTGCTTTGGAAGCGTGTAAACCTTGTTTTCGTACTTATCACTATGCAACCATAACTCTAGTTGCGCCAACGTCTGATTCGTAAAACTATTGGACATTACAAATGAAGGATGACCCGTTGCACAACCCAAGTTTACTAATCGACCCTCTGCTAAAACAATAATTTCATTGCCATCAACATTATACAAATCGACCTGAGGCTTGATCACTTTCATGGTTTCTCCATAAGTCTCGTTCAACCATGACATATCAATTTCGTTATCAAAGTGGCCAATGTTACATACAATGGTTTTATCGTTCATCATTCGGAAGTGTTCTTCACGAATAATGTCTTTATTACCGGTTGCAGTAACTACTATTTGAGCGCGCGGTATAGCGTTTTCCATGCGCTTCACTTCAAAGCCATCCATTGCAGCTTGTAATGCACAAATCGGATCAATCTCGGTAACAATAACTCTAGCACCTGCACCTCTTAAAGAAGCAGCTGTTCCTTTACCTACATCGCCATAACCCGCAACTACAGCAACCTTTCCTGCAATCATCACATCCGTTGCACGACGAATCGCATCAACAGCTGATTCCTGACAACCGTACTTGTTATCAAATTTGGATTTGGTAACTGAATCGTTCACATTTATTGCTGGCAGCACTAATGTTCCGTTAATTTCACGCTCATACAAACGGTGAACACCCGTAGTAGTTTCTTCAGATAATCCTTTGATGCCAGCCACCAATTCTGGAAATTCATCAAATACCATATTTGTCAAATCACCACCGTCATCCAAAATCATATTTAACGGCTGACGATCCTCACCAAAGAATAAGGTTTGTTCAATACACCAATTAAATTCGTCTTCATTCATGCCTTTCCATGCATAAACCGGTATACCTGCCGCTGCTATTGCCGCTGCCGCATGATCTTGGGTAGAAAAAATATTACATGAAGACCACGTAACATCTGCACCCAATTCCACTAATGTTTCTATTAAAACCGCCGTTTGAATGGTCATGTGAAGACATCCTGCAATACGCGACCCCTTCAATGGTTTGCTTGCTCCATACTCCTCACGAAGTGCCATTAAACCTGGCATCTCAGCTTCGGCCAATTTGATTTCAGTTCGGCCCCAATCGGCCAATGACATATCCTTAACTTTGTACGGAACGTATTGTATTGTTGAACTCATAAAGTGATTAAATTTGCTGCAAAGATATACAACACAAGCGTCTTACAAACAGTTCAGTCCATGTTGAGTTATCCGTTTAAATTTCTGTCTAGCAGTATTCGTGTTTCAATCAATCCCACTTATCATGAGGCAGACATTATTGACCAATTTTGTTCAATGGATGCGCATCGGTATTCAACATTTACTAACCTGAATAAAAAGAAGGAGTTTGTATTTAGTCGTGCCGCGCTATTACAAGCTTGCGGTAGTATTTCAGAAATAAAATATGAAGGCAATAAACCAGTAATTGCGAATGCTTTTATCAGCCTTAGTCATTGTAAGGCGGGTACTGCAGCATGCTACAGCGACAAGCTTGAGGTTGGTATAGATATTGAAGTTGAACGAAAAAATATAAAACGTATAAGTTCAAAATTCACTTCACAAAAAGAAGTGGAAAAATTCAAATGTTCAGAGCAAGATGCTATTCAGTTCATTTGGGGAATTAAGGAAAGTCTATTCAAACTACACGGATTGGGGGGTATTGATTTCAAAGAAGATTTGGACATAGTCTCTTTTGAATGGAATGAAACTACTAAACAAGGATGGGGAATGGCATGGATTCGCAAGGTATGTGCCAACCGACCTTATCAAATGCAATGTTTAGTCCAGGTTGCTAAAATGGGAAAGCACTATATCTGCATGGCATCCCACAGGAGAAAAATGAATCCTTTCACTTCATTACGTACACAATTAAGAGAGTGGGAACCAAGCGATGCACCCTGGCTTTATGCGCTCAATTCAGACCCTTCAGTTACCCGTTATACTGGAAATGCTGGCTTTACAGATGAAAAAAGCGCCCTTGAAATCATTCATTCTTATCCTAATTATCAGCGGGACGGCTACGGTCGTTGGATCGTTATAGATAAAGCTTCCAAAAAACCCATGGGCTGGTGTGGACTAATAAATAATCGCTGGGGCATAGATTTAGGTTTTAGGTTTTTCAAAGAATATTGGGGAAAAGGTCTTGCCACAGAATGCGCATCGGCCACAATGGAGCAAGCAAAAAAACTACAACTCAGACGCCTCATTGGCCGTACATTATCACCCAATATTGGAAGTTGGATGGTTCTAGAGAAAATAGGCATGAAACGATTTGAAAGCAGTTCTATTGAAGAATTTGCCTCTGACTACAACCTAGAACCTCAAGACTTGAAATTGTGGAAGGGACAAATGTTGTTCATGTACAAAATTGATTTGTAATGCATTTTGTTTTCACAGGAACTGAGAGCACGTTTAAAAGTACTATTGCAAAGAAGATAGCAATGCATTTTAATTTGTTGTACATCCCGGAATTTGCACGAACGTACCTTGAAGAAATCTCACCAAACACGCAGATAAACCCAATAGCAAGGAAAGATTATAATCTCATTGAAGAAGGTCAATTAGCACTTTTGTCTTCTCAAGGTTATTTTGACTCGAACCAACCGAAAGTATTCGATACCGACGGTACTGTTTTGCATATATGGAAAACTGACAAGTTTGATGTCATTGACTATAAACTACTGAATATACCTAGTCACATTATCTATTTCTTGTGCTATCCAAATGTTGAAGGCGCATATGACCCTTTGCGGATGGACTTGGAAAGACGAGATGTTCTACATGAACAATATGTAAACGTTTTAAAAGAGCTGCCTAACACAACCATTCATTTAAACCAAGAAACACTTGAAGAGCGAGTAACATTCGCCACAACAGAGATTGAGCGACTCTTAAACGACTCGATTTAGCTTTTCATTAATCATCTGTCGTGCACTATTCCACTTTTGAAACTGAACCATGTAGTAGTCGTAGTCTGCACTTTCCATCTTTAGATAGTCCTTTAGGGCGTGAAGTTTTCGCTCAACATGGACGTATTTCATTCTCATGGTGGTCTCTCTTACTAAAGTGAAAATAGTTTTCTTTTCCTCTGGTAAATAAATGTCTTTCGACTTCCAATTCGCTAGAGTGTATTTATCCGTTAACGCGTCCGTAACTTCTTTGACAATATCTTGATCTTCTTGTCTCACCCACCAGTCTATTGAAGGTATACGTTCTTGTTCAATCTCATCAGCCAATAAATTGTACATCTTAGCGTAAATGGGATTCAAAAACTCAATATGATCTTCCTCAAGTTCATCTACAATCCAATTAGCTATGGCCACCGGCACCACTTCTTCTTCATCTAAATCGGAATCTAGCATGGTATCTGTACCTTTTGAAATGAGAAGGTGAATTACCTTCTTTTCCTGCTCATGACCATAAATCTTTTGATCACCAGGATAGTCGGTTGGCACCACTTCCATTGGAGGAGCTTGGGCTTGACTTTTTCTTCTTTGTCTTTCCTGAATACCCTGTAATCGACCTAATTCTTCGTAAAGGGCATTGGGTTCCATTTCTAGAATAGATGCCGCCTCTTTTATTAGGACCTCTCGTCCAATTTGGTCCGGTACTTTGCTTATGCTTCCCACCACATCCCGAACCATTTGAGCAATTTTCAATGGATCGCCAGCAGCTTCTTGCAGTAATACTGTAGTTTTAAAACTGATGAAATCTTTCTTACTACTCTTGAGAAAATCTTCGAGTTCTTCGTTTGTTTTTTGCTTCGCAAAACTGTCAGGATCCTCCCCTTCTGGGAAACTGACCACCCGCACATTCACACCTTGTTCGAGCATCATGTCTAGTCCCCTAAAACTAGCTCTTAGCCCGGCCGCATCACCGTCAAATAGCAAGGTAATGTTTTGCGTATACCGCTTTAACATTCCTATCTGGCCTTCAGTAAGTGCAGTTCCTGACGAACTTACCACATTACAGACGCCGTTTTGGAAAAAGCTTAAAACATCAGTATAGCCCTCTACTAAGAAAGCTTCATTGCGTTTTACAATCTCCTGTTTTGCTTGATACAAACCGTACAGAACCTTGCTTTTATGATAGATTGGGTTCTCCGGACTGTTCAAATATTTTGCAGCCTTAGTAGTGCTATTCAAAATCCTACCCCCAAAGCCTAACACTCGACCGCTTACACTATGGATAGGAAACATTACTCTACCATGAAAACGATCGTACCAACCCCGTTCATTTTTCATGGAAATTCCACTTTCAATCAACGCTTTTTCGCTGTATTGATTGGCTAATGCATATTCTGCGAAGGCATTTGATTTTTCGGGACTATAACCTAAGTGAAATTTTTCAATGGTCGAATCTGTATACCCACGCTCTTTAAAGTAGCTCATCCCTATGGCCTTGCCGGTATCCGTTTCAAGCAATTGCTCCTTAAAGAATTTTGATGCAACGTCTGTAACTAAAAAGACGGCTTCGCGCATATTGCCAGCCTCTATTTCTTCTGGAGTTTGAGGACGAGCATCGGGTATATCAATATTGTATTTTTTCGCTATCCAACGCAAGGCTTCAGGATAACTCATTTGCTCGAGCTCCATAAGGAAAGTGACCGCACTACCTCCTTTACCGGAAGAAAAACATTTGAATATCTGCTTAGCCGGACTCACCATGAAGCTCGGAGTTTTCTCATTATTAAATGGACTAAGCCCTTTGAGATTACTGCCTGACTTCTTCAACTGAACGAATTCTCCTATAACCTCTTCAATTCGAGCGGTTGTAAAAATTTGTTCAATGATTTCTTGTGGTATACGAGCCATACGTGCAAGATATGTTTTCTAATCAAAAAAGCCACCCCTTAGGGTGGCCGTGCAAGCTGAGTTTAGTTTTGTTATTTATGTAAATGTACATCCATTTGTGGATATGGAATGGAAATTCCTTTTGCATTGAATGTTTTATATACATTTTCATTCATTGAATAATGTACAGACCAGTAGTCTTCGGCTTTTACCCATGCCCTTGTAGTAAGATTCACTGATGAATCCGCCATAGCTCCTAGCTCTACTAGAATAGGTTTATCCTGAAGCACACGTTCGTCAGATTCCAATAATTCCCGTACAATTGCCTTGGCCGTATCAAGGTCAGCGTCGTACCCTATTCCAAAGGTCCAATCCAATCGTCTAAATTCTTGAGCACTGTAGTTAATTAACGAGCCGTTGCTCAAAGGACCATTTGGAAGAATAATCACCTTATTATCTGGTGTCGTCAATGTGGTTACGAATATTTGTATGCTCTTCACACTGCCCGAATAGCCTTGAGCCTCAATAAAGTCACCAACTTTAAATGGCTTAAACATCAAGATCATGGCTCCACCAGCAAAATTTTGCAAGGTGCCACTTAAAGCCATACCCACTGCTAATCCGGCAGCACCAAGTACAGCGACTATACTGGTTGTTGCTACTCCCAACTGATTGATAGCTGCAATTAAGACAAATGCTTGTAATGCAATCTTTAACAACGACTCCAAAAAGGTAGTTAGACTAGGGTCCATGTTTCTTAAGGCCATCGCCTTATTGAACCCTCGAATCATAACCTTGACTATTCTCATTCCAATCCATAGAATGAGAAGGGCCACAACCATCTGTTTAGCCCAAGACAAGGCATTATTTGTGATGGTCTCAATAGAAACTCCTAAAATATCCTCCATACATGTTTAGTTTTCAGGTTACTTTTTTCTCGCACCAGTATATGCAATGACTTCATTAAGTGCATCGCGTTCCTTACTTGAAGGAAAAGTAGAAAGAATTTCCGAGGCATTCTTTAAATGATTTTCCATTTTCTCTCTAGCATAATCTAATCCCCCGGAATTGCGTACAAAGTCTACCACTTCTGCCACTTTCTTTGGTCTATTATGGTGTTTCTTTATTATTCTGACTACCTCCTTTCTTTTTGCCGGAGTTGCGTTTTGAAGTGCATTAATTAGAGGCAAGGTCATCTTCTGTTCCTTGATATCAATACCAGAGGGTTTACCCGTAAGGTTTACTTTTTCGAAATCAAATAAATCATCCTTAATTTGAAAAGCTAAGCCCAACTCTCTGCCAAACCTTTGCATTTTTTCTTGAACCTCTTGAGAAGCGTTCGCACTTTGCGCACCAACCACACAACAAGTTTCCATTAGTACGGCGGTCTTTTGCTGAATGACTTGGTAGTAGATATCTTCCGTAATATCCAATTTGCGCGCCTTCTCTATTTGCAGAAGCTCACCTTCACTCATACTTTTCACAGCTGTACTTACTGTTCCTAAAAGTTCATATTCTTTTTGATCAACCGCAAGAAGAAGAACTTTAGACAGAAGGTAATCACCTATTAAAACAGCAACTTTATTTTTCCAAAGTGCATTAATAGAGAAAAAGCCTCTGCGCATATCTGCATCATCTACTACATCGTCATGAACGAGTGTAGCTGTGTGCATTAATTCAATTAAAGAAGCCCCTACATAAGTGCGATCCTGAACTTCGCCTAACATTTTTGCCGTTAGAAAAACAAGTATGGGTCGTAGCTGCTTGCCCTTTCGCCTAACCATGTAATTCATCACACGGTCAACAATTGGTGTATTTGAACGAAGATTTGACTTAAACCTTTTGTCAAACTCCTTCATTTCATGGGCAATTGGCGCCTTGATATCCGCAAGTTTAGCCATTAGCTCCAGCCCTTTATAGTTTGGATGTGCTCATACGCCTTTTGTACATTCAAAAACGTCTCTTTAGCAGACTCCTGTGCTTCAGGACCTGCATCAATGGTACGATCAGGATGGTATTTCAAAGCCATTTTCCGGTACGCCTTTTTGACTTCACTTTCTGTTGCATCTTTATTCACTTCAAGGACTTTATATGCCCAATCGGTGTCCGTTTCCTTCGCAAACATTGCTCGAATGGACTCAAAATCATACGAACTGATTCTCAAATTTCGAGCGATTCGTCTAATCTCTTC
>Ga0213865_10002497_pt1 | contig 11569 bp, 16 predicted proteins | sample PICome_6_FD_160100 | JGI IMG/M metagenome (GOLD analysis project Ga0213865, IMG submission 160100) | Coastal seawater microbial communities near Pivers Island, North Carolina, United States - PICO282 | ecosystem: Environmental > Aquatic > Marine > Coastal | place: USA: North Carolina...
CACAACTCTTAATTTCATTTTATTTATACTAATGAACTTCCCAATTGGATCTTCATCTTCCTCAAACAGTTCTTCCTGAGTTCTTTCGCCAATCACACAAACTTTTCGTTCATATTTGATATCTGATTCGTTTATAAACCTTCCACCATCGTAAATTTTTGAGGTTGCAATCTTAATATATTCCGGATACTCACCATAAATAGCATATGTACCTGTTTTAGTTCCTCTTACGATGTTTCCACCAGCAGAACCAAATACACCAGCTACATTTCTTGGTGCTATAAACTTAATACCTTGAACTCTTTTTTTAAGGACATCAACATCACTTAATTTTAGCTGAATTCCTCTCTCAGCCTTGTACCCGGCATAAGGAAGACTTGTGTATTGTGCCCAGACAAAAATACTGTTGGAAGCTATGGATTGAAATGCTCTTTCAAAGCCATTATCAAGACCTTTAGAAGATCCTGCAAGTGTAATATAAATAAAGATTCCCCACAGAACTCCTATCATAGTTATTATGGTTCTTGTTCTATTTTTTTTAATAGAACCAAATATTTCTTGCCAAGTGTCTTTGTCAAATAATCTTTTCATACTATTCGTCTCTTAATGCTTCAATTGGTTTGATTTGTGCAGCTCTTTTAGCGGGTAAGTAACCAGCAAAAGCTCCAAAAGCAATGAGTAAAATGGTCGCTGCAATTCCAGTTGATATATCTATGCTTGGGTTTGTTATATAATATTCTTCTTCTAATTTATCTCCAATAAAATTTAATAATGCAATACCAGTTAATAATCCAAAATATCCTGAAATTGTAGTTATAAAAATGGCTTCATGAAGTATCATCCCAATAATTGATTTTGGAGTAGCTCCGATAGCTTTTCTAATACCTAGTTCCTTGGTTCTTTCTTTAACTACAAAAACCATAATGTTTGAAATTCCAATTATTCCTGCAAGAAGAGTCCCAATACCAACAAACGAAATAATATATTGAAGAACTGATGCAAATTGATCGTTCTCTTTCAAATCACTTGAAGCACTTCTAACGCGAATTCCTCTACCATCAGTAGGATCAATGAATTTCTTTTGTTTCATATATTTTTTTAATTGATTTTCAAAAGCCACTGCTCCTGCATAGCCAATTTCGGGTTTATATGAGATAACTATTTGATCCACTTTATCAGTGTTTTTTCTAATTAATTGAACAGTTGTGTAAGGCGCGTATATGATCCTTTCTTCATTATCACCTCCATCATCTTGAAAGACTCCCACAACTTTCCATGACCTTCCACCTCCACTGATAAATTTTCCTATACCGTCCTCTCCTTTAAAAAGATCTTGTTCAACAAGCCTACCAATTACAACATTTCTTTCTTTATTTTCAATATCTAATCCGTTTAAAAATCTACCTTTCATCATGATGGTCATCTCATTTTTTTGATGAGAAGGACCTACTCCCCTTACAGTATAATTATTTGATTCTAGTTTATAGCCTACGTTTCCACTAAAAGTAATTCTTGGGGTCATTCCTTCAATATAAAAATCAAATCTTTTTTGAATATCCTCCATATCGTCATTATCAAACTCAATTCTTCGGTTAGCTTCATAGCCCATGTAAGGTTTAGAAGTTCTTGATGGATTTAACCATATTGTGTTTAATGCATCGTCTTTAAAGAATTTTTCAAAAGTATTTCTAAGTCCGTTTCCAAAACCAAAAAGAACCACAAATATTAGAATACCTAGAGCCACGGTAAAACCTGAAAGAAAAGTTCTAAGCTTATTCTTTTTAATTGTTTCAAATATTTCTAACCAGCGGTCTCTACTAAACATTATATCGCACTTTTCATTTTATTTTTTTTGTCCTCCATGATAACACCATCTTTTAACCTAACTATTCTAGAACACATTTTCGCAATGTCTTCCTCGTGTGTAACAATTAAAATTGTTTTTCCAGATTTGTTGATTTGTTGAATTAATGCCATAACCTCTTTTGATGTTTTAGAGTCTAAAGCTCCTGTTGGTTCATCAGCAAGTAGAACTTTTGGCTTTGAAGCCATGGCTCTAGCGATAGCCACTCTTTGTTTTTGACCTCCGGATAATTCACTTGGAAGATGGGTTGCCCATTCTTTAAGCCCTACATCATCTAAATATTTTAAAGCAGTTTCTTCTCTATCTTTTCTTTTCAATCCCTGGTAATATAAAGGAAGTGTTACGTTTTCTAGAGCTGTTTTATAGTTTATAAGGTTAAATGATTGAAAAACAAATCCTAAAAACTTATTTCTGTAATTAGCTGCTTTAGTTTCATCAAGGTCTTTGATTGGAACTCCATCAAGCTCGTATGTACCAGAGTCTAGGAGATCAAGCATTCCTAAAATATTTAACAGGGTAGATTTACCTGAACCTGAGGATCCCATTATCGCTACAAGTTCGCCTTCTTCGACATCAAAATTAATTCCTTTTAAAACGTGTAGAGAATTTGAGCCCATTTTATAGGACTTATGTAAATCTTTTATTTTAATCATAATTGTTAGTTGTTCTCATATTTAGATCAATAAATGTGCCCAAAGTTTAATCTATATTTAATTTTAAATTTTTAAGGCATGCAAATTTATAAAAATTACTCATAATGTAATGTTTGCTTTACTTTTTTATTTATATAATATTAATTGTTTATAAAATTCTTCAAATGAACTCTTTCCTTTTTTTGTAATAGAATAATCAGTTGTAGGATAGCTTTTTTGAAAATATTTTTCAATTTTAATAAGTCCTGCTTCATTTAATTTCTTTAGCTGAATACTTAAATTTCCTTTAGTTGAATCTGTAATTTCTAGTAATACTTTGAAATTACAAGTCTCTACTGTCATCAGAAACGAAATAGTTTTGAGTCTTATAGGATTAAATAATAATTTTTCGATCTCTTTATTCATTCTCCTTTTGAAAATACAGTGACAAGCCTGGAATTAGCATTCCAAAACTAATACCAATAACATTGACTAAAAGTAGATTTAAACCTGGATTATAATAAGTATAGACAGTAAAAATCAACAATCCAATTCCTCCTATTGTAATGTTATGAAATTTAATTATTAACCCTGTCATAATTAAAACTATTCCTAAAAGAAATAATATATCTTGAACAGGATTAACATTATATAAGAGGGAAATACCAACTGTAAAAATCCAAGCCAAGCCAAAAACTGCCCAGACAATTCTAATAACTCGGTCTAGTTGCGTCTCGTAACCAATTTTAATACCAATTTTAATATTAAAGTAAGTTGTATAGATCATTCCTAGTATAGGTATTGATACCCAATAAATTAAAGCTGAGTAGTAACTATATTGAACAATTTTAGGAAAAAAATAATGAAATAAACTCATTGAAATTATTACCATTGACCAAAAAATCAGGTTAAAACCTAATGGCTTTAAATTTATTTTTGTTTGCTTAATTGCATCGTTAATAATATTTAGTTGTTCTTGTTTGGTCATAATAATTAATTTAAAAGATTTACAAATATAAACCAGTTTATTTTATAAACCTAATTGTTTTTATTTAACATTATACCATCATCCCATTTCCAAATAAAAGAATAGTTACCATCAATCCAGTTTGGCAGTAAATTTAAATCTTGAATGTTTAAAATTATACTTGGTAATGAAATCATCATAAGTATTAAAAAAGCGATCCACAAAAAAATTAATAACATAAAAAAATAAGAATTTGATTTCTTTTTAAACAATACATAAAATGAAATAATAACAGAAATTACAATTGTAAGTAGTAAGAAAATTACTGAAAATATCGCAAAATAATCAGGAACAGCATTTAATAGTTCATAAAATTCAGGATCTTGTTCTGGACTAATATCTTTAAATGATATAGTTGAAAAAACAAATAATAAAATAGAAATAAAAACAATAAATGTTGATGAAAACATAAAGAATATTGCTTTAAAAACAAAAACTCCAATCTTTAAAAAAGCATTAATTAATGGAGCTAATAATCTGAATGGAAATAAAAAGACCTTAGTTAAAGTGTTTTCAGGACTGTTTAGATTTTTTGTTTTTTTTTTAATGAAGTCCTCAATATTAGATAGATTCACATTAAAGCCTGACATGTTCATTTTTTCGCCTATTGTTTTGGCTTCTTTAGTAAAAATCCACAACAATAAATAAAATAATAATCCAGCTCCTCCAAAAAATAAACTCACTACAAAAACAACCCTAATGATATTAGCATCGATTTTAAGATAATTTGAAAGCCCTTTTGAAACCCCTCCTATTACTCCATTCTCTTTGTCTCTATAAAGTATTTTTCTAAGATCAGGGTCAAAATCTTTTGATGGGATTCCTATCCAAAAAATAATATAAACTATTAAATTCAATGGAACTGCTATAAAAAACAGAACCCTTACAATTATTGGGTCAATTTTAAAATATTCAGCTACTCCAGAGCAAACCCCAGCAATAATTCTATTACTAGAATCTCTATAAAGTTTATTATTTGTTTTTTTCTCTTCTTTTATATTTTCAGTTTCATTTTCAGTATCGTTATAAATCTCTTGAAAATCATCCAAAGAACCCATAATTTGGATGACTTCTTTTACATCACTCAAATTAATATATTGTTTTCCTGAAGATAATTTGGACGAAAAGTTTTCTGCAATTCTAAGTTCAAAGTCACTAATAATTTCAGAATCATTTTCCATCTTTTGAAAATAATTCTTAATTGAATCCAGATACATTTTTAATATTTCATATGCGTCTTCCTCCACATTAAAAACTGAATGCCCCAAGCTAATTGTAAACGTTTTTTTCATTTTGCTATATAATTAATTCCTTAACCATTTTAATATTTTCATTAGAATCTTAATCTTAAATTCCATTAGTCTAACAAATAGTTTTTTCATTTTTTAGTTTTGAGTAATTTTTTTACTGAGCTATTTATATCACTCCAGGAAACTATTAGTTCTTTTAAATGCTCAAGTCCATAATCAGTAATTGAATAATACTTTCTTGGTGGACCTTGAGTTGATTCCTTCCAATTGTGTTGAATGTAGTTGGATTTCTTTAATCTACTCAAAAGAGGATAAACCGTTCCCTCCACAACAATTATTTTCGAATTCTTTAGTTCTTCAATTATTTCAGAAGCATATACTTCTTTATTGGAAATAATCTGTAATACGCAGAATTCTAATAGTCCTTTTCTAATTTGTATTTTGAAATTTTCTGTACTCAATTAAATTTGTAAAATTATAATTATTAAAACCGAACCTTGGATTGGTCCTTTAAATCAAAATAATAAATATGTGGAATAATTTCAGATTCGGCTTTATAGTGTTATTCTAATTCAGTTTTTTTGATTGTTATAATGATAATCTCCTTTCCATCCTCCCTTTTTTCCTCTGAAGTTATTGTCCATTCACCTTGTACTCCTTCCAGGTTTTTATCGTCAATTGTTAAATTAATGTCACTATTAACAGTAACATTTGGTTTTACATCAAGTCCACAAGATGTGAAAGTAAAAGCCATAAGTAATAAGTAAATTATTTTTTTCATTTTTTATTTTTAATTGATTTGTAACTAACTAAGGCAAAAACCAGCATTATAATTAACACCATAACTTCTCGCCAACTTATAAGTATATCCATTTTATATTATTTATTGCATAGTACTATGCATTACATAGTAGCAAAACTAAAAAAAAAATTCATTCTGTCAAATCATTTTTTAAAAAACTTTGTATACAAAAAGTAAAGTGTAACCGCTCCAAGGATATAAGGAATCACCATTAAATAAACTATACCATCATTCAAACTTTCTGCTGTTCTTTGGTCTGCACCAGACTCTAAAACTGCTCTACACATAGCACACTGAAAATCCAATAAATAGATAATTAAGTTCATACGTAGTATGGTGAAATCATTAAATAAACAATAACTCCCGTCACAGCTACATAAAGCCAGATTGGAAAGGTAATTTTAGCAATTTTTCTATGAGCTGCAAAATCTGACTGGGAAGCTTTTAAATAGCTAATTAAAACCAAAGGAATAACAACAATAGAAAGTAAAATATGAGTAATTAATATAAAAAAGTATATGTATGCAATAAACCCTGATCCGCCAAAAGAAGTAGGATCTGAAGTGAGGTGATATGCAATGTACATTACTAAAAATGATAAAGAAAGAGCTATACAAACTTTAATAAGATTTTCATGAATTTTTCTTTTGCCTTTCTTTATATAATAAACAGCAATTACCAAAATTAAAGCTGTTAATCCGTTAATTGTAGCATAAATTGGAGGTAAAAAAGTTAATGGCTTTGCAATTGGTAAGTTTTCCATTATCACAATCGGATCATAACTAGGTATTCTCAAATCAAAAATTAATTTGTCATAATCCCATTTCGCAAAAAGTAATAAAGCGACAACTAAAGGGACTACAATAGAAATTACCCAAATTAATGTATTATACAATTTAGAGTTATTGTTCATTTAATAATTTTTCAATGTCTTTTTTTATCATTTCAATTCCTTGAATATTTTCATTTTCATTTGTTATTCCTGAATAATAAACAATTGGTGTGCCATACTCATTGACTCTGGATCGAATATATCCATTTTGGTCTATTAACGCAAAAAAACCTTGATGTTCGAAACCACCATCAACCGCTTCATTAATTGATGAAAAAATATTAAATCCCTTATTAGATAATTCGTAAATATCTTTTTTATCTCCAGTTAAAAAATGCCAATTTTTTGATTTTACATCAATAAGCTCAGCATACTTTTTTAAAGTAGTTGGAGTATCATTGTCAGGGTCAATAGTAAATGATGCTATACCAAAATCTTCTCTTTCTCCATAAATATCATCAAGAATTTTCATGTTTTTGTTCATCTCAATGCATATTGAGGGGCATCTTGTAAAGAAAAATTCCGCAACATAAACTTTACCTTTGAAATCTTCGTTACCAATAAGCAAGCTATCTTGATTTAAAAATAAAAAGTTTTCAACTTTGCGTTTTTCTCCATTTAGTTTTATGAAACTAAGCTCATCACTTAGTGACAATCTTTTTGTATCGTTTATAGATTGATTTTCAATCCTATCCATAATCTTTGGAAAAACTATAATTCCAAAAATTAAAACAATAAATGATATTCCTATATAAGAATACTTTTTCATTCTAAACTTTCTTTAAATCTATTGTTCTTTTTTAATGCCATTCTGTATTCTGCAAGAATAACCTTTACGTCATCAAGCATGTTATTATTAATATCTGCAACTGATCTCGAATCATACCCGTATTTTATCCCATCATCATCATCTCGTCCTCTTAAATTAGAGTCTCTATCAATTATAAAAACATAAGGTGTTCCATAATTTGAGTCCAATGAAATATTAGTATTTAAACTGTTAAATACAGAATTTAATTCTTCTTTCCCTAGTGAGATAAATTTCCAATTTATTAAATCCGTGTCTGTTCCTCTTCTCAAATCATTTTTTAGATTCAATACTAAACTATCTGTCCCAATGGGCTGAATCATTAAAAACTGAAAATCTTTAAATTGATAGAATCTCTTGTATATTTTCTGATTTAAATTCAAAGCATCACCGTGCTTATCCTGAACGTTGCTTCCAAAAAATCCTAAAATTGTGATCTTGTTTTTAAAAGATTCCTGAGAATAATCAGAAACATCTGTTATATTATTTTTTAATACTGGAAGTTGAGCAAAATGATTTATCCCAGATGCAAAAAAAAGGTAAACAACTAATGGTAATACAAAAAGAATTGTGAGAACTATATATTTTCTCATTTAAAAGGGTTTAGTCGTTAAAAATTCCAACTTACAAATCCTTCATACATCACATCAAATATATAATTCCCTTCAACTAATAAAATGAAGGCTAAATAAGCGATTAAGAACATTAAAGTAACAACCACAGAAAATTGCAGTCCTCTTACTTCATCTCTTAAATGCATAAAATCCCACATAATGTAGTAAGCTTTGACAATAGTTAATATAATGAAGATCCAGTTGATCAATTTCATTCTTAAAAAATAATTCTCAATCAATACTTCAGGTTTTAAAATTCCAAGAGCAACCTCAATTATAGTTACTATAGACAAGAATATAAGGACTCCCCATATTTTGGTCTGATTGGATTTGAACTTTAAAAATCCTCTGAAAATTTCTAATTTATGTGTGTTATTTCCCATTTTTAAAATATTAAACTAAGTAAAAGAAAGTAAATACAAATACCCAAACTAAATCAACGAAATGCCAGTAAAGACCTACTTTTTCTACCATTTCATAATGCCCTCTTCTTTCATAAGTTCCTACTAAAACATTAAAGAAAATAATGATATTAATCACTACTCCAGAAAAAACGTGGAACCCGTGGAATCCAGTAATAAAAAAGAAGAAATCAGCAAAAAGTCTATTGCCGTACTCATTGTTAATCAAGTTTGCTCCTTCAACAACATTAACTGCTTGATTTATTTTTATTAAAGACTCTTCTCTTGAAAGGACAATTTTATGTCCAGTTTCATCAATTTTTTCAGTCTTAATTACAATATCAGGGCTAGCATTAAAACCAGCAATTACTTCTTCTGTAGTGTATGATGGTAGGCTACCCTCATTAACATACCAGAGTCCATTTTTACTTTCATGCTGAGCTCTGTATGTTGGTATTTCAGCAGCAAAATCACTAAGAGCTACCCTTTTTCCGGTTTCAGCACTTTGAAATTGAAAAATTTGACCTCCTGTTGTTTCAACGGCTCCATATTCTCCTCTTATAAAATTGTTCCATTCCCATGCCTGAGAACCAACAAATACTGCACCTCCAATTATTGTCAAAAGCATATAAAAAGCAACTTTTCCTTTCTGCATATGATGACCTGCATCAACAGCTAACACCATAGTAACAGATGAAAATATTAATATAAATGTCATTAATGCAACGTAATACATTGGAGCATCTACTCCATGTAAAAAAGGAAAGTGAGTAAATACTTCATCAGCAATTGGCCAAGTATCAATGTTTTTAAATCTTGAAAAACCATAAGCAGCTAAAAATCCTGAAAAAGTTAAAGCATCAGACACTATAAAAAACCACATCATTAGCTTTCCATAGCTAGCATTCAATGGCTGATTGCCTCCTCCCCAAACGTCATTATTATCTTCTGTTGTTGTTGATATTGTTGAACTCATTTAAATATTTAATTTAAGGTTACAAAGTTACATATTTTTACTATCTAAAGAAATATAAAAACACAAACAAATAGAGCCATAAAAATCCTAAAAAATGCCAGAAAGTTTCGGCTAGTTCAAAACCAAGTGTTTCGTCATTATATTTCTTGTTTTTATTATTTACAAACACTACAATTAAAACTATAACTCCGGCAAAAACATGTACTAAATGTAAAAGCGCTAGTACATATAAGAAGGATGTCGTTACAGTGCTTTGAGCACCTGTGAAATAGTAGCCTTTATTTATCAATTCTTGAAAGCCCAAAAACTGGGATAAAAAAAAGAAAATACTCAATGAAAAAGTAATAGCTATCCAAAAAGAGGTTTTGGATACAAGTTTTTTCTTTACATTTTTTTTTGCAAGCCACATTGTAATACTGCTGGCTAATATTATTAGAGTACTAATTATAAAATAATCAGGTAACTCAAAATCTTTTAACCAATCAGGTCTTGCTTTGCTAACTATATACGCACTTGTTAAACCTGCAAAAGTCATGGTTATACTTAACAAAGAAAAAAGCAACATCATTTTTCTTGCTCTTCTATGTTTTTTTCTTAATTCATTTTTCTCTAAATCCATAAATAAATTTTATCAATTAAATAGGTTAGTTGTAAGAGTGTTAAATAAATTATACTAACTGTAAACAGTTTTTTAGCAGCACTAATATCCATTTTATTGTACAAATTTATGGAATAAAATAGCATAACTACACCAAGTATCACCACTACAATGGCAGAGGTAATAGAAAGTCTCAAATCTCCAGTTAGTCCCGTCACTGGAAAGATAGAAATGATAATAGTCCACAGTGAATACAGTACAATTTGAAGTGCAGTTGACTTATCTCTTTTTCTTGTAGGTAACATGTTTATTCCTGCTTTTTGGTAATCTTCATGTAACATCCAACCAAGAGCCCAAAAATGTGGAAATTGCCAAAAAAATTGAATCATAAACAAAGTACCTGGTTCAATACCAAAACTGTTTGAAGCTGCCACCCATCCAAGCATGAATGGGATTGCGCCTGGAAAAGCTCCTACAAAAACAGAAAGTGGAGTCAAGGGTTTTAAAGGAGTGTATAAACAAGTATAAATAAAAATCGAAATTGCACCAAAAAGCGCTGTTCTAGGATTAATTTTATATAGAACCACAATCCCTATAAGTGTTAATATTACAGAAATATAAAATGCTGTATTAACAGAAATTTTATTGGAGGGTATAGGCCTATTTTTAGTCCTATCCATCAAAGCATCAATATCCCTTTCAATTATTTGATTAAATGAATTAGAGGCTCCAACCATGCAATATCCCCCAATTGATAATAAAGTCAAAGTGTAAAAATCAAATGAATCGACTGCTAATAAATAACCAACTACTGATGAAAAAACAACACTAATTGCTAATCTAGCTTTTGTTAAATCTAAAAATGATTTTAAAAAAAACTGGGGAGAATAATTTAACTTTACGGAGCTACTATTCATATAAAAAAATAGAGTGCAAAGTTAATGCAGAAATATAGAGAAAACAATTATTTTTTCTCTCATTTCTAACTAATTAGCTAATACTATTGTAATTTAAATGTAATAGGAATACTGAACGGTACCCTAACAGGAATTCCTCTCTGTCTACCTGGTGTCATTCTTGGAAGTCTATCAATAATTCTTTTAGCTTCCTTTTCTAAATTTTTGTCTGGTCCACGAGTTCTAACTCCACTAATGCTACCGTCTTTTCCAATCATAAATTGAACAAACACCCTGCCTTGAATTCCCATTTCTTGGGCTATCTCAGGATATCTAAAGTTTTTTCTGATATGTTGGTTCATTTTTTCCTGAAAACAATCTCTTCTTTTAGATTTAGCAACTCTTTCACAGCCAGGAAATAATGGAACATCTTCAATAATTGCAAATGGAATATCCATATCAATTTCTTCTTCCATAACCTCAACCTCTTCAACTATTTCTTCTTGATCAGTTTCTGTAGACTCAATTATGGTTTCCTCTATTTCTTCTTCATCTTCAACAACCTCAATGATTTCTGGAGCTGGTGGTGGTGGTGGTGGTGGTGGAGTCTTTATTTGCTCTGTAATTGGAATTTCTTCGTCATCATCATCATCAACATTTAAAGATTCGTAATCATATTGTGCCTCATAAGTTTTGGCTTCGATTGCTCTCCACGAAACAAATAAAATAAAACATAGTCCAAAGGCTAAGAAAAGACTACTGTAATTTCTTAAATCAGATTTAGGATTCTTTTTAGGCTGCATAAATTTCAATTAATAAGCGCTAATGTAATTTTTTTTTTTCAAAAAAACTAAGCTTGTGATTTTTTA
>Ga0213865_10002498_pt1 | contig 11563 bp, 16 predicted proteins | sample PICome_6_FD_160100 | JGI IMG/M metagenome (GOLD analysis project Ga0213865, IMG submission 160100) | Coastal seawater microbial communities near Pivers Island, North Carolina, United States - PICO282 | ecosystem: Environmental > Aquatic > Marine > Coastal | place: USA: North Carolina...
ACCTCCTGGGTCCATCACCCGTTTCAAGGTATCAATCGAAGGTCGGGGCATCCAGCCAGCGGTTGATGATGCAGCCGGAACCGGTCACGTCCGCCGACAGCCCGTCGATGACGGCCGCCCTGAGCGCCCGCATGGACTGGTCGGCCTTGGTCTTGGTTCCGAAACGGAAGGCCTTGTTCTGGGCCTCCCACATGGCCGACAGCATCGGCCACAGCCGGGATCGGTAGCGTTCCGAGGGCGGACTGGCCCGGATCACGTCCATCCATCGTTCGTAGTAGACCGACTTGCGACCCTTGCGGAGGCTGATGCCGTCCAGGTGCCAGGGATCATCGACCGCCATCAGTCGCGCCTCCGGGTCAGCAGCAGGATGCCGGCTCCGATGGCCAGTCCCATCCACAGCGTCTCGGAGGACAGCAGGTCCCGCAGGGAACGATCCAGCCAACCTCCGGTGGTGCCCTCGGCTCGGAATCCGGATGGACGCAGACCGGCCAGGTGTCCGATGGTGGCACCCGGAGCTGCGTAGACCACGGTGGATCCCTCGGCGGCGTTGATGACCGGAGCACCCCTACCGGCACCCGATCCGTCGCCGGAACCCGCCACGCGGAAACCGACGCTGGGCGCCACCTGGTGCGACTTCGAGAAGGTCATGGTGGGCTTGTGGTTCACTTGCCGCCGCCCCCTGGCATCTTGAACAGGGCCACGGCCAGACCGACCAGACCCAGGATGATGACGCCACCGACCATGTCGGTGGAACCGAGCACCGACCTGACGGCCTCGGACTTCAGCGTCTTGATGGGATCATCGTCCTTGGAATCCTCGGAGGCCTTGGTCTCCGGGATCTTGTTGACCACGGTCACGTTGACGGGCCGTTCCTCGGAACCGCGATCGGTCCGCTGGGCACGGTGGTGCTCGTTGGTCCACGATTGGTTGTAGACCCTGGTGGACTTGTGGTTCATGGGCCCCCCTCGTCGGCACGACTACTTCAACCACGGCTCGCCGTATCGGTTGATGACGGTCGTCCCCTGGACGTCGGCTCCGATGACCGGCGATCCCACCAGTGTGGTCACCGCTCGCTCGCCATCCAGGACCCTACGCAGGGCCGATCTGGTCATGTAGAGTCTGGTCACGGGTTCCGAGGCCACATCCTGGAACGCGGCCACGTTGATGCTCATCTTCAGTCGCGTCCCGCTGCTGGCACGCCGGGCGTATCCGACCAGGATCCAATCCTCCTCGTCGATGGTGGACAGGATGCGGGTCTCCGCCGCCGCGGGCTCACGGTCGGAATCTTCCATGATCATCTCCACCATGCTCAGGGAGGCCGACAACGGCCAGTATGACTGACCGTCGGAGGTCAGGTAGTAATCGTCGGGATCCATGGTCCCGGCACGGATGGTGACCACCACGCGGAACTCGGTCAGGTCCAGATCGCCGACGTGCGTCCCCGAGGGGTCCATGAGAACGACTCTCGATTGGGCCATGGTGTCTGGTGGTCATCACGACCACTTGAATCTGGTGGACGTGCCGAGATTTGAACTCGGGGCCTCTACCATGCCAAGGTAGCGATCTTCCAACTGATCTACACGCCCGGACGAGAGCCGGGTGAGGGCCGGACCCGCGAAGGAAGGAAGAAGAGGTCTCCGCTGGGCGCCACCGTCAGGGACGGTGGTCGAGGCTATGGGTCCGTTGACGTTCGTCACGGGGTTCAACCCGCTCGTTTCCGCTTGCCCAACCCTCTGGGCTCTTGGTGCCGGTTGGGGGTGTTGCCGACTCGTTCCCTGGCGAGGGGTGATCGCCGGGGTGGGTCCAGGTTCGCATCATCATTCCAGACACTCTCCTGCTCCGATGCACCGTTCGGGGGCAGAACTCGGTTGTGCAGTCACCTATTTCAATCAAGCTGGTCGATCCCGCAGGGTGATGGTGGGGTATCCGTAGTCACCGGAGAACTCGATCTCGTATCCGGTATCGCGAGGGAACTTGCCATTGTCGTATCGCAGGCAACTGAGGTAAAGTTCGCCGCTACCCTCGGAATCGCTGTTGCTGATGGAACCGAAGGGATTTCCCGGGTCATACCACTCGCCGTTCTCATCCAGGAGGACGCCCGGTGGCGGACGGGATCCGTCGAACTTCGGATACATGTTGCTGCCCGGGACCATATTTTTGAAACGACCCACCTCGTCCAACTTCCCGTAGAGTTCGGCTATCTCGTTGGCGTTCCCCCCGATACCGTCGGGATCGACGGTGGAGTAGTGCGCCACGATGGCGTCCAGATCGTCACGATCGAACGTGCCCTTGTCCCGGATGCGCCAGTGAATGTTGTCGATCTCGGTCAACGGAACCCCGATCAGGTTGCCACGACGGTTGATGACGCAGTCCATGTCCGGTCATCGTGTGGCCGACTACTCAAGGTTGCCCGGATCCTCGGGATCGATGTCCAGTGCCGTGCAGATCTCGCGGTAGCGGTTCCTGATGGTCACCTCGGTCACGCCGGCGGCCTGGGAGACCTCACGTTGGGTCCTCTTGGACTGGCTGCGGCGCGATGCCAGGTAGACGGCCGCCGCTGCGATCCCGGTGGGTCCGCGACCGGCCATCATGGAGGAGTGGTCCACGCTCTGCAGTATGCGGATCGCATCGCCCTGGACCACTGCGGGTAGTCCCAGTGCTCCGCAGAACCGCGGGATGTAGCCCTCCGGCGAGGCCGGGGCCACCTGCATCTGGAGTTCCATCTTGATGGCTCGGAAGGTCCGTCCGATCTCCTTGCGACCGGTCCGTGAGGCTGCGCCCACCTCGTCCAGGGTGCGGGGATTGCCACGCATCCGGCAGGCCGCGTAGAGCGAAGCCGCCACCACACCCTCGATGGATCGTCCACGGACCAGCTTGGCTTCCACCGCCTTGCGGTAGATGAAGGCGGCCTCCTCGCGGATCGGCTGTGGCAGGTTCATGACCGAGGCCAGTCGGTTGAGTTCGGACAGCGCCGTCACCAGGTTGCGCTCGGTGGAGTTGCGGATCCTGGTCCGCTTGTGCTGGGTTCGGATGCGTCGGAGTCGACGTGCGAAGTCGCCGGAGATGCGCCCACCGTTGGCGTCGCGGTTGCGCCAGTCGATGTCGGTGGTCAGTCCCTTATCGTGCAGCATGTAGGTGGGAGCCATGCCGGTCCGCTCCTGCTCGGATCCCGAGCCGTCGGAGAACACCCGCCATTCCTTGCCGGTGTCGATGGCCTGACCGTTGATCAGACCGCAGCCCTGGCACTCCATCTCGCCATTCAGGTTCTCCAGGAACCTTCCGCCGCACTCGTCGCATTCGTTCTTGGTCTCTATTTCGTAGTAGTCTTCGCTATCGCTCATGGTGTCCCCCACCGGTGGACAGATTCCGCCTCTTCATACTTAAGCGTTGAGACGTGTTGATATAGGTGGTCACTGCCGACCGAATCAACCCAGATGCTCCGAACGGGCTCGCAGGTAGTCGATGCAGGGCACGCACAGCGGCAGTTCCACCCGTTCCGGTTGCTTGGATCGGTTGTCGATCAGCACCAGACGGTGGACGCGTCCACGGTTGCGTCCGCACTGGGCGCACTCAGGCAACCGTCATCACCCCGGACAGCACCAGGGGCAGATGCTCCATGGGTCGCATCAGGGAGTCGTCGCGGAGGTAGATGTTGTCGCAGATGGTCCGGACCTCCTCACCGTGTTCCTCCAGATCGCTGGACAGGTTCCAGCCGCGCAGCCGCACGTCGTCGTCGGTGCGATCCCGACTGGTGGTCCCCCAGACGATCAGCGCCCCGTGCTTCAGGTAGTTGCGTAGTTGCTTGGGCGTCACCATCCGTCGGAGGTGCAGACCGTATCGTGAGTGCACGTTCTCCCACTGGTCGTCGGTGACCCCCTTGGTCTCGATGGGATCCCGGTTGCGGAACTCCCCGATGATGACCCCGATGTCGCCGTCGCTGGCGCGGTTGTTACGGAAGTCCCAGAAGTGCTCGGAGACGACGGCCGCCGGTAGTTGGGTCCGCAGCCACTTGCTGGTGGCCACCTCGACCTTGACGCCCACCACGTTGGAGGACACCTTGTTGTGTCCGTAGGATCCCGAACCCTGGGCGCCGTTACGCTTGGCGTAGTATTCCACGATCTCCTTGGCGTGGTCCCAGCAGCGATCCAGTTCCTCCTCGGTCAGGATGATCTCGATCACTCGGACCACTTCCCGAGGGGGCACTCCTGGTCGGCCATCCGGGCCTTGAGGCCCAGCTTGCATCCGCACAGGCCGCAGGTGGGTGACTTCAGGAATCCCGATACCAGTTCCGGACATGCCTTGCAGACCCTCATCCTGGCTGCGAAGCGATCCTCGGTCTCCCTGCTACCCACGTCCGGACACCGAGGGGGAACCCACCTAAGTGTTCCGGTGCTTCCGTTCAAGTATCTGTGTCGACGAGGGGGGCCCATGCGTGGACTCTCCGGTGCCCTGGACCACCACGAGAACGCCCGCCACCTGCTGGCGGCCGACAGCGCCGTCCACGCCCACACCCGTCGCGTCCACTTCCCCCGCCCCATGGCCTCCGAGGCCGTCGAGCAGGTCGCCAAGCGATCCATCCGAGCCGCCGTGGCCGAGAGTCTCGGCAAGGGATGGCGCACCCTCTACGACAACGTCCTCGATACCCGCGTGGTCCGGGGGACCGGCAGGGTCACCGGACAGGCCGTCGTCAGCGCCGGACTCATCACCGGTGGTCTGCTGATCTTCACCGGCATGGCCGGACTGGTCACGGACGAGGCCACGGATTTCGCCACCGAGAAACCCCTGGCCGCCGCCGGGCTCGGTATCGGTATGCTCCTCGGGGTCTCCGCGCTCGGCATCGTGCTGTTCCGCAGGATCTCCGGGGGTTCCTCCTGATGGCCACCTGGGCACAGACCAGCCGCGAGGCCGGTAACCGTCAGACCTGTTCCACCCGTCTGCGATCCAACCTGATCGTCCGAGCCGACGGATTCGGTGCCGCTCTGGGCACCACCACCCGGGACGGCATCACCACCTACCCCGACGTCGAACCCGGTTACCTGATCGAGTGGTCGGCCATGACCGAGTCCCGCGACCGACCCGTCGCCGACCGGGTCACCGCCAAGCTGATCCGACTCGACACCGTCTACCTATCCGGGCTGATCAACGACATCCAGGCCACCAACCCGTCCATCGACGAGCGGGGGCTGCTGGAAGCGTTGGCCGAGCAGGGCGACATGAACCGGCTGTTCGCCACCGTATCCTCCCAGACCGTCACCACCGGTTCCGACGGCATCGCCAGGGGCATCCTCCCGACCTCGGACATGCCGGCGGGCCCCGCCACCGTGGTCATCTCCTACGGCTACTCCGCCCAGAGCGAGCGTGCCGACGGTGCCAAGGCCTTCCGGTTCTGGACCAACGAGGTCATGGAGGAGGTGGTCAGCGGCCTGGTCATCGGAGCCACCTGCGCCGGACTCATCGCCTCGGCCGCCGCCACCGGTGGCATCCTGGCTCCCGCCGCCGCAGCCGGTTGCGCCCTCGGGGTCAGCCTGGCCGTCAGCGGTGCCAACCTCTACCGACAATACGCCAAGGACACCCTCGGCATGGTCGGCGTCAACGAGGGGGGTTGCTCGTTCCCGATCGGTGGCCACATGCACACCTACGCCTTGGCCGTCGGCGGGGATCGCGGTGCCGCCCAGGCGTCATCCTCCATCTCGCCCGCCGTGGTCGATTCCGGTCTGGGACGTCGTCCCGACTACGGTCGACTCATCGTCGGTTCCCTGATCGGAGCCGCCGCCATCCTGGCCATCATGCTGTCCCTCGGGGGGTCCTCCGGGTGAGTCGGACCCTGGTCATCAACCGTTCCGTCGTCGTGGACGGACCCGTCGAACGGGTCCTGGTCCACGAGCATCACGGCATCGAGGTCTACCGGATCACCAACGACAGGATCCTGGAGTGCGTCGAGGACTTCACCTACCGTAACCTGGGGTGGGACCTGGAGGGTGGAGTGGGCGGTGGTGGCAAACGTCGGACCGAAACCTGGAACGTCGGTTCCGAGAACAACTGGAGCATGTATTTCCTGGCCCGCATCGATCGTGATGGTCAGACCTACGAATGGGCCAGCGCCATGGACGAGCGATACGGCATGCTGGATGATCCCGCCGACGAGGAATACGTCAACATGATCGCCGATCTGACCGGTTTCTACCGAATACTGGATCGATTCAAGGGACGGGACGACACCGTGGTGGCCCGATTCTCCCTCGGTCTCCTGGTCGATGACCCCCATGCCGACGAGTCCACCGAGGATTACAGCATAAGGAGGGTGAACCCATGACCGATCGGACCCTGGAGTGCGACCCGGGCTCCGCCTGGATCTTCGAGAGCCAGTGCGCCACCAAGCACCGCATCAGGATCATCGACGAGGTCGGTGACGACGGCGTCACCCGCATCAAGATCGGACTCAAGGCCAGCGACACCTCCGGCGCCTTCAGATCGAAATACTCCGAGGGAGGGCTCAACCACTCCGTGGTCTTCAGCGTCCGCTTCACGCCCCCCGCCGAGGACGGCGGTGTCTCCCGCAACATCGTCACCGCCGAGAGCCTCGGATACGCCCTCGCCGACGATGACGGCTGGGCCTGGACCAGCGTCGATGCCAGCGCACCGGGCACGTATAACACCACCGTGGAATCCCAGGGCGGCGACGAGTGCTGCACCCCCAAGGGCTCGGTCAACCACACCACCCGCGTCCAATCGGGCTCGGTCCGATCCACCGATCCCTCGGACCCCGTCGGCGGGGTGACTTCCCCCACCGGACCCAATCCGATCCTGCTGGCGGGTCTCGGCATCACGGCTCTGGTGTCCATCGGCTGGTCGCTACTATCAGGTAGTCGGAACGGTGAGTGATACCCATGGTCGGACTCGATGACGCCATCAAGCAGAGCGCCAAGCAACTCATCGGTGAGAGCCTCGAGAAGATGTCCAAGGAGACACTGGAGTCGACGTTCGGTAGGCAGATTCCGCGTTCCTACCTGGATTCCACCGGCAAGAACCTGACCAAGTCCGGTGCCGAGAAGTTCTACCGGACATCCATCCGAGCCATGATCCGCGAGGGCGGCGAGGACGGTCCCGCCAGAGCCGTCGAAGCCACCGCCAAGGCACTGGGGGTCACCCCGGCCGAAGCCGCCGAGATAGTGGTCGGCAATCTCGGAGTCACGCTGACCCGACAGTTGGCCGACCAGGCCGTCCAAACCTCGCTGAAGGCCAGTGGCAGGACGCTGAAGGAGATCATCTGCTCCACCCCGTCGGCCATCCGTGGATTCCTACGTTCCACCTACGATAACGCGATCCGTCTGGGTCGTGATCCCAAGCAGGCGCTGGCCCAGACCCGCAAGCTGGGTCGTTCCATCTCGGCCGAACGCGCCAAGCTGACCCTGGGTTACGGACTCGGTGCCGGCGTCCTGGTCACCCTCGGTTTCGGAGCCTGGGAACTGGGATCATCCCTGTTCGATCGCATCGGCACCGGAGCGGAAGCGGAACCGCAGCAGGAGATAGACGAGACCGTTCCCGATCAACCCTCGGCCGTCATCGGGCAGTCCCTCATCGGGCTCTCCGGTATGGCCATCGGAGCGGTGGCACTGATGGGCGTCCTGACCATGGGCGGTAAGAAGGAAAATGCCGTCGCAGCGGCCGAGGACGATGAGGAAGATGATGGTGCGGGAGGATTCGATCAGATAGACGATTCCCAGATCGACAAGGTTATCGATAGTATGAGGGACGAGGGTATGGCAATCGGTCCCGTCCAGAGGACCGGTCTGATCGAGATACTGACCGATGCCGAGAAAGCCGAGATCTGCGACCTGGCACGCCTGTTCTTCGAGGACAACGAGAACGAGATCCGTGAGGCACTGGCTAAACGTTCCAAGATCAAGTGGTTCTCGTGGTGGCAAAGGAGGAACCCGTTCCTCGACGAGACCCGTTATCCCCGCATCCGATACGGCAGGGAACCGGGTGGCATCAAAAACATCACAGGACGCCAACACTTCACCAAGTGCCTTCAGGAACTGATCAATCGGATGCGGTGATACCATGGGGACACACTCATACGTCGATGAATGCGAGGAATGCGGCGGTCACCTCAACGTCAATCAGAGCACCCGACCACCATACACGAGCGAGGAATGCTACGATTGCGGTTGGTGGGAGACCGATGAGGAGGGATACGAGGGTTCGGGTTTCATGGATCTCGATGAGATCAACACTCTCCGGGAGATGGTCGATATGGACGAACTGAGCCAAGAGGAGTTGGTAGCGACACGAATCCGAATCAACGGTCCCACACCATCAACGATGGAGATGCCCTACGACGAGTATGCTCCCGTCATCAACCGTAGGCGGGCATCCCACGTTCCCTGACGCTGGCTTCCGGATGTATCCAGGTGGATTCCACACCCAGGGCTTCGGCCATGGGACTCTGCACCGGGATCTCCCACGGGTGCAACGACTCCGCCAGGGCCACCGGTGAGGACCAATCGATGCCATCGCTCTCTCGCAGACGTTCCAGTTCGTCCGCATCCAACGGCCAGACGATCTGTCCGGTGCGTTCGTGGACCGCATACGGACACCTGATGATGCCCTGACGGTGGTTGGGTGCCTGATCCAGATGGTGTATCGACCTGCCGATGGCTCGCTGGCAGACCTCCTTGACCACCTCGCGGTGGATGGCGGCCCGCTTCTTGGGGGTCATCGTGGACACCTCGGCGCCCACCAGCGATCGGCACAGATCCGTCACCGAGTCGTCCTCCACCACCCAGACGTGGAATCCCTTGCCACCCGAGAACACCAGCCTCGGCGTCACGCCGAGTCCCGTCAGCACCCTGGCGATCGAATCGGCGGTCTCGAAGGCCGTCTCCAGGTCCTCGGGATCATCGATGTCCCAGACCAGGCTCTTGCCGTCCAGGACGGTGCGACCGTCGTCGAAGCGATCCGTCCACTCCTTGCGCCAGGAATCGCGGACCTCCTTGCGGTTGATCTGGTCCAGGATCCTCGGTCGTTCCGACAGGTCCCCGTCCAGCAGGTTGGTCCCCACGTGCACCGTCACGGTGTCGGTGGGCTTGGACTCCATGGCGGAGATCCATCCGTTGAGTATGTCGGAGTGTTCCACCAACTGGTGTCGGACCCCGTAGGGACGCCACGGGTCGTCGGACAGGGGATCGTGCCGCCATCGCGTCACCTTGACCTCGCGTCCCGACATCAGTCTGACCATCTCGATGCGGACGGCCAGGTTGCCCATCCATCGTCCCGGCATGGTGGGTCCAGGTCGCGGGCACCCGTATCAAGGCGACGGCTCATCCGAACAGCCAGAACCCGGAGGAGGGATGACGGTCGCCCACCACGGCACGCCACAGCCATCGACCGGTCCGCGCATCTCGGAAAGCCACGAAACGGACACGACCGCCGTCCACGAACTCCACCTCGTCGAACCAACTGGTCCGCATCATCCTGTCCTGCACATCCTCCGTCAGTTCCCGGTGATCGACCGGCACGATGCGACCGGGGATGGCCCCCATGGAATTGATGACGCAGGCGGTCGGTTCCTCCCAGCCGGCCGGGAAGATGGTGGACTCGTGACCCGCGAACTGCGGCCGCAGGTTGCCTGCACCGGTGCCACGGGAGGCGACGTAGGGGGCCATGACCAGCCTGGTGACCACCGAGGATCCCGGATGGCGACGGTATTCCAGATCCTGACCGTCATCGGTCAACGACCAGGTCCCGTTGGGATTGCCGCTCAACCTGCGGATGGCTTCCGAATTGAGTGCCTCCACCAGTATCCGGTTCTGTCCCGCCATACCCATCTCGGGTCGATCGGTCATCGGTATCTCGATCTGATCGGGTATCACCGCTCCGGTGTTGGAGTCGTGGATCATCGGCATCAACCGCCGCGGTAGGGTCGGGTCTCGCGGTTGGCGGGATAATCGACCGAGCCCCAGAAGTGTTCACCGGTCCGTCCGTTGCGACGCAGGCGCATCGGTTTGCCGTTGGAATCCAGCACCGGTCCCGGTGCCGACGACTCGGCGGTCCCGATGCGTCGGCGCAGGTTCTCACGCCATCCGGTCACGCGGTGGACCCGCTTCATGCGGGCCATCGGGAAGTCACCCAGGGTCGGGTGAACGTATAGCGGCACCACCCGGATCGCATCGCTGCCGGCCTTGCGAGCCCGGCCGCCGGTGATCGATGAGTAGACGCGGATCCGGAGTTCCCCGCCGTCGGGTCCGCGACCGTAGGTGCGATCGTAGACCAGTTCCTTGGCCCGTGGCACCGTGGTGCGTGCGAATCCGAGGTCGGTCAGGAACGATTCCATGTCCGATTCGGGGATGGCCACGTATTCGGCCTCGTAGGCGGTCTGGTTGAGTCCGGTGGGACCGCCGGTCCCCAGACCACCCAGCAGTTCCTCGGTGATCTCGGCCTCGGTGGGCTCCTCGGCATCGTAGAGTTCCAGGTTCCGCTTGGCGTAACCGCAACTGCACGGGATGTCGGCACGCAGATCCCGCCAGATCGTGGCTCCCTCCATGTCCTTGCTGATGGCTCGGACGCCCCAGCAACGGCGGCACCACAGGGTGTTGGGGCTGGCCGGTGCCGGTAGTCCGTGGGGACTCCATTCGGCATCGGGGTTGAGTCGATGGGTGGCCCGGCACTGACCCTCGGGAGGATCGGGAGCGTTGGCCAGTGGCAGGTTCTCGATACCGTAGTTACGACCTCTGCGACTCCACCGGTTCAGACTGATTTTCGTGCCGTATCCATCCACTATCTGCTGCCGACGTTCCTCCGGGAGATCCGGATGCGTCACCCAGTGCTCGCCGTCCCACTTCAGGGGCATGGCACAGCAGGTGCAGGACCAGCCGAAGTCGGCCGGGGGCCTGGCCGTGGTGCCGTTGGAGGAGGTCTGTCGGAACACCAGATCGTCGGTGTCGTGGGGCATGACCAGCAGTCGGGAGAATAACCTGGCTCGTCGCAGCAGGTTCGGATCATCGTCCTTGGCGGCATCGACCGCCACCGGATCGGACAGGAACTCGTACAGACGGCCGGACAGTATCGGGTAGTCGGAGGGATTGACGAACGCCAGGTCGTTCGGGTTCGAACCCTTGGCGTAGGTGGCATTCAGGTTCCACCAGTTACCGGACTTGCCGCCCATCGAGAAACCCACACGTCCCCAAAGGGAATCACCCTCGGGTTCCTCCGTGGTGACCGTGGCGTTGGTCCAGGGCGTGTCCAGGATCAGCAGGTCCCGACCGGTCTCCAGGACCTGTCTGAGTTGCGAGCTGTCGTCGGGAAGACGTATGTTGATCAGGACCGTCGACAGTTCGTCGTTCTCGACGTCGACGTCGACGTCCAGATCCAGTCCCTCGGCCACCACCTCGGTCCCGAAGACCTCGTTGAGCCGCGGCATGATGTCCATCATCCGATCCGAATCGGATAGCAGGTCCAGTTCCTTGAGTTGCTTCAGGACCCACTCGAATCCGAGTTCGCGGACCCGTTCGTCGGCCCACTCCAGGATCTCGGAGTTGTCGACATCGATGCTGAATATCCA
>Ga0213865_10002501_pt1 | contig 11556 bp, 10 predicted proteins | sample PICome_6_FD_160100 | JGI IMG/M metagenome (GOLD analysis project Ga0213865, IMG submission 160100) | Coastal seawater microbial communities near Pivers Island, North Carolina, United States - PICO282 | ecosystem: Environmental > Aquatic > Marine > Coastal | place: USA: North Carolina...
CAACGTCCATTATTTTTACAATTTTCATATTTTGGATAAATATCAGCATCAACTGCACAAATTTCACCCGATTTAGTAGAATTTTTTGAACCAACCAAATCGTTCCATGATGAAACAAATGGAAAGTCATTTTGATTTGAATTGAAATATAAACCTTGTGGATAAACAGCAATAAAGCCATACTTTTCTGCAATACTATTAAGTCCACCAGTTGTTTCTTTTTCAAACCCTGAAGCTGTTCCGGTATAACCATGAAGTCCTATAATTAAATTATTTGAAACATTTAGATTTATTTTTTCAGGAATATAAATTAAGTACGATCTATTCATTCCCTCAAAATCAAAGAAAATTTCTTCCATTGAGTTTGAAGTCAAATTTAAAGATAAAAATAATAATAAAAATTTTTTCATATTTGTTGAATAAATTTTGATAAAAGATTGTAAGAGGATTTTTTAGTTAAATCTGTAAAAACCTCATGTCTTGAATTAACTATTTTATGACTGACATTAGAAAAAATTTTAGATAAGAATTCATATAATTTTATTGAAAGTAGTGAATTATTTGAAGCAGCATCTTCTTTACCTGACATAATTAAAATAGGAATGTGATAATTTAAATTAGAGTAGTAATCTTTATTAAAAATCATTAGCAGGCCTCTACATAAATCTAACCAGAGACCTGAGGTTACGGTAAATCCACATAGGGGATCATTTGTATATTCATTAACACTATCCTCATCACTAGAAATCCAATCATTAGGTGTTTTATTAGGTTTAAATTGAGAATTAAATCTGCGCATACTAAGAGTATCCATAATTGTGCTTTTATTTAATTTTCCATTAAAAATAATATCAATCTTGATGATGATAATATTTAAAATAATTGAAGGCTTTGATAGCCTTGATGAGCCAGTTAGGATTAAAGCTTTTATTGAAGACTTATTATGTAAAGTTGATAATGCGATCCACGAGCCCATGCTATGACCTAACAGAAAACATGATAAATTTGGAAATTTATTTTCTGCATGGTCTATAGTTTCTTTTAAATCATCTCTAACCTTAAGCCATCCATTGTTTTCTGAAAAGAAACCTTGTGTGTCTCCATTAGCAATATTTTTACCATGTCCTTTATGATCCCTTGATATAACATGATAACCATCATCATTTAACTTTGATATTAACCATTTATATCTACCCATATGTTCGGCCATACCGTGACTTATTACGAAAACACCTTTTGGATTCATCTGATGTGTAAGATGTTCAAAATAAAGACTATTAGTCATATGTTGTTCCATAATTTATAATAATCTGTTAAAGAGAAAATTAAAAATATTATGCACAACATTTATATTGCTGGCACAGGTATATGGCATCCTAAAGAAAAAATCTCTAATGATGAAATAGTAAATTCCTATAATTCCTATGTAGAAAAATTTAATAAAGATAATAAATCGAATATAGATAATGGAATAGTTCAGTCAATGGAATTCTCTTCAGCTGAATTTATTGAAAAAGCATCTGGTATAAAGTCCAGATACGTAATAGATAAAGAAGGTATCCTAGATATTAATCGAATGATGCCACGTGTAAACAATGAACACCCTGATAGACTTTCAGTTCATGCTGAGGTAGGTATTCAGGCTGCAAAAAAAGCTATGAATCAGGCTAAAGTAACTTCTAATGAAATAGATGCTGTTATTGTTGGTACATCTCATGCAGCTAGAAACTACCCTGCTGTTGCAATAGAGATTCAAAAAGAGCTAGGAATAAACGGTTATGCATATGATATGTTGGTGGGTTGTTCTTCTACAACATTTGCAATTAATAATGCATATAGTGATATAGCCTCTGGTTTAGCTAATACAATCTTAGTAATTAATCCTGAAGTCTCTACTCCAGCTGTTAATTTTACGCATAGAGATAAACACTTTATCTTTGGTGATGGGTGTGCTGCTACTATTGTCCAAAAAGATAGCACTTCAGATAAAGCGTTTAAAATAATTGATAGAAAACTACATACACAATTCTCTAATAATATTAGAAGCAATTACAGTTATCTAAATAGAGCTGCTGTTGATACAAAAAGTAATGAAGATTTATTATTTCATCAAAATGGTAGAGGTGTATTTAAGGATGTTTGCCCTCTTGTTGCATCATTGATATCAAATCAATTAGATAAAAATAATATTGCTCCAAAAGATATTTCAAAATTTTGGTTACATCAAGCAAATGGAAAAATGATAAGACTGATAACCTCTAAAATACTTGGTACTGATGATTTTGATGAGTCTATAACACCAATGCCAATAACTGAATTTGGAAATCTTGCATCTGTTGGGTCACTTTTTGCATTCAATCTAAACAATGATCTCTCTAAAGGAGAAAAAGGTGTGATTTGCTCTTTTGGGGCAGGATACTCAGTGTGTTCAATTATTGTTGAAAAAAGTTAAATTAAAAGAGATATAAAAATATAAAACTATTATAATAGCGCCATGGATGAATACGATGCAGTTTGGGTTTTTATCATAAGTGCTATATTTGTTGGTTTCTATATTTTTATTGAAGCCAGGCCTAAAGGCTCAACTTTCTTAAATGACATTTCTAATTCAATTTTTAGATTTTTTAGAAAAAGATAAGTTTTGCTCCTTTCTTCAAGATTTTCTGTTTTTATATTTGTAGTTATTGCTCTTATCGTTGGTGGTCTTACATCTTCTAATACCGCTGATGATGTTTGGTATCAAAGCCTAATTAAATCTCCCCTAAATCCTCCAGGATATGTATTTGGTATTGTTTGGCCAATTCTGTATTTATTAATGTCAATTTCTGCTTTTAGAACATTCAATGAAACAAAAAATTTATTTTTAATACAGTTATTATTCAACGCATTATGGTCTTGGTTATTTTTTGCCTTTCAAATGCCTTTAGTAGCATTATTTAATATATGGTTGCTAATTTATCTAAACATAAAGATAAATTTAAAAATGTTCTATGCAGATAAATTATCTGGTTTATTATTTATTCCATATGTTCTATGGTTATTTTTTGCTTCGTATTTAAATTTATTTATTGTGTTAAATAATTAAATAAAACAACCAACGACAAGACCTGTCATACAAGATGCTAAAGTTGCAGCAACAAGAGCTTTAAACGATACCTTAATTAAATCATCTTTCCTCTCAGGAGCCATAGCTCCAATACCAGAAATCAATATGCCAACAGAAGAAAAGTTTGCAAAACCACATAAGCTGTAAAAAGTAATTAACTTAGATCTTTCTGACATAACTCCATCTTCTAGAGATGCGAGAGCAGGATAAGCAACAAACTCATTTAACGTAGTTTTTAATCCTAATAATTCACCAGCAATTACAGCTTCGTTCCAAGGAATTCCCATTAACCAAGTGATAGGTGCAAATAAATAACCTAGAATCATCTCTATTGATAAATTGATTCCAATATAACCACCTATCAGAGAAAGGAATGAGTTTGCTATATAAACAAGTGCGATTACAGCAATCAATATAGTACCAACGCTAACTGCAATATTTGAACCTTGAGCAGTACCTGTTGTAATAGCATCCATAGTGCTGTTATAAACCTTGGTATTGGAGCTCTCTGATGAATCAGTTATTTCATTTGAAGGAATCATAATATTCGCATACATTATTGCAGCTGGTACTGATAAAACAGATGCTGTTAAAAAATGTTGTATCAAATTAACTGATGCAAATTGCACTTCAAGTATTGAAATTAAAGCTACCATCACAGACCCTGCTACTGTAGCCATGCCTGCTGTCATAAGTATTAATAATTCTTTATTTGAAAGCTTGCCTACATAAGGTTTAATAAGTAAAGGGGCTTCTACTTGTCCAATAAATACGTTAGCAGCGGCACCTAACCCAACAGGACCACCAATATTAAATAACTTTTGACATGCTTTAGAGATTAAATTTACTATAAATGGAAGAACGCCCCAGTACCATAGGATTGCAGATACACATGACATAACAATAATGTATGGTAGAACTCCAAAAGCAAATGTTTCTAATAAAGATCTATAAACAGAATCGCTGTCTGAGGGTGGGTATCCAAATACAAAACTTGCACCTTCAACGGTAGCGTTTTGTAAAATAGTTACGCCATTACCAAGTAACTCAAAAAAGCTTATGATAAATGGAACTTTTAATAGTATTGCAGCTAAAATCAGTTGCGATAATATTCCATAAAAAATATATCTATAATTAATAATTTTATAATTATTAGAAAAGGGAATTGCCAATAGAATCAGGCCAATAAATCCTGTAATTATATGAAGAATATTAATTGCTGACATTGAATTAGTATAACTTAATAGCCTTTAATCTTTCATCTAAAAAATCATGTGCTAGCACACCCAAATCATCGTCATTGAATACAGATTTAAGGATCGTATCTGGTGATGGATGCATAAAAAATGGAATACTATATCTAGATTTAGTTTCATCAGTTTTGTATTTGATTACCCTATGAGGAGTACTTTTGAGTTTCTTATCAGTTATTAACTGCATCATATCACCAATATTACATACGATATCCTCATATGATGAACTAACTGGAACCCAATCTCCTGATTTATCTTTAACCTCTAAACCGGGTTCATTTGCACCTATAAGCAGTGTAATTAAATTGATATCTGCATGTTCTCTAGCTCTATAAATATTTTCATTGTTTGAAGGTGGATAATGGATAAGTCTTAATAAAGAATTACCCTTTCTAGTTGAGGCATTAAAGAAATCTTCATCCAGACCCAGAGTTAAACTTATACAAGATAAGAGACTAGTTCCAAGAGAATTTAACTCATTAAACAAATTATCAAATACATCATTAAATTCATCAATTTCATTAACATATATATTTTTCATTATTCTATAGTCATAAGAATCATCGATCAAAGGACCATGATGCCAAAACTCTTTTAAGTCTGGAACAGTTTCACCTAAAGCAGTCTCTTTGCCAAATGGCGTGTAACCTCTTGCCCCAGCATTTTCTCTATATGAATAAGAATTTTTTACATCAATATCTAAATTAAAAAAACTTTGAGAATATTTATATGCTAGATCAAATAATTCATGTGATATGCCATGATCAGTAATTATAAAAAAGCCATGGTTAGATAAGGCATTTGATAGGAGCTGAATAGACTCATAATCATATTTCAATAATTTTTTTAATGAAAGCTTTGGTATTGAATTTTCCACACTTTATTCTATCAAAAAAAAAGGCAGTAAATACTGCCTTTTCAATTTTAAGTTACAGATTAGAATTTATAAGTAAAACCTAATTGCATTCTATATCTAGATGCATAACTATCAATGGTACCCTTTCTAGTATCAACACCATTTATAATAATTCTACCTTCAGAGTCTAAACCGCCTGAATCAAGAATGCCTCTTGTTCCATAACGTTGATAATAAACATGTCCTTTATCTTCATTAATGAAGTTAAGAACGTTTAATAAATCAAAATAAACAACGAGTTTATGATCTAAATAGTCTAAACGAACAGGAATCTCTTGAGCAATTCTTAAATCAAGTCCTCTTGTGTAAGGCAATTGACCAGAATTTGCTTCAACATGAGACCCAGGTGTTCCAATGCCTTCTAAAGCTGATAAAACCTCACCTTCAGTAACTCCAGAATAAACTACATTAGGATCATTGGCAGTAGGCACATACAAAAGCGTATTGTATTCACTGTAACCGTCATCAAATCCATCCAATGTGTAACTAAATCTCTTACCTGAATAGACTTTATAAAAGAGTGAAAATGAAGTTGGAGCATTATTAAACCAGTTTGCTGTATAATTTAATCCAGCTACTAATCGATGTTCAATCGCCCAAGGTGTTTTACCAACACCAACATTCATTCTGTCCACGGCTGGCATATTTTCTAAATTAGATGATAATTGAGATGAAGTTGCAACCCACCCAGATTCTGCGTTTGTATTTGTGTAACTTGCAAATATATCTAGACCATTATCAAAATCTTTATCCATAGCTAATGTTAAAGACTCAGAACTCGTACCTTCAGCATTAGTTACGTAGAAAGCGTCATTAGTATCATAAACAACAAGACCTGTTTTACCCACCTGATCAACTGAAGCAGAAGCATCTGTAAAACCAATTCCATCCTCAGGATTATCGATATTAACTGCTGCTTTAAGATTATAACCGTTTGCTGTTGTAAGTAATAATTCTAAATTAAATTTCCATGTTGAAGGTGTTTCATATGAAGGATCTATACCTTGTGCAGGACTAGAGCTTGCAAACAATGAATAAGGGAAATCCTGATATATCGTTTCAGGAGATTTAAAACATGTTATTTCCGCACCTGTAGTACATTCAGGTGTTCCTTCAGGAAATCTTCCAGTTCTTGAACCATATTGCACAACACCGGAATTAGCAAAAGGACTTGCGAGCCATACGTTTGGAACTCTACCAGCAAAAAGACCATAGCCTCCTCTTAGTTGAGCTGAAACTATACGATCATTATCAAAAATACTCATTCCAGTTGCATCTAAGTCAAAACCAAACCTTGGCTGAAGAATGCTTGTACTAGCAATAGTATCATTTCTAAATCCTAATAATCCTGAACCGTATTCGTTGTATGCAGGACCTGCGTCCATTTCAAAGCTGTCATATCTAAGTCCATAATTGATTGTCAATCTATCTGAAATGTATGTTTTATTTTGTGCATATATAGTTTCAAATGTTCCACTGAAGCCAGCCATAGCGTAATATGGGTCTCCAGTTGCTGATTTATTAAATCTAAAATATGAAGGTATGCCATCATAATAATTTTGAACCCCTTCAAATTGATATGCGCCGTTTTCTCTTGAGATAAATAGGTTACCCAACCTTTTATCAATACTGTCATAACCTACTGTAATTTCATGATCACCCATGGTATAAACAGCCTTTAGATTTAATATCTCATCAAATGCAAAGCCCTCATTTGCACTTCTGTACTTATCAGGACCCAGAAAAATATTTTCTACTGTTGTTCCATTATAAGAACCATCAGCAGCTGAGATTTTAATTCTAACTTCTGGAAAATCTTCACCACCTAGTGCATCTTGGTCATTTGCCCATTCAACTTCAGAATATTTTGCTTGCACATATAGGTTATCTGATAGATCTCCATAGTAAGCATATGTATCTTTTTCAGTTGTAGCTGGGTAATTATAATAGTGTGAGCTAAACCTAATATCATAGTTATATGGCTTGACGGTATTATCTTCAGAAAAGCTGTATACATATTCAAGTCTATGATTATCATTAATGTACCAATCCAACTTAATAAGTTCCTTGTCTGCCATCTCAGGCGGAGGTAAGAAGGAAGTAGTACCCGGATTGTAGTTATATAGTGCCTGCGTTTGAGCAGCAATCTCATCAACTAAGGCTTGAGTTGCAATCTTATATGTATAAGGTTCTGCAGGTGAAACAGATGAGAACTCCTCTCGAGATACAAAAAAGAATAATTTATCTTTAATTATTGGACCACCAAGAACAAATCCAGTTGTTTCATCACTAAATTGGCTTGGTTTATCACCATTAAGTGATCCTACGTTATCCTCATCGGTGCTATAGTCATAATAGGCACCCCTAAATTCGTTTGTACCTGATTTTGTGACTGCGTTAATACTAGCTCCAGTAAAATTACCCTTAGATACATCAAATGGGCTAATATCAACTTGTATTTGTTCTATAGTTTCTATACTAATTGGGTTTCTAACAGATGGGAAACCATTTGCATTAAGACCTAGCTGATCGTTCTGTTCAACACCATCAACTGTAAAATTATTGTATCTATTGTTTGTACCAGAAACAGAAATTGTTGCATTTCTAGATGTGCCCTCAACAAAAATACGAGAGTCTCTTTTTACATAATCTGAGATTGATCTTTCAATGCTAGGAATATTCTCGATATCTTGAGCTGTTACAGCTAGTGATGTTTGTACTGATGCTGACCTCGTTCCTGTAACAACAACATCATCAATATCTGTTGTAGAGACCATTGCAACAGATAATTTTGCTGTTTCTGAAACAGTGAGATATACGTTATCTAGAGTTTCAGTCGCATAGCCTGATTTAGATATAGTGATTTTGTATGGGCCTCCTGGTTTTAAATTACCTACAGAAAAGATTCCGTTTGAATCAGAAGAAGTTCTTTTGCTTACACCAGTAGCTAGATTGGTTACAACAACTGTAGCTTCAGCAACTCCAGTATCTCCTCTCAAAGCAGAAGTAGTGTCGTTTGAAGCAATAGTATGTAAAGAAAATATTGATACCAAAAAAAACCCAACGAAAAGGTTAATTGACTTATTAAACATATTAAAATCCCCGTTTAAATTGTTATATATCCATTATGTACATTTCAAGTAAATACTCAAGAAATTATTTGTAAAAAATTGGTGAATTATTTGTGAAAAATTTATATATCCAAATCTAAAGAGCCATAATAAGACTCTAATATTTTTGGTAATTTAATTGTGTTAGATCCGTCATACCTATTTTCTAATAAGGCTATGAGCGTTCTTCCTACAGCCAAACCTGAACCATTAATAGTGTGAGCAAAGTGTTTGCCATCTTTTGATTTGATCTTAATATTAGAACGCCTAGCTTGAAAATCACTGAAGTTTGAACATGATGAAATCTCTCTATACTTATTTTGACTTGGCATCCAAACCTCTATGTCAAATGTTTTACATGAAGAAAATCCGATATCACCTGCGCATAACTGTACAACTTGATATGGAAGCTCTAATAACTGAAGGATTTCTTCAGCATTCTCAAGCAATCCATCAAGTTCAGCCATTGAAGATGATGGGTTCGAAATTTTAAACAATTCTATTTTTTCAAACTGATGCTGTCTTATCAACCCCTTAGTATCTCTGCCATAACTGCCAGCCTCTGATCTAAAACAAGGTGTATGTGATGTTAGTTTAATTGGTAACTGGTCTTCATTAATTAAAATATCTCTATAGATATTTGTCAGTGGCACTTCTCCAGTAGGAATCAAATAAAGATTTTCTGATGTTTTAAATAAATCTTCTTCAAATTTAGGTAAATTTCCAGTACCAATTAATGAATCTCTATTTGCCATATAAGGTAAGTAGTATTCTTCATAACCATTTTTATGAGCAATATCTAACATAAAAGAAATTAATGCTCTTTGAAGTTTAGCTAAACTTCCTCTAAGCACAGCAAATCTTGCGCCAGCTAATTTTGATGCCAAATCAGTATCAATTTTTTTTGTTAGATCAATATGATCGACTGTATTGGTAGATAAAATATCTCCAACTTTTCTAATTACTACATTTTCATTTTCATTAGAGCCGTCTGGTGTTGATTGATCTGGAATATTTGGAATATCTAAAAGATATTCATTAATAGATTCTAAAAGTGAATTTAATAATTCATTTTCTTTTTTTAGATCTGAATTAATAGTATCAATTTTTTCTTTTAATGAGGCAGTATCCGAACCTGAAGCTTTAAGCTTTCCAAACTCTTCGGATAATTTTTTTCTTGAAGATTGAAGTGTTTCAACATTAACTTGTAAAGCTTTTCTTTCAGAATCAAGAGACTTGAATTTTTCAGCATCTAATTTATAACCTCTTCTAAGAAGTGCTTCGCTTGTAGCATCAATATTGTCTCTCAGATTTTTTATATCAATCATTTTATTTTGAAAAATTAATACCTATATAGGTTGCTAAAATTGTCAGCGTTAAAGTTAATATTATATATGAACATGCAATCAAAATATTAGTATTAAATAATTCGATAGCCTGATAACTAAATGCGGACATTGTTGTAAATGAGCCCAAAAAACCAACAACAAAAAAATAATACAGTTGGTCCTTTGATATCATTGAATTACCTAAAACTAAACCAACAAAAAGGCATCCTAAAATATTTACAACAAGAATTCCTGTAGGAAAATTTGTAGGTATATATTTTATGACCAATTCATTTAGAAGGTATCTAGATATTGCTCCTAAGAATCCTCCAAGGCCGATTAATAAAATATTCATAATTATTTTAGAACCTCAAATACAATTAAATTCTTGAAATCCATATTGTCATTGTATGAAATTGAAAAGCTTTTTTTTGAAATGATATTCACAATAAATTGATTATCATTTTTTAGAAAAGTAAAAGAATTTTCATTCATATTATTAATTTCATCTGCGTCTATTCCATTAGTCAAAAAATTAAATAAAAAAGAATTATCATCATTAATTTCAATAATTTGAGATTGATTAAATTCATAATCATAAATTTCTATTATTGAGTCTCTGAGGATATATTTTTCTTTAGATGGGAAATCTATTGTTATTTCAATAAAATCTTTATTTCGAACCAATCTTCCTTTTGAATTAATTTCGTCAAACCCTGAGTCAGTGGATTGAAAAAAAATTAAATTATTATTTATTAATTTATTTATAGACGAAATACTATCTTCTGAATATAGATTTAAAGAAAGCAATGTAAAGAATATTAATTTATACAAACTAATCTCTTTTTGGCACTAAAACTTCTCTTGATCCATTGGAGCTCATCTCTGATACTAAACCAGCTTCTTCCATTGATTCTATGAGCCTGGCTGCCCTGTTATAACCAATTCTGAGTTTTCTTTGAACTGCAGATATAGATGCCCTTCTCGATTCAAGTACAAAATTAACAGCTTCATCATATAAATCATCTGAGTCTTCAGAGGAAGAGCTTTCTGATCCTGACCAGCCAGGAATAGGACCTGTCTCCTGCGCAGATGAAACAATATCATCTATATATTCTGGTTCAGCTCTTGTTTTCCAGTCATTTACAACTCTATGAACCTCATCATCACCAACAAAAGCCCCGTGAACTCTAACAGGAACTCCAACACCAGGTGGTAAATAAAGCATATCACCATAACCTAATAACTGTTCCGCTCCACCTTGATCTAGTATGGTTCTAGAATCAATTTTTGTAGACACTTGAAAACCTATTCTTGTAGGTATATTCGCTTTGATTAAGCCTGTAATAACATCAACAGAAGGTCTTTGTGTTGCTAGAATTAAATGAATTCCAGCTGCTCTTGCTTTTTGTGCAATTCTTGCAATTAAATGCTCAACCTTTTTACCAACTAACATCATCATATCTGCAAATTCATCAACAACTACAACGATAGATGGAAGAACTTCAAGGTACTCTTCATCTTCAGGATGCAAAGGATTTATTAGCTGTTTACCATTTGCCGCTGCTTCTTCAACTTTTTTATTAAAACCTGCAAGATTTCTTACTCCCATTAATGACATAAGTTTGTACCTTCTATCCATCTCAACTACACACCACCTCAGACCATTTGATGCATCAGTCATATCTGTTATTACAGGAGTTAATAAATGAGGAATACCGTCATAAACAGAAAGCTCTAACATTTTTGGATCAATTAAAATCAATCTCACATCTTTAGGATCTGATTTAAATAAAAGACTAAGGAGCATAGCGTTTACACCGACTGATTTTCCTGATCCCGT
>Ga0213865_10002503_pt1 | contig 11552 bp, 8 predicted proteins | sample PICome_6_FD_160100 | JGI IMG/M metagenome (GOLD analysis project Ga0213865, IMG submission 160100) | Coastal seawater microbial communities near Pivers Island, North Carolina, United States - PICO282 | ecosystem: Environmental > Aquatic > Marine > Coastal | place: USA: North Carolina | collected...
GTAACGGATCCTCTGGGTCGCCGTAGTTCATGCGTGCAACAAAGGATTCGGGTACTTTGAGAGGAAAGTCGCGGGCGGCCTGTTGGCGCTCCGACAAGTCCTGTACATTAATCCCTAGCCGGCTCAATAACTCTGAGGTAGAACTGATGCTGTGACTGAGTTCAGTTTTCCAGTCCCTGTGGGGATGGATCTGAATAGTCTTGATTGAGTTGGTTGCCATAGCAGTATCTGGAAATCGGTTAGTCTGGGAGAGTTTACGCTATTTTTTTATTTACAGAAGAAATTAGGTTTTAAGTTTGCCAAACAATCATCAGTTTTATATGTCTGAGGCCCTAGCGCTAGCCAAGCAGGCAGCTCTAGAGGGTGAAGTGCCAGTGGGCGCCGTGGTAGTTGCCGCCGGTGAGGTGATTGGTCGGGGATACAACCGCCCGATTACAACGTGCGATCCCACCGCTCATGCGGAGATTGTCGCCATGCGCCAAGCCGCGCAATTTCTGGACAATTATCGACTGACTGACTGCGATCTATATGTGACCATTGAGCCCTGTGTGATGTGTGTAGGTGCCATGGTGCATGGGCGCATACGCCGGGTGATCTTTGGCGCACCAGAGCCTCGCGCTGGGGCTTTGGCTAGTCAGTTTAAATTAATGGATCCGTCTCACTTTAATCATCGCATCGACTGGCAGGGAGGCGTATTAGAGCAACAGTGTAGCCAGCTGATAAAAGATTTTTTTAAGAATCGCCGATAAAAGCCCTACCTAAAGCGCGTGCGGCGTGGTGGATTGCCAATCTTCGGGCAGTTCAGGTTGCTGACGATTATCTGATGTGGATTGTTGCGCCAAGCTGTGCAGTTGTAAGTAGGATCTGTAGTGTTGGATATTATCCACATAAATCACCGGTTCGTGGCCTCGCGCATAGCCGTGCTTTAGCGTGGCGTAATATTGTTTCTTGCTCAACAGTGGAAGATGTTCTCGAACATCCCGCCACAGATCGGGGTTCTTTTTATTTCTCGCGGTGAGGATACGCGCGTCCTCGAGGTGACCAAAGCCCACATTGTAGGCCGCAAGGGCCAGCAGAGTTCGGTCTGGATCAGTTATCCGCTGCGGCAATCGCTCCTTTAATTTTAGGAAGTAGGCCACCCCGCCGTGCAGGCTTTGCGTGGCATCTAGGCGATTGGTGACCCGCATTTCGCGGGCGGTGTTCAGGGTCAGCATCATCAATCCACGCACTCCAGTGGGAGATTTGGCTCTGGGGTTCCAGTGGGACTCCTGATAGGCTATGGCGGCAATCAGATGCCAGTCAATGGCGTATTGCTCTGCCACCTCGCGGAAAGCTGGTTCGAATTTTGGCAGCCTTTCCGCCACCAATTTACTCAGTCGCTGTGAGCCGCCGGCGGAAAAAGTGTCAGTGTGGGCGAACAGCTGTTGCTTGAGGGATTCCAACTCACCCGAGGCTTTGTACTCCTCAAGGAAACGGTTTGCCGCGGCCAGCAGGGTGCCATCGGAATGTGCGGGAAACGCCCAGGACAGGGACTGGGCTGTTGAGATATCAAATGCCCTTCTGGCATTGGGATAGATATGTCGGTTGGCCACATAGGCCAGAGAGTCGGCGACTGTATAGGCAATCTCACCACTGTGCACCCGGCGGATCATTTCACCCATCTCCGCATCCCGCTCTTCAATCCACTCGAGGTCGGATTGAGAGTCCCGCAATGTGCGCAACTGCTCACTGTGCGAGGAGCCGCCAATAACCACTAAATCGCCCTCCAATTGTTGAAGATTCTTCGGTCGTCGATTGCCAGCCTTATAGATTAACTGCTGGACAACCTGATGGTAGGGCACAGAAAATTTAAACGATTTTTGACGCTCGGGGGTGCCGACCAGATTGGCGGCGGCAAAGTCACCTTGGGGGCCGCCAATGGATAGCAGCAAGCTGGGAAGAGTGAGTTTTTGTCTGACCACCAGATCCACGTCCAGATGATCGGCGAATGCTTTGGCCAGCAGGTATTCAAAGCCATTTTTGCCATAGCCATCTTCAAAGTAGGTGGTCGCACCCGGCAGGGTCAGCATTACCAGCTGCCCCTTGTTGAGCACTCTGTCAAGATCGCTAACTCTGCTGCTATCCGACAGGTTGGCGACCAATACAAGAGCCAGGACCGCGAGTACCGTGCGGTTGCGAATTTTCCTTACCTGTTTGGATAACTTATACATGGGTACCTGTAGACACTGCGTCTGACAACAAAACTCCTACTTGTGCGTTGGTCTCATTCTACATGGTTTCGATGTATTAAACAGACAGAGATAGTGAGACCTCTGCGCAAATGCTCCTTTGCAACTATGGCGCATTTGGGGGATGCTCAATCAGCAATTTATGAACGAAAGTTGTCCATTTTTGCCTATGGCGATTATCTACTGATCTTATTGCCCTCGATTCTGCCTAAAGGCGTAATTTTCAGATAGAATATCGGGCCTAAGGTTGGCACTGATAGGTGGTAGAGATTTCAGTTGGTGCTAACACCCCAATTATTTGAGATTCGCTGTAATATGATAATTCTTTCCGGTGCCCCCGCTCTTTCTGCTTTTCGTCGGCGCAAGTTGCTTGCCACTATTACACCGGCGGTTCCCGAGGTGACCGCCGTGGTAGCTGAGTATCGACACTTTGCCGAGGTCAGTCAGCCGCTATCCGATGTAGAACAGCAGACCTTAGAGGCGCTGATGAACTATGGCCCGACCCACGAATCTTCGCCTCTCAATGGCAGATTACTATTGGTGGTGCCGCGGCCGGGAACTATCTCTCCCTGGTCCAGCAAAGCCACCGATATAGCCCATAACTGCGGCCTTAGCTCTGTGGTCAGGGTGGAGCGGGGCATCGCTTACTATATTGAAACCCAAGGTGAGCTAACGGAACAGCAGTGGCAGGCGGTGGGTGAATTACTTCACGACCGCATGGTGGAGACAGTGTTTTTCGATCTCAATCACGCCCAGCAGCTGTTTAGCCAGCAGGATCCTACACCGATGACTACTGTGGATATCATTCAGGGTGGTAAAGAGGCGCTGAATTTGGCCAATACGGCATTGGGATTGGCGCTGGCCGAAGATGAAATCGACTATCTGGTGGGGAGTTTTCAAGCTCTGGGGCGCAATCCATCGGATACCGAGCTGATGATGTTCGCCCAGGCCAATTCCGAGCACTGCCGACACAAGATTTTTAATGCCACCTGGACCCTAGATGGTGAAGATCAGGCCCACAGTCTGTTTGCCATGATTCGCAATACCCATGAGTTGGGTGGAGACAATGTACTGTCCGCCTACTCGGACAATGCCGCGGTAGTCACTGGCAGTCAGGGCGGTCGATTTTACCCAGACCCGGTCACAAGAGAATACACTTATAACACTGAGCCGGTTCACCTATTGATGAAGGTTGAGACCCACAATCACCCCACTGCCATTGCACCCTTTTCTGGCGCAGGCACTGGTTCAGGTGGCGAAATTCGCGACGAGGGTGCGGTGGGTCGCGGCTCCAAGCCCAAAGTTGGACTTGTCGGCTTCACCGTATCCAACCTGCAAATCCCCAATTATATGCAGCCCTGGGAACAGGATTACGGCAAGCCGGATCGCATAGTTTCAGCACTGGATATTATGCTTGAGGGCCCGATTGGCGGTGCTGCCTTTAACAACGAATTTGGCCGGCCCAATCTGTGTGGCTATTTCCGCACCTTTGAGGCGGATTTTAACGGCCAGCGGTGGGGCTATCACAAGCCCATTATGATTGCCGGTGGCTATGGCAATATCCGCGAGGAGCATATTGAAAAGCCCGAATTTGAACCCGGCGCCAAATTGATAGTTCTGGGGGGGCCGGCGATGTTGATTGGTCTCGGGGGTGGTGCCGCTTCCTCAATGACCACCGGCAGTAGTTCCGCTGACTTGGACTTCGCTTCAGTGCAGCGTCAGAATCCTGAGATCGAGCGCCGCTGTCAAGAGGTTATAGATCAGTGTTGGCAGTTGGGCGGTGATAATCCGATTGCCTTTATTCACGATGTGGGCGCCGGTGGCCTGTCCAATGCTCTGCCGGAGCTGGTCAAGGATGGCGGAACGGGAGGGCGTTTCGAGTTGCGCCGGGTGCCCAACGATGAGCCCGGGATGTCGCCGCTGGAAATCTGGTGCAACGAAGCTCAGGAGCGCTATGTGCTGGCGGTTATGCCAGAAGATATCCAGCGCTTTACGGCTATTTGCGAGCGGGAGCGCTGCCCGTTTGCCATTGTTGGTGAGGCCACGGCGGAAGAGCAGATTGTGGTCACTGATCAGCACTTTGACAACAGTCCTGTAGATCTGCCGATGTCGGTATTGTTTGGTAAGCCGCCAAAAATGCATCGCGCAGCCGAGAAGTTGGAGGCCCAGACCGAGCCGTTTAATCCAAAGTATTTAACTATTAATGAAGCTGCAGTGCGGGTGCTGCAGCATCCCACGGTGGCCAGTAAAAGCTTTTTGATTACCATTGGCGATCGCTCAGTCACCGGTATGGTGGCTCGGGATCAGATGGTTGGCCCCTGGCAGGTGCCAGTCGCTGACTGTGCGGTGACCACTGTGACCTACGATAGCTATGCCGGTGAGGCGATGGCAATGGGCGAGCGCACGCCGCTGGCGTTAATCAATGCCCCTGCCTCAGGGCGGATGGCGATCGGCGAGGCAATTACCAACCTCTGTGGGGCATCTATCGGCGATATCCAGGCGATTAAACTCTCGGCCAATTGGATGTGCGCGGCCGGATCTCCCGGCGAGGATGAAAAACTCTACCGCACGGTGGAGGCGGTGGGTATGGAGCTCTGCCCGCAATTGGGGATCACTATTCCAGTGGGTAAGGATAGTATGTCGATGCGAACTGCCTGGCGTCAGGGAGGAGAGGATAAGTCCGTGACCGCACCACTTTCGCTAATTGTCAGTGGATTTTCGCCGGTGCTCGATGTGCGTAAAACTGTCACCCCCCAGCTGCGCAGCGATTGTGGAGATAGCCAATTATTGCTGATTGATTTGGGTGCCGGAGCCAACCGTATGGGTGGCTCGATACTGGCGCAGGTCTACGGGCAGTTGGGCGATACAGCACCGGATGTGGACAGTCCTGAGAGTTTGAAAAACTTCTTTGGAATCACCCAAGAGTTGATTCAGCAACAGCAAATTATCGCTTACCACGACCGCTCCGATGGTGGCCTGTTCACTACCCTTGCCGAGATGGCTTTTGCCGGACGCACTGGCTTATCTATCAATCTCGATAGCGTTTGCAGTCTCGATGAAGAGGGTATGGCAGTGCTATTCAACGAAGAATTGGGCGCGGTGATCCAAGTCGCCGCTGAGCATGCCGATAGCATATTGGCCCAATTCAGAGCGCTGGGGGTAAATGCTCACGGCATAGGTGCGCTTAACAGTCTGGATACCCTGCGTATCAGCCGCGGTGGAGCGCTGCTATTTGACAAACCTCGCGCGGAGTTGCAGGAACACTGGAGTCGCACCTCTTACCAAATGGCACTGCAGCGCGATAATGCCGACTGCGTGGAGGAGGAGTTTAAACGGATTGCCGCCGAGGACCCCGGTCTCTCGGTAGCGCTGAGCTATGACCCCGCCGAGGATATCTGCGCGCCCTATATCCGCTCGGGGGTGAGGCCGAAAATGGCTATTCTGCGCGAGCAGGGCGTCAACAGTCATGTCGAGATGGCAGCGGCTTTTGATCGCGCCGGGTTTTCCGCTATCGATGTGTCCATGAGTGATCTGTTGGCCCAGCGCCGCTCTCTGGATGAGTTTGTGGGAATGGTCGCCTGCGGTGGGTTTTCCTACGGCGATGTGCTCGGCGCTGGAGAGGGTTGGGCAAAAACCATCCGGTTTAACAGCCAGCTCAAAGATCAGTTCGAGCAGTTCTTTACTCGTCCGGAAACTTTCAGCCTGGGTGTCTGCAATGGCTGTCAGATGCTGTCTAATCTCCGTGATCTGATCCCCGGTGCAGAGCGCTGGCCGCGCTTTGTGCGCAACCTATCCGAGCAGTTTGAGGCGCGCTTTTCACTGGTGCGTATCGAGCAATCGCCCTCGATTTTGCTGCAGGGTATGGCTGGCTCCCATCTGCCGATTGCCGTGTCCCACGGTGAGGGTCGCGCTGAATTTGCCGATCGCCAGGCGCTAACTGATCTACAGCAGAGCAGCCAGATTAGCCTTCGCTATCTGGAGAATAATTTACAGGTTGCCACCCAGTATCCGGCCAATCCCAATGGCTCTCCTGATGGTATCACCGGCGTCACTTCGGCTGATGGTCGCGCGACTTTGATGATGCCCCATCCCGAGCGAGTCTTCCGCAGTATTTCGAACTCCTGGCATCCAGATGACTGGGGGGAGGATAGTGGCTGGATGCGCCTGTTTAGAAATGCACGTGTTTTTGTCGACTAAATTTATCAACTTTTAGCAGGAGGCTTGGTGATGAGTAAATTGCCCAACGAGGCTGAGCTGGTTAAGAAAGCGCTGCAGGTAGGAGCGGTTTATGCCCAAAAGCGCGCCTATGGGAAGGTCGAGGCCCAGGATTCAGTAAAACTTAAGGTTGAATTTATCTATAAAGTACTGGTGCAGGACAAGCTCATTCAGCCCCTAGCTAAGCATCAGATTAGCGATCCGGCCATGCGTCACAAGCTGGCGCTGTGGATTTCTCGCCAGTTGCCAAAGGATCATCCGCTGTTAAAACATTAATTTACTTATCAAAATCGTATAGATAAGTGGTCCATTCTGTAACTATCTAAAAGGAGTTAGATTATTATGAAGAAAACCTTTCTGGAAATTTATGCCCTGCTGGTCTGTTTTATTACCATGGTTTGCTTTTCGGTATGGCTGGGTCTCAGTGGCTATAACTTTATCGGCGTTATTGCACCTGAAATCACAATTGATGCATGGGCCTACGAAAGGCATCAATCCAATGAGCTGTTTTCAGCTGAGCCACTCAGAGTAGAGCCGATGATGCTGGGCCCTAATCCCTTTGAGGCAGGTGACATAACGCAACCAGTTGAGTCGCTATCAGATGAGGAAATTACTGAACAGAGACTCGCCAGTTATCAATTGGCTCTGGATTCTGAGGTTAGAGTTAATTTTCAGTCAATGTTGCGAGGGTTAATTGTTATCCTAATCTGTATACCTCTGTTTCTGATCCACTGGCGTTTTGCAGGCTTTGGGTCTGTTGTGAAAATGGACTCCTAGCTGACTGCTCAGTGATTTGTTGAAGTTATTCTGTTGCCTATGTCACTACTATGCTAGTCTTGTCTGCGAGTTGACCAGACAGTCGCTGTTTCTTTGCTGCGGTTACTCGCTTGCGAGTAACCGTGTTAGATGCAGAGGAAAGTCCGGGCTCCACAGGGTAGAGTGCCAGGTAACGCCTGGGGGGCGAGAGCCCACGGAAAGTGCCGCAGAGAGTAGACCGCCGATGGTTCTTTGGAACACAGGCAAGGGTGAAAGGGTGCGGTAAGAGCGCACCGCGCTGCTGGTAACAGTAGTGGCAGGGTAAACCCCACTCGGAGCAAGACCAAATAGGTTCCCGTACGGCGTGACCCGCGTTGGGAACGGGTAGGTCGCTAGAGGTAAGCGGTGACGCTTATCCCAGATGAATGACTGTCCACGACAGAACCCGGCTTATCGGTCAACTCAACTTTTTAATCAATCGCTGCCAAGCCCCGCTCTCAATTAGCTTGCTGGCGCTATTTCGGCCATTTGCTGTGCTGACGGCAGTGATGGCAGTGCAATTGGTCGCCGTAGAGTGGCTGTGCGCCTTGTTGGGTCTTGCCAGTGAAAAAAATGATGCAAAATCATTGCCTCTCAGCTGTTTGACAAGGCTCTCTAGCTAGGCTGGCAGATACCAGTGGTTTTTGTTCGTTAGCAGGCGTAATAATCGACTGTAACGCGATCTTTTTATATACCTAAAAGGTATATCAACCCCATTTATAAGCGCTAAATATTCTTAAAAATAGCAAAAGCTAGAAGTTACTTTAAGTTGTTACCTTAGCTATCTGTTTTATCTTTGTTAATTTTGTCACCTCCCAGATTTACCGGTTTTCCTATACATAACTTACTGATTTTATTCGATTATTTGTTATTGCTGCAGCCTTGACATTGGCTGGCAGTAACAATAATCTGATCAGGTGGGTAAAAGTGGCAAAAAGTGTTTTATTTTTCAGTTAAAGTGGCGGTAGAGGGTTAAAAATGTTTAGAGGTAGCGATCCAATCAATATGGATGCCAAGGGGCGGATGGCCATTCCGACCCGCTACCGTGTTCTGCTGGAAGAAGTATGCGCCAATCAATTGGTTATCACCATTGATATGAAATCTCCCTGCTTGACTCTGTCGCCCCTTCCGGAGTGGAAGCGATTTGAGGAAAAGGTGTCAGCACTGCCAGCCATGGACGAGTTGGGCGAGATGTTGAGCCGCTTTGTAGTGGGGCAGGCCAAGGATCTTCTGGTAGATGGCAGTGGTCGCATTCTAATCCCGCCCGAGCTGCGCGGCTACGCTGAGCTAGAGAAAAAATTAGTACTGGTGGGGCGCACTCAGAGATTGGAGCTATGGTCTCAAGAGAACTGGGATACAGAGCGTGAAAAGTCTCAGCAAACCTACCGCGGCATGTTGTTGGACAAAGAAAATATGTCAGATGCCCTGAAAAGTCTCTCCTGGTGAACAGTATGAATGATCAGGCTGTCACTCTCCATAAAACCGTGCTGCTTAAAGAAGCTATAGATGCGCTGGTTAAAGATCCCGACGGGCACTATGTAGATGGCACTTTCGGGCGCGGCGGTCACAGTGCGGAATTACTGGATAGATTGACGGCGAATGGCTCAGTGACAGCTATAGATAAAGACTTGGAAGCCATCGCTGCGGGCCGCAACCGGTTTGCCGACGATCAGCGTCTGACCTTGGCCCATGGTAGCTTCGCTGAGCTCTCAACGATCGCCGATCGGCAGGGTATTCAGGGTGCTGTTTCCGGTGTGTTGCTGGACTTGGGTGTGTCCTCGCCACAACTGGATCAGTCCGAGCGAGGATTTAGTTTTTTGCGCGATGGGCCATTGGATATGCGCATGGATACCAGTAGCGGTATCTCCGCTGCCGAGTGGATTGCTTGCGCCGATGAGCAGCAGATGGCCCAGGTATTTAAAGATTACGGCGAGGAGCGTTTTGCGCGGCGCATGGCTAGTGCGGTGGTTCGAGAGCGTGAGCAGCGGGCGATTACTCGCACTGTGCAGCTGGCGGAGATACTGGCAGCGGCGCATCCGGCCTGGGAGCGAGGCAAGCATCCGGCCACCAAGGCATTCCAGGCGATAAGAATTTATATCAACCGTGAGCTCGAGGATCTGGAGACCCTGCTCGAGCAGATTATCGACTGTCTGAAAGTGGGCGGCCGGTTGGTGATTATCAGCTTTCATTCCCTGGAAGATCGGCGAGTTAAGCGCTTTATTCGCGATCAGCAGCGCGGCACTGTGCTGCCGAAAAATCTGCCGATTCGCGATATTGATCGCGGGGTACGCTTGATCAAAGTAGGTAAACCCATCAAGCCGGCACAGGCGGAAGTGGATGGCAATATCAGGGCGCGCAGTGCAGTGATGCGTGTCGCTGAGCGGGTGGCCTAAGTAGTCGATGGTGGGTTTGAATTTTTTTCCACTGTTGCGCATCAGTTTTTTGTGGCTGGCAGTGGTAATCAGTGCGGTGGCGGTGGCGCATTTTAGTCATCTTTGTCGCGAGCAGTATGCACAGCTGACGGCGATGGAGCGCGAGGCCAATCAGTTGCAGGTTGATTACGGAAGGTATCTGCTGGAGCAAAGTGCATGGGGGTCACTGCAGAGGGTGGAGTCTATCGCCATCCAGCAGTTGGAAATGGGTACCCCCAGGGTTGATGAGATAGTAATGGTTAAGTAACAGATCCATTGGTAGCGATCAAAATTAGGTGAGCAGAGTTAAGCGCTCTGAATGGGAATAACAAAAGGCATCAAAGTGGCCAAACAATCGGCACAGAATTTAATACCGCGCTGGCGTTACTATTTAGTGATGTTGGGGCTGGTCTCTCTGCCAATTTTGCTGGCCATCAAAATAGCCCAGCTACAGATTATCCCCGACCATGAATACGGCGTTGATTTTCTCCAGCATCAGGGTGATGCGCGGTCTATTCGCAGTCAATCCATTCCCGCCTATCGAGGCTTGATTACCGATCGCAACGGTGAGCCCCTGGCAGTGAGCACGCCAGTGACCTCGCTAGTTGCAAACCCCAAATACCTGCTTCAGGCTTCAGAGGAAGATTTGAGCCGGCTTGCAGAGTCCCTTGATACCGGTCTGAGTCAGCTGAAAGCGCGGTTAAATCGCTATCGCAATAAATCGTTTATGTATTTAGCCAGACAGCTGCCGGTTGGCGAGGCCGATAGGGTACTCGACTTGGGAATAATAGGTATTTCTGGGCGTCAGGAATTCAAGCGGTTTTATCCCGCCGGCGAGGTGACAGCGCAACTGGTGGGATTCACTGACATTGATGATGCCGGTCAAGAGGGGCTGGAGCTGGCTTACAATTCTCAGTTGACCGGTGAGCCCGGGTCGAAAAAAGTGATCAAAGATCTGAAAGGTCGGGTTATTAAAGATATCGCCCAGTTAAAGCCCGCCCGATCTGGTGATACATTGCGTTTGAGTATTGATCTGCGGGTGCAGTATGCCGCCTACCGAGCGCTGAAAGCCTCAGTGCATCAGCATCGCGCTAAATCTGGTTCTGCAGTGGTAATGGATATTGTCACTGGCGAAGTACTGGCTATGGTCAATCAACCCTCTTTCAATCCCAATAACCGCGCAGCGCTGCGGCCGGAGTCGGTGCGCAATCGCGCGGTGACAGACATGATGGAGCCGGGGTCTACGGTCAAACCATTTACTCTGTTGGCCGCCCTTGAGAGTGGTAAGTTTGCAGCCGATACCGAAGTGGATACTAGTCCCGGATATCTCAAAGTCGATTACAAAACTTTTGTCGACCCCCATGATTATGGTGTTCTAGATCTGGCCGGCATTCTGTCGAAATCCAGTCAGGTGGGCACATCAAAATTAGCGCTGGAACTGGATCCCGATGAAACCAGAGAGCTGTTTGAAAGGATGGGTTTCGGTGAGGGTATGAGCACCGGATTTCCCGGGGAAACCAGTGGCAATTTGCCGGCTCATCGCAAATGGGATCCGGTCACTCAGGCGACATTTGCCTTTGGCTACGGTCTAAGTGCGTCCTCACTGCAACTGGCTCGGGCCTATTCCATACTGGCCAACGACGGCCTGCGCAAGGAAATTTCCCTGTTGGCCTTAGAGCAGGTGCCCGAGGGCGTGAGAGTGGTTGATGCCGATTTAGTGAAAACTATGCGCCAGATGTTGCAACAGGCCACCGGTGATCAGGGCACAGGCAAGCGCGCCCTGATCAATGGGTACTCTGTAGGTGGAAAAACCGGCACGCTGCACAAAGTAAAAATTACCGGCGGCTACGACGAGAATCGCTACATGTCGGTGTTTGCAGGGTTCTCCCCAGTTTCAAATCCG
>Ga0213865_10002504_pt1 | contig 11548 bp, 11 predicted proteins | sample PICome_6_FD_160100 | JGI IMG/M metagenome (GOLD analysis project Ga0213865, IMG submission 160100) | Coastal seawater microbial communities near Pivers Island, North Carolina, United States - PICO282 | ecosystem: Environmental > Aquatic > Marine > Coastal | place: USA: North Carolina...
GGGTTGTGGGCACGCGGGAGGAGCGGCTCGTGGGCCTTCAATTTGGAGGATAGGATCGGCGGGAGCGGATGGTATGAGCGGCGTTTTAACGCCTGCAGTTTACGCGATTGTTTTACTGCGCCCAGCGTTGCGTCCAGAGAAAATGCACCCGCCCAGAAACGTGCCTTCAAGGGCGTTGTAACCGTGATATCCGCCCCCACCAAAACCTGCGACTTCACCGGCCGCAAAGAGGCCGGCGATGGGGGCGCCGTCCGCTCCAATCATCTGGGAGTCAAGGTTAGTCTGAAGCCCACCCAGTGTTTTGCGTGTGAGAATATGGAGCTTGACTGCGATCAGAGGGCCATTGGCGGGATCGAGGAATTTGTGCGGTTTGGCGGTGCGCAGCAGGCGGTCGCCGCGGTAGTTGCGCGCGGCGTGGATCGCCATCATCTGCGCGTCTTTCGAGAACGGATTGTCGATCTGGGCGTCCCGCGCCTCGATCTGAGTGCGCAGGTGCATGGCGTCGATCAGGTTGCCACCCGTGATCTGGTTCATACCGTTGACGAGGGTTTGCAGATCGTTTGCAACAACGAAATCCTCGCCCTTGTCTTTGAACGCCTCGACGGGCCCAGTAGCATTTTTACCCGACAGGACCCTTTGTTTGATCACTTCGGCCCATTTTTTCGAGGTGAGGTCCGGATTCTGTTCGGAGCCCGAAAGAGCAAATTCCTTTTTGATCACCTTTTGGGTGAGGACGAACCAGCTGTAATCGAAACCCGTGGCAAGGATTTCGCGCAAGGTGCCCATGCTGTCGAAACCGGGCAGGGCAGGGGGCGCGAACCGATTGCCACGGGCGTCAAACCACATGGAGGATGGCCCCGGCAGAATGCGAATGCCGTGGGAGGGCCAGATCGGGTCCCAGTTCCTGACGCCTTCGGTGTAGTGCCACATCCGGTCGCCGTTGATGACATGGCCGCCGGCGGTTTCAGATATCCCGATCATGCGCCCGTCCACGTGGGCAGGCACGCCTGCAACCATGTCCTTGGGCGCCGGACCAAGTCGCTCCGTAGGCCAGACCTTGCGCACCATTTCGAAATTTCCGCCAATGCCGCCGGAGGTGACGATGACGGACGGCGCCGACAGGGCAAAGTCGCCCACCGGATCACGATTGGTTTTCTGGCCACGCTCAGATGCGTCATCGGCTAAAATGGTCCCGCTGACCCCTTTGGCCGCGCCGTTTTCCATATCGATGCGGTCCACCTGATGGCGGAAGAGAAAATGAATCAGCCCCGCTTTTTCATGTTCTTCGCATCGACGCACGAAGTGTTCGATAATGCCGGGCCCCGTGCCCCATGTCAGGTGAAAACGGGGAACCGAGTTGCCGTGACCGTTCGCAAAGCCTCCGCCCCGTTCGGCCCACCCCACGATGGGAAACCAGCGCAGTCCCATATTGTGTAGCCAGGGGCGCATGTCGCCTGCGGCGAAGTCGATATAGGCCTCGGCCCATTTGCGCGGCCACGCATCTTCGTCCCGGTCAAACTGGGCGCTGCCCATCCAGTCATTGAGGGCAAGCTCTCGGCTGTCCTTGATGCCCATGCGCCGTTGTTCGGGTGTGTCTATCATAAAGAGGCCGCCCAGCGACCAGAACGCCTGACCCCCCAAGAAGCTGCGCGGTTCCTGATCGACAATGATGACCTGTTTGCCCCGATCGCCAAGTTCAGCCGCGGCGGCAAGCCCTGCGAGGCCAGATCCGACGATGATGGCATCTGCTGTGGTCATGCCCGACTGCGGTACCACGCAAGGAAGGGGGCGAAGACAAGATACATCGTGATCCCGTAAACGCCGGAGGGCAGCGCCATGGCACTGAACCCCTCGGTTTGGCCAGAGATCAGACCGGCAAGCGCAATCCCGAGCGTTGCGTTCTGGATGCCTGCTTCAATCGACACAGTCTTGGCCTGTTGCCAGTTGAGCGCGACGGCTCGCGCGAGGCCAAGGCCGACCAGCAGGAGCACCACGTTAAGCGTGATGAGGGCCGGGCCGAGGGTCGGCAGGTTGGTTACCAGGACCTCCCAGTTGCCCGCTACGGCGGCGATCACGATCACGATGAAAAGGAGTGTGGCGAGCGTGGATAGAACCGGTTCGATCCGAGTTGCGAAGCCGGGCGCAAAATGCCGGATCGTGACCCCGATCAGCACGGGCAGAGTGGTGATGACGAAAACCGCGATCGTGAGCGAGACAACGGAGACCTGTGGGGTGGCGTCCCCCATAAAATGGACCACCGCCCATGCAGCAAGGGCCGGGACGGTGAGCAGGCTAAGCAGGCTGATCACGGCGGTCAGAGAGACGGACAGCGCGACGTCCCCACGCGCCAGCTTGGACAAGATGTTGGATGTTACACCCCCGGGGCAAAAACTGAGCAGCATGAAGCCAACGGCGATGGCAGGCGGCAGGCCAAAGGTCGTCACTGTCGCGTAGGCTGCGATGGGGAGCAGGATCACTTGCGCGACGACCCCGATCCCAAAGGCCTTGGGTGCGCGCAGCACGCGGGCAAAGTCGCCCACGGTCAATCCAATGCCGAGACTCAGCATTATGATGGCCAGTGACAGCGGCAAAACAACGTTGATCAGAATGTCCATATGTCTCCCCCTGCACGCAGCCTAAGCGCGGCGGTCTCGGTCGCGCAATCCTGACGCCAAGTCAGGGCCCGTCATTCTGGCGCTTCTAAAGTGGCCAAAAGATCAGGATGGCGGGGATGGAGACGCCGACCACGATCACTTCGAGTGGCAAACCGATCCGCCAGTAGTCACCGAACTGATAGCCGCCTGGACCGAGGATCAGAGTGACAAGCTTTGGGCGCTTATCAAGATATAGGGATTTGAGAAAGGTTATCCCGAGTGCGCCTGTTGGCTTTTAAGTATCTCGTCCAACTTGCCCAAGACCGAAGAAAGGCCAAGTAATATCAGTGCGATGGCAAACTGGAGGAGCCAAGGTTCCAGATTTAGGGTCAAGGGAGTGCCGTTCACGGTTATGAAGTAGTCTGGTGCAAATATCTCTAGCCCTATGACGAGCAATGACATCAGCAGCGAGAGCGAACCCAGTATGCCCAAGATATATTTTGTCATTGCTCCTCCAAGATTTCAAAGCGTACCCAGCCAACTCAAGGGTCTCGTTGAGAGATAAATGCAGGGAAATGAAGAGTTACAAGAGACCTAAGGCTAATCTTCGATAACTGTCCGAAATACCAAATTGTTTGTCTGGATATCCAAAGCAGATCATGGGTCTCCGAAGCGAGTTAGATTTTGAGGGGAAAATCAGTGGAGGTTATTATACGCAGATGCTTCCCCATTTCCTTCCGTGGTCCCCTCGGATACCGCGAGTTATTCACTAAAGGGACCCGGGGGTGCACGGCGGTCTGTCCCCTAGGATAAGCTACAAGCTATACCCCCGCAGCAGCGATCAGCGGGGCGCTAGGGTGCTATAAGGGGGTGCTCTGGGTGAGCGTTGGTGGCTTTGCAGCGATGAGCCACGCCATCATTTTTTTGCCATGTCATAAAGGCCAAAACACTAATATTGCAGGGATACTAACGGCCACCACAATGATCTCTAAGGGTAGGCCCATACGCCAGTAATCCCCGAACCTATAATTACCCGCAGATAGAATTAAGGTGTTGTTCTTATGACCGATGGGCGTCAGGAAGGCCGCGGAGGCAGCCACGGCGACGGCCATGAGAAAGGGGTCCGGTGAGACACCCAAAGTGTGCGCCATCTGGATGCCCACCGGCGCTGCCACGATCGTGGTTGCGGTGTTGTTGAGCACGTCCGAGAGGCTCATGGTGACGACCATAAGGACCGTTAGTACGGCCCATGCGGGCATACCTTGCGTGAGCGCGACGAGCCATCCCGCGATCAGCTCCGTTCCGCCAGAGCTTTCTAGCGCTGCCCCCAAAGGGATCATCGAGCCAAGCAGCACGATCACAGGCCATTCGATATGTGTGTAAAGCTCGGACAGAGGCACGATTTTGGACAGAACAAAGGCCACGACCACCAGACCAAGAGCGACGGGCAGGTAGAGCAGGCCGACGCTTGCAGCGATGACTGCACCGACAAACAGCCCGATCGCCAGCCAGACTTTGTTATCTGCAGTCACTGCAAGGCCCCTTTCGGCCAGTGGCAGGCAACCCAGCCACTGCGTGACATCTGTCCCTGTGTCGCGCGGGACCAGAAGCAAAAGGATGTCTCCTGCGCGGATTTCTGTTTTGCGGATTTGTTTGGTGATCTTTTTACCGCCCCGCGAAATGCCCATAAGGATTGTGGATTGCCGCCAGTTGAGACCCACTGCCTGTGCTGTGCGTCCGATCAGGCGGGACTGGTCTGTCACCACAACCTCGATGATTTCGACGCCTTCGCCTGCGGCCTTTAACTTGTCTTCACGGTCAGCCTCGGCCACGGCAAGGCCGAGCGCGGCGCGGAATTCATCCAGTGCGTCAGGGGTCGCCTCAAGCACCAGCGTGTCACCGGCTTGCAAAGCAGAGTTGCGCGCGCGCCCATAGCGCCGTTTGCCGTCGCGCATGAGGCCGATGATGGCGACGTCAGCTTTTTCTGCGTCGTCTTCAAATGCGCCAAGGCGCTCGCCAATCAGTTTTGAGCCTTCGGGCACCGTCAGTTCGGCGATGTATTGTGACACCTCTTCGGCCACGCTTTTTTGGTCATCCCTCGCCGGGATCAGGCGCCAGCCCACGAGGGCCACAAACAGGAGACCGGCAATGGCGGCGACGCCTCCGACGGGTGCGAAATCGAACATCCTGAAAGGCTCGCCGAGGCTGTCCTGTCGGATCGTGGCGATGATGATGTTGGGTGGTGTCCCGATCAAGGTGACCATGCCCCCGAGGATCGTTGCAAAGCTGAGGGGCATGAGACTGAGCCCCGGGTTGCGCCCGGCCTTGCGTGCGGTCTGAATGTCGACGGGCATCAAGAGAGCGAGGGCAGCGACGTTGTTCATGAAGGCCGAGAGTACGCCGCCGATGGCACCCATGAGAGCGATGTGCGCTCCAAGGCTGCGGCTGGCATCGACCAGCGTGCGGGTGATTAGAAATACAGCACCTGACCTCACCAATCCTGCTGACACCACGAGCACAAGGGCGACCACCAGCGTCGCAGGGTGCCCAAAACCCGAAAAGGCTTCGGCGCTGGGCACGACGCCGAGGACCACGGCGATCATAAGGGCAGTGAACGCGACGATGTCGTAGCGAAACCGGCCCCAAAGCAGCAAGGCAAAGACCGCGCCAAAGAGAGTGAAGAGGATGATCTGATCTGTGCTCATACCCCGGACGATAGGCATGTGCCCTGTACAGCGCCAGCCGCTATTTGAGGACCGGTGCAGGGGGCCAGCCCCCTCGCGCTGCGCGCTCACCCCCGGGATTTTTCTAAATCAGAGAAGCCCGGGTGGTGTTCTGACGGCGGTCCTTCGGGACTTGGGTCCTTGCCCCTTGGTGTCGCCTTGCCGTATAGCAGCGCGGCACACAATTATCCGCACGCATCAAGACAGGAGGCCCCCATGGCAGGCCACAGCAAATGGGCAAACATCCAGCACCGCAAGGGGCGTCAGGACAAGATCCGGGCCAAGCTGTTTTCTAAGATGTCCAAGGAGATCACCGTGGCTGCCAAGATGGGCGACCCGGACCCTGACAAGAACCCTCGCCTGCGCCTGGCCGTGAAAGAGGCCAAGTCAAACTCGGTCCCCAAGGACGTTATCGATCGCGCGATCAAGAAATCTCAGGCCGGCGAGGGGGACGATTACGAGGAAATCCGCTATGAGGGCTATGGGCCCAATGGTGTGGCGGTGATTGTCGAAGCGATGACCGACAACCGCAACCGTACCGCATCCACTGTGCGCTCCACCTTTACCAAGAATGGTGGCAATCTTGGTGAGACAGGCAGCGTTGGATACATGTTCGAGCGCAAGGGCGCGGTCAGCTATCCTGCAGAGGTTGGTGACGCTGACACGGTCATGATGGCTGCTATCGAGGCTGGTGCCGAAGACGTGGAGTCAAGCGAAGACGGTCCCACCGTTTGGTGCGCCGATACCGATCTCAATGACGTGTCAAACGCGCTCGAGGCTCAACTGGGTGAGTCTGCGTCTACCAAACTGGTCTGGCGTCCCACCATCACAACCGAGATGGATCTGGAGGCGATGCAAAAGCTGATGAAGCTGATGGATGCGCTGGAGGACGATGACGATGTTCAGCAAGTCACTACCAACTTCGAAGCCAGCGATGAAGTGATGGCGCAGCTTGAAGGCGAATAAATCGCCGCACCTTTTGGTGTTTGAAATAGAAAACGCCGCCCCCGAAACCGGGGGCGGCGTTTTTCAATGTCCTTGAGCTTCTGAACCCTAGAAAAACAGCTGCCGTGCCGCTTGGCTCCAACTGGCGCAGGCAGCGCCCTGAGGTGCGGGTGTTTGGCGGCGCAACCGGCGCATCAGCCCTTTGAGGTCGTTCAGGCGCGTGCGCGCAGCGTTGCCGCCTGCGCGGCTTTGAACCGACAGAATTTTCTCCTGCGTTTGCAGGGCTGCCTCGATCAATTCGAGGTCTTGGAGGGTCAGGTCAACGCTATGTGTCTCATCAAGCATCGGAGTTTATCCTTGTTATCTTTGACCAGCATAAGAGTTCTCATCAGGTACGCTAATCATCTATGATCAGATCACTGTGATTGCATCAGCTGGTGACACCTTTTGGCATGAGATCGCCATCTGGGTTCGGCCGATATAGGGTATGGGATTGCGGAATGCTCTGTTTAATTGTGCAAACCCGCTGTGCAAAAAACGTATAGCTGGTAAAGGCTTGTCAGCAGAACCTGCAGCACGTAAGGGGCGAATGAGCACCACCTGAGGCTGTCAAATTGGCGTCATTTTTACCCGGATTTTTTCTATCTTTATCGCTGATCGTGGCGATTGGCGCGCAAAACGCCTTTGTTTTGCGGCAGGGACTGAGGCGTGCTCATGTGTTCTGGGTGTGTCTTGCCTGCGCTTTGTCTGACGCGATTTTGATTATTTGCGGGGTCGCTGGATTTGGCGCTCTGGCAGAGGCAGTGCCGTGGTTTGAGCCCGTGATGCGCTATGGTGGGGCCGCATTTTTGCTGTGGTACGGGTGGCGCAACGCGAAATCAGCCTGGCAGGGCGGCGCCGCGCTGGAACTGGGCGCCGAGGACACCCAGCCTTTGCGCGAGGCACTGCTGACCGTGCTCGCGCTGACGTGGCTGAACCCGCATGTGTATCTGGACACGGTAGTTCTGATCGGCTCGATCTCGTCCCAATATGACAGTCGACTGCTGTTCGGGGTCGGAGCAACCTTGGCCAGTTTTGTATTTTTCTTCGCGCTTGGATACGGCGCGCGGCTACTCGCGCCTGTTTTTGCCAATGCACGGGCATGGCGCATATTGGATGCCATTATCGCCCTGACAATGTGGGCTATCGCATTGAAGTTGCTCTACCTTTGAATTTCCGACTGAGGCGTGTGCGACGGGGGCTTGCCTCTGCCGTATTCAGCCCGCATTGATAGCCCATGCAGCAAGGCGAACCTAAACCATTGGTCGGTATTTTCTGGATGCTGGTGACGGGCCTGTGTTTTGTCGCCGTGACGGCTCTCGTCAAATATATGGGACCGCGTGTTCCTCCAGCGGAAGCGGCGTTTCTACGCTATTTGCTTGGTTTGGGGTTTCTGATCCCGATGCTGCCAGCGGTGCGAAACGCGCATCTCACCCCACGCCAATGGAAGCTTTTCACATTGCGCGGCGTGTTTCACTCCGGGGGCGTGATCCTGTGGTTTTACGCCATGACCCGCATTCCGATCGCGGAAGTGACGGCGATGAACTATCTCGCACCGGTCTATGTGAGCATCGGGGCCGCGCTGTTTCTGGGGGAAAAGCTGGCGCTCAGGCGTATTGCGGCCATTGTCGTTGCCTTGATCGGTACCGCCGTCATCCTGCGCCCGGGCTTTCGTGTGGTTGAGCCGGGGCATGTCGCCATGCTGTTTTGCGCGGTCACCTTTGCCGGGTCTTACCTCTTGGCCAAGATCATGGCGGATGAGGCAAAGCCCGCAGTCGTGGTGTTCATGTTGTCTGTCTTTGTGACCATTGGATTGGCGCCATTTGCACTTGCCGACTGGGTGACGCCGTCCTGGGGTGACCTGGGGCTTCTGTTCGCCGTCGCCTGTTTTGCCACTGCGGGGCACTACACGATGACGATGGCCTTTGCGGCAGCGCCGGTGACGGTGACACAACCTGTGACGTTCTTGCAGCTTGTCTGGGCGGTGACTCTGGGCGCGCTTGTCTTTGCCGAACCTGTGGACATCTGGGTGATCTTTGGCGGCGCTCTCATCCTTGCATCCGTCACGTTCATTACCTGGCGCGAGGCGGTTCTGAAACGCAGCCCTATCACACCTCCGACGCCTGCCACCAAGCTCTGATTTTTATTGATTGACGGATCAATAAAAAATCGCCTACGTCCGATGGGGTGTAGCTCAAGGGGGTGGCATGCCAAAACTGGGAATGGAGTCGATCCGGCGGGCGGCGCTTGTTGAGGCGACGATTGCCGAGATTGGTGCGGCTGGATCGCTGGATGTGACCGTTGGCCAAATCGCCAAGCGGGCGGGCATGTCGACGGCCCTCGCGCATCATTACTTTGGTGGAAAAGATCAGATTTTTCTTGCCGCCATGCGTCAGATCCTGCGTGATTTTGGGCGTGAAGTGATACGCGAACTCGCCGCGGCCCAAACGGCACAAGCCCGCGCCGAGGCAGTGATCGCAGCGAGCTTTGCGCCATCCTGCTTTGCGCCCGCAACTGTCAGCGCGTGGATGACCCTTTATGCGCAAGCCACGACGCACCCCGAAACGCACCGTTTGCTGCACCTCTATCAACGCCGTTTGCGCAGCAATCTGACCCATGCCCTGCGTCCGCTCAGTCGCGACCCGCGACGCGATGCTGAAATGCTGGGCGCACTGATTGATGGGCTTTACCTGCGTGCGGCTTTGTCGCCCGAAGCCTCGGTTGATGAGGCCAAGGCTTGCGCCGTGCGGGCTCTTGAAACGCTAATCGGAGGAAAGCAATGAGCGCGCCTAACATTCTGATTTTTATGGTGGATCAGTTGAATGGCACCTTGTTTCCAGACGGTCCTGCCGACTGGCTTCATGCGCCGAACCTCAAAAAACTTGCTGCCCGATCGACCCGTTTTGCCAATTGCTACACCGCGTCGCCGCTGTGCGCGCCGGGGCGGGCCGCCTTCATGTCGGACCAATTGCCCAGCGTGACTGGCGTCTACGACAACGCCGCCGAATTCCCATCCTCCATTCCTACTTACGCCCACCATTTGCGCCGCGCAGGCTACCAGACCTGTCTGTCGGGCAAGATGCATTTCGTCGGCCCCGACCAGTTGCACGGGTTCGAAGAACGTCTGACCACCGACATCTATCCGGCCGATTTTGGCTGGACGCCGGATTACCGCAAACCCGGGGAGCGGATTGACTGGTGGTACCACAACATGGGGTCCGTCACGGGTGCCGGGGTGGCCGAGATTTCCAATCAGATGGAATACGACGACGCGGTTGCCTATCACGCAAGGTCTATGACCTCGCCCGCGGGCATGACGCGCGTCCGTGGTGCCTGACGGTCAGCTTTACCCATCCGCATGACCCTTATGTGGCCCGCAAAAAATACTGGGACCTTTACGAGGGCTGCGACCATCTGCTGCCCGAAGTTGCACCGATGGACTATGAGGATCACGATCCTCATTCCAAGCGCATCTTTGATGCCAATGACTGGCGCAGTTTTGACATTTCAGAGGACGATGTGCGCCGGTCGCGCCGGGCCTATTTCGCAAACATTTCTTACCTCGACGACAAGATCGGTGAGGTGATGGAGGCGCTGGAGTCGACGCGGCAAGAGGCTGTGATCCTCTTTGTCTCCGATCACGGCGACATGCTGGGTGAGCGCGGTTTGTGGTTCAAAATGTCCTTCTTTGAAGGATCGGCGCGGGTGCCGATGATGATCTCAAGCCCTGACATGGCCCCCGGTTTGACCACGGATCCGGTGAGCAATATCGATGTTTGCCCGACTCTGTGCGATCTGGCGGGTGTTGATATGTCCGAAGTGTCGCCCTGGACGGCCGGACAAAGTCTTGTTCCGCAAGGGCAGGGGGTGGAGCGCACCGAACCTGTGGCAATGGAATACGCCGCTGAAGGGTCTTACGCGCCAATGGTGTCTCTGCGATATGGCAAGTGGAAGTACAACCGGTGCGCTCTGGACCCCGACCAGTTGTTTGATCTGGAAGCCGACCCTCACGAATTGAACAACCTCGCGGATGTCCCGGCCCATCAGGGCACGCTGTTTCAGTTACGCGCAAAATCCGAAGCGCGCTGGGATCTTGACCGCTTTGATGCAGACGTGCGTGCCAGCCAGGCCCGCCGATGGGTGGTCTACGAGGCACTGCGGGAGGGCGGCTACTACCCTTGGGATTATCAGCCCCTTCAAAAAGCATCCGAGCAATTCATGCGCAATCACATGAACCTCAACACTGTCGAAGAAAACCAGCGCTTCCCGCGCGGTGAATAATCTTCATTTGGCCCGAAACATTGCCGTCGGAGGCATAAACCATGACCTATCCAACCCAACCCACTGCCAGCCATTTCATCAACGGCAAATATGTCGAGGACACCAACGGCGCGGTCATCGACGTGATCTATCCCGCGACAGGTAAGAAGATCGCACAGGTCCACTCTGCGACTCCGGCTGTCATCGAATTTGCGCTGGCCTCAGCCCGGCAGGCCCAAGAAGCCTGGGCGGCCATGACAGGCACAGAGCGGGGCCGCATTCTGCGCAGGGCAGCGGATATCATGCGTGAACGCAATCACGATCTCTCGGTGCTTGAAACCTATGACACCGGCAAGCCCTATCAGGAAACTAGCGTGGTGGATGCCACAAGTGGCGCGGACGCCCTTGAGTATTTTGGCGGGATGGCGGCAACGTTAACCGGCGAACATATCCAGTTGGGTGAAGACTGGGTCTATACCCGCCGCGAAGCCTTGGGGGTTTGCGTTGGCATCGGGGCATGGAACTACCCCACCCAGATCGCAAGCTGGAAAGGCGCGCCAGCCTTGGCCTGCGGCAACACTATGGTGTTCAAACCGTCCGAAACAACGCCTCTGTGTGCTCTGAAAGTCGCTGAAATTCTGCACGAAGCTGGTGCGCCCGCTGGCGTTTACAATGTCATTCAGGGCCTAGGCGATGTTGGTGCGGCTTTGGTGGCAGACGATCGCGTCGATAAGGTGTCACTGACCGGATCTGTGCCGACTGGGCGCAAGGTCTATGCCGCGGCTGCGGCAGGCATCAAACACGTGACCATGGAGTTGGGTGGCAAATCCCCGATGATCGTCTTTGACGACGCAGATGTTGAAAACGCAGTGTCCGGGGCGATTTTGGGGAACTTCTATTCGTCTGGTCAGGTGTGTTCCAACGGCACCCGCGTGTTCGTGCAACGGGGGATCAAAGAGGCGTTTCTGATCCGTCTCTCCGAACGGC
>Ga0213865_10002505_pt1 | contig 11543 bp, 26 predicted proteins | sample PICome_6_FD_160100 | JGI IMG/M metagenome (GOLD analysis project Ga0213865, IMG submission 160100) | Coastal seawater microbial communities near Pivers Island, North Carolina, United States - PICO282 | ecosystem: Environmental > Aquatic > Marine > Coastal | place: USA: North Carolina...
ATGTTTCCATTTATTACTACCTCTGAGTCCATTTTCTTTTGGATAGACCTCGATCCTCTACCCACTGAATAAATATACCTAACTCTCTACCATGAGCTTCTATCTCTGATGGCCTATCCCAATAGGATACATCCTTGTCATTTAACCTTTCCATTTCTCCCCTTTCGTATTGCTTTACGTGCACCAACTCATGGGCAAGAGTGATCAGTAGTTCCCTGAGGTGTAAACTTTTATTTACATCTATCTCATATTCACCCTCATCAAACTCAGTACAAAATCCTAGGCTGCCCTCAGAGGTAAGATCCCTGATGTTAATATCTAGGATAGGTTCCATGTTAAACTTTTTGCAAACAAACCAGGCTAGATCTGTAACACGTTTCCTCTGGTATTCTTTACCACCATTAACAAAGATCATTGTGATATCTCCTTGATTGTCCAAGCTATACGCTGTGCTATCTGTGGCACAATGGCATTACCTAGTCCTTTAATTCTGTCCACTCTTTTGGGTATCCCATTAGCCACTCTACCCACGTTGGGTTCAGCATCCCAGATGGTTTGTCCTCTTCCTTGACTGTCGCACACAGATACTTCCTGTCCTTCATGTGCGTGTGGCTCTTGCTCCCAACTGGCCCACAGTCCTTGTACTCTGAGGCTCTTGGGGTTGGATACATCCTGACGTGTGTCCTGAGTGAACTGTTCTGACCGCCCCCTGTGGTTCCCTGAGAGTCGGCTGCCGATGGTGTTGGGATCATCCGAACTACCTTCGCCAACTGTGACTGTTGGTTTGCTGTGTCCATGTTCTTGTAGTCCGATGCTGTCGGTGTTGGATACATTCGGGCGTACCCACCCAGTGTTGTTCCCCTCTTGGGATGCTCTGGGTTTCCCTTCACCTGAGGATTGTCTTGGGTTGTCGGTGTGGGCAACAATCCAGACTCTGTTTCTTTTATGCGGGGCGTTGACACCGCAAGCTGGAACAACAAACGTCCTTGTGGCGTAGCCTTCACGTTCCAAGTCAGAGAGGACAGTGTCGAGTCCCAGTGAGATGTGCCCATAAACGTTTTCGAAAACGCACCAAGTGGGTCTTTTGGATGCAACAATTTTGAGGATGTACGGCCAGATGTGGCGGTCATCTTCTTCGCCTTTTCTCTGTCCTGCAAAGCTGAACGGTTGGCACGGGTATCCTGCTGTGAGGATGTCGCAGTCTGGAACAAATCTTTCTGGGTCACTTGCTAATTCCTTTACGTCTGATGCTACTGGTACATTAGGCCAGTGTTGTTGTAATATCTTGCGGCACCAAGGCTCGATGTCGCAGAACAGTTGGGGTTCAGATAGACCTGCCCATTCAAATCCTAGGGCAAACCCACCAATGCCTGAGCATAGATCAACGTGTCTCATGCGTTCACATACGGGTTTGAGTTGATGACGTAGCCAACGTGTACCTCTGAGTCACATTCCCCACTGTATAGCTCTGCTAGTGCGTCAGCAGCCTTCTGTACTTTCTCTATGAACTCAGTACTAACAGTGTCACCAGAGTTAACAGGGATAACTGCGAGAGTATTGGTTACCTCTTTGTGTGTGTACTTGGTTGGATCGTCAGGGTTAACCTTTGAACTGTAATATTTCTCTTTCACGTAGATCACTGCGTCATTGTGATCCCAGACTTTTATCTTGTGTGTCTTATCTTCAAGCATCTTTCTTATCCTTCATGTACTTTCTTACGATGTTCTTGTTAGTGGATATGATAACGACATAACCATCATCATCATACCCAATGTATTTACCTTTGTGTGACATGATCCTCATTAGTCCATGCGTGTGATGAAGTATCCTTCAGGGGTTGGCAATGCAATGATAGCGTAAGGGTATATCAGAGCCTCTGAGCCGCCCTCTAAGGTCACCTTCATGTAAGGTGCTAGGGGTTCATCGTCTTCGTACTTACTGACGTACTGCTGAGTGTCTGGATCAACGTGACCTTCGAACTTGTGTAGGCTGCCGAACCCATAACATTGTGTCATGTGGTCTACTAGCTCAGAGAATTTCTTGATCCCTTTCTGTACCATGAAATCAAATTCGATTAACCAGTGGGGTAAGATCCCGCAAGCTTCGATTAGGTTGGTGTTAGTCCACTCAGGGTACGCCTTAGAATTTACTTCGAATGTTGCTGACATTGTGTTGTCTCCTCTTATGAATTTGTTTGTGCGAACCATAGGTGCGCTTGGTCTGTTGAAATGCGATAGGTCTTATCAGTGCCTACCTCATTGGCTAAGTACGGTGTCTTACGTGCACGTGAGTTATAGCCTGAGAGTTTAAGGGTCTTACCTTGTACTGTGTGTGTCTTGTTCAGGTCTAACCCAAACATATCAGCGTACATCTTCAGGGTCTGTTGTTCCTCAGTCTCTGCACCGTCAAGTAAAACCTTTACCTTGTAGGTAGCTTCACCACCTGAGTAAGAACAGTTGCCTACTTCAATGGTCATACCATCAATACCCGCTTCGTCTAATGCTTTCTGCATTGCAGAACGTAGGGCTTTCAGTTGTGCTTTGTTGAATGTTGTCATGGTCTTTTCTCCTCTTAGTTAATTTCTTCTACGCTGTTGATCCAGAAAGACGTGAACCGTTTTGCGTGTACGTCCCACAGGGGCTGTAGTCCTGCGTTCTTTTGGTATTCTTTAGGTGACCGTAGCATACCGTTAACGATACGTGTTTCACCTAGCTTGGTCTTGAATGTGACCGTACAGAAACGTGTACCACGTGACTTAATGATGTCTTTAACTGTTGTTGTGTTAAGCATTGTGTAAATCCTTTCTGCTTCGTGTTGTGTCCTATACTTGGGGATCAGATCAGATAGTTCAACCCCCAAGCAAAACTTTTTTTTATATTTATCTCGATCTCCTTAAGGTTGTAAATCCAGGGGCTGCTTATTCGATCCCTAACAGATCGCACAGTTCATCTAGGGTTTGCTTTCCTGAACTAGACAATCTGTCATAGTCCCACAGCATATCGCCCACCAGTTTAATAAGCTTTGCTTTCTGTTCTTTACTCATATCTGGGCCTCCGATATCTTTACAGCTTCATCCTCTTGGATGTTCACCCACTGTTGGACAATGGTCTGGACGTGATCCAGTAGATGATTGAATTGATCTTGTGCATCATCGGTATATCTTGTGTCGCCGTTTGCATCCTCTTGTGTGATCCTGTCGTTATATGTTTCTTGCAATACCCAATCTGTTATATCGCATGTCATACCAATAAAATCCTCATTGCGAATGATCGCCTTTGTCCAGTCCTGCTTATTCATATCCATGATCCTTTTGTCCGTAGGGTTCCGTGTCGTATCCGTTCGCATATGCAATACGTTCGAACTGTTTATAGCGTCCTAAAGGTGTCGGCTGCCGCCCATAGTATGCATCAATAGCACCACGTTCAAACGCCTCTTGTTCTAGGTCTTCGATCATGTCTTTAACTCTTGCCATTTTCTATTTCCTCTCTGATTAGTTGAAGGGTTCCAATGAGACTGTCCAAGCTTCCACTGTAATGAATAACTGTCTCAATAGCTTGCGCCCCTGATGGTGGTATTATTGCAACCTCTTGGCACTCTGTCCTTCCCTTATGTTTGTGTTGAACTATAGAGACTGTTTGTCCCTTGTGATCTACTCTTATAAAATTATGATTAAGCATTGTCTTTTACCTCTACTGGTTCATTTTCTTTATTGCATGAGGGGCAGCGATCATTGCAAGCGCAATCCCATTGCATTGTCCAATTGGTGCCACATGGGCAATTGTATTCCATCACAAAGCTCATTTTGTTTCCTCTTTCTTGTTATCTGTTTTCAATACACCATGCGATTGCATAGCAAGCGAACAAAACCATAAGAACAAATGCTAACATTGTTTTCTCTTTCCCTCTTATACGTTATGAATACGCTTCCAAGTTACCCACGTGATAGCTTGCATCTCGTATGCAGTCATGCCCATTTTCTCGCCCGCAATTTTATATGCCTCTTGCAATTCTTTGCGCAATTTCTTTCCGATATTGGGAACCTCTTGCAATACTCTTCTATCTGCGAAAGCGATGCACCAAGCATGCCCATCAATTACGCAAACATTTTCACCCATGATGCAGCGATAGAAGTCCGTTATTTTTGGCCCATTAAGAATTGATGCTACCTCTTCATAATCGCCTACGCTTTCCAGAATTGACCAAGCCTTTTCCCACATCTTTTTATAGGTGGAAGCTTTCACATCCTCATAATATCCACCATTGACGAAAGTATCACAGAATAGCTTTCCGTCTTTTATGTTTTGGTTCCAATCGTTAGTAGGGGATAAGGCTGCTATAACGCCAACGGCAATATGCAATGGCAATTCTGCGTTATCTGCTATTTCACGTGATTGAGATTTAGCATCGGGATACCAGTTTAGGCCGTGGGCAATCTCTTCTTGTGTTGCTTGTTCAAATACTTTCAGAATGTTTTCTACGTGATTGGTCATTGTCTTTTCTTTCTGTTTTTGTGTTGTCTGAAAATTAGATTAGGTATTGTTTTTTGAATTACAACCCCTTGATCACGAAATGTTTCAACCTGTAACATTATGTTACTAAATGCTATCACAGTATAAATATATAGATGCTTGGCAGGTTGTGATCACAAAACGTATTCAACTCCTGGAATGTGATCACAAAGTACCCCCGGTTTCATAGATGCTTTATCTATTTGTGATCACAGACTGAAAATATTTAGCATTAAACGAAATTCCAAGAGAATAGTTTAACGTTAAACTAAATGTTTATTCCGATTGTTTAACTTTAAACTACTTTTTTACTAGATAGTTTAACATTGAACTATACAACCTATAGTAGATCGAGCCGAGTGTCAATACAACCTGTAGTACGGACGGTGGGCGTGGGCCACCTGGGGGGTGTGCGCTATATGTATATGCCCAATGACAGCGGGGGGTACTTACAGTCTGTTAACCACTTTAGGATTTTAGTGGTTTACACTCTTACCCAGGTAACATACTTGTAACAATTGTAACAATTCGTGATTAAAATTAGTACAACTTAGGGGTTGACAAAAGGGCGGGTATAGCTTATAATTAATACTGTTAGTATATACCAATAGTACTACTAACAGAACTACCTAATAGCTATACTGTTAGCTTATACTAGTAGTCTTATTACTTCTAATACTTATAATACTTATAGAACTACTAGTAACTACTAACAGTATGTACTGTTAGCCTTCTTATCTCTTCTTACATCAATAGTAAAATAATAATTTTAGTCTTTGCATTTAGACTTGACAGAAGAGTTCCCTTCAATACAACTAGTGGTGCATTGGTTCATAAATGTCTAATCGAGTAAAGTACTACCAATCTGACAAAGTAATAGAAGAGTTCTATCAAGCTTTAGCTAATGGTAGTGAAAGAGTACTACGAAGAGTACACATCCCTCACAGTTCAGTCTTTTATGCCAGAGAGGCATACTATCAGCATTCTGGTGAGTGGGTAAGTTTAGATAGAATGGAAAGAGCTATGTACCTAGAGGGAATGCTCGATAGGTATAACGTACTAGATCCAGATAGGAAAAGAGAATGGGAGAAAGAGCACAGACAATCCTAGACCAGTGGCAGATACTGCCAAGGTTGATGATGTTAGTAGTAACCATACTGACCTACAAGTCAGTCTTTTGGTTTATGGCTCTTGCGGAACCATCAAATGCACAAGCTGGGTTAGTATCAGTTTGTATGGGTGCTCTTACAGGTTGCTTCGGCATTTGGGTCAACGGTGAGAGTAAAACGAATTATGTCAGTAAGCCTAAAGACGATAGGTAGTCTATGCCTGATCCTATTACTATCTAGTTGTGGATTGACTAGCCTGCCATTCTTTGGTGGCGGTGGTGGACCACAAGTTAATTCTAATGCTCAGATAGGCAAAGAGAATAAACAAGCAGTAGTTACCTACGAAGAAGAGAAAACGAATAACGCTGGTAGAGATGTTATTACGACTGAGGTTCTAAAGGAAGTAGAGACTGGCACAGTAGAAGACCTACGGATATCCAATACAAATATACCTGTCTGGGTTATACTTCTACTTTTACTTGGTTGGTTACTACCGACACCTACGCAGATGGGCCAAAGCTTATATAATCTAATCTCTCTACCATTTAAAAAAAGGGAAAGATGATCGTGGCATTTAAACTAAGTAGCAGATCCTTAGGTAAGCTAGAAGGTGTACATCCTGACATGGTAGCTACTGTGAAGAGAGCTATCGAGTTGACTAAGGTGGACTTCGGAGTGACCTATGGAGTCAGAACCTTAGCAGAGCAAGAGAAGTTATATGCTTCTGGTAGATCTCAGACTATGAAGTCTAAGCACTTGATTCAGGACTCAGGGTATAGCCACGCAGTAGACCTCGTAGCCTATGATGGTTCGGATGTGGTCTGGGAGTTAAATGTCTATGATGATATCTGTGATGCAATGGCAGAAGCAGCCAGAGAAGTAGGATGCAGTATCAAGTGGGGTGCCGCTTGGTCTGAAGGAGATATCACTACTTACCCTGGGACTGCTGAAGAAGCTATGAATGCTTATATTGATCTACGGAGATCCCAAGGGCGTAGACCTTTCATTGATGGGCCGCATTTCGAACTGATGGTATAATTTGGCGGTATAAGTTTTAAGTACAAGATTTATAGATAGGCTGGTGGGGGTAAACAGAGAACCGTCCTCGTTCCCCTCACAGATTGGATAGCATGGCAGTACCAGCACGAGTAAAAGCAGTAATGGAAAGGGAAGGACTCTCAGGTGTTAATAAACCTAAGAGAACCCCTAAGCATCCTACTAAGTCTCATGTTGTTATGGCCTCTGAAGGTGGTAGGTACAAGCTTATCCGTTTCGGACAGCAAGGCGTTAAGACCAATCAGACTGCAGGGCAGAGAGAAGCCTTTAAGTCTAGACACTCTAAGAACATCAAAAAGGGTAAACTATCTGCTGCTTATTGGGCTGATAAGGTTAAGTGGAGTCCCTCTAAAACTAAATCAAGCTCTAAGAAGTGGGTAAAAGGATCATGATGAAAGTAGGCTTAATGCTAGGGGCTACACCAGAAGTAGACCCAAAGAATAAGAAACGTGCAGAAGAGTACTGGATGTACGGTAAGTCTGCAGAGGAGTTAGCGAAGGCTTGGGACAAGGAAGTCGAATACGCTGAACTCAAGAAGTGTGGCAATTGCGATTACTTCGATAACAGAGCTAGAACCCTAAAAGCTCTAAATGGTGAATCAGGAATGGGTGCCTGTATTAAGTTCAAGTTTATGTGTTCTCAAGATGCTTCCTGCCAAGCATGGGAATGTAAAGATATGGGCTTGGAAGAAGACATGTAATGTGGATCGGGATCTTATTAGTTTGCTTTGATCCTATGGCTCTGTCCTGTAAGATCATAGCTAAACCTGAACCCTTCTACACTGAGGAAGCTTGTCTAGAAGAAGCAGGACAAGTAGCCACTACAATAAGACAAGGCGGTGCCTATGCGACTCCCCACTGCCACAAAGTTGAAGGTGATAGTGCATAATGCCAGTCTACAAAGTAAAAGGTGGTTATCGTTGGGGTAAGACTGGTAAGGTCTACAAGACTAAGGCTGCTGCTGAAAGACAAGGTAAAGCTATCAGAGCCTCTGGCTACTCCAAAGGTGGAGATACTATTAATGCTGCTGGTAACTACACAAAACCCACTATGCGCCGTAAGCTTGTCCAACAGATCAAGGCGGGTTCAAAAGGTGGCAAGCCTGGACAATGGTCAGCGAGAAAAGCACAGATGGTTGCGAAGCAGTACAAAGCAAAAGGCGGGGGCTACACATCATGAAAGCTCCTCAGAAGTCATTAAAGAAATGGACAAAGCAGAAGTGGCGCACAAAGAGTGGCAAGCCTAGTGCTAAGACTGGTGAGAGGTACTTACCTTCTAAGGCTATTGCTTCTCTTAGTGATGCTGAATACGCAGCAACTACAAGAGCAAAGCGAGAAGGCACTAAGGCAGGTAAGCAGTTTGTGGCTCAACCTAAAAAGATCGCAGAAAAAGTAAAACCATTTAGAGCAAACAAAGGAACAGCGGTTATGAAGAAACCAATGAACGCAGGGATGAAAGCCCTTAAGAAAGAAGCACCAGCAGTAGCCAAGAAGATGGGTTACTCAAAAGGCGGTATGAAGAAAGCGGCCTATATGGGTGGCGGTATGGCTAAGAAGAAGATGGGCTATAAAGCAGGTGGCGTAGTACAAGCCAAATGTGGCGCATCTTATAAAGGGTAAGAACAATGGCTGCAGGACAAATCTTTAAATTTATTATTAAGGTCGGCAAGCAATTCATGGGGACTAACTCCAAGTCTATTGCTGATGATCTAGTTAAACAAGGTGGTAAGCGAGTACCAAAGAACAAAGTACCTGAGAGTGCAAATGTTAAGAAAGCACCTTCAACACCTAACCCTAGAACTTCTAAGGGTACTTACACACGCCCACAGCCGCCAGCAGCACGTCCTAAGACAACTGCACCAGCTAAACCTAAGGCACCAGCTAAGGCACCGTCTAAACCTAGTACTCAGACGACTGCTCCCGCCAGACCAAAGCCTAAGACTAAAGCACCTGCTATGCCTACTTCAGGCTCTCGTTACACAGGTGGTCGTGGTAAAGGCAGAGGTAAGCCGCCACTAATGCCTAAAAGCATGGTCCGTGAGCGTCCTAATATGCCTCCGAAGCCTAAGGGTCCAGCACCAGCATTGCTGCGTGACTCAGTACGTCCAGAGGCTCCAGAAATTTCTACTATCCCTCCTAAGAAAGAGGATACTAAAAAAGGGACTCCTTCCAAGCGTCTAGACAAAAAAGGTGAAACACCTAAGACACCCCCTAAGAAAAAACCAACAGTTAAACCTAAGCTACGCCCAGCAGCAGGTCCAGTAACCAACGAATCTTTCGGTAAGGCATTCGCTCGAAACCGTAAGGCTGGTAACGCTACCTTCACTTGGAAAGGTAACAAGTACACGACTCGATACAAAGAAGAGTCTATTACTCAACACAAGAAGAAGTTCGGAGTGGAAGGTAAATACTAATGTACAGATTCGAAGGTGAAGATAAGATAGTCAACTCCAGAGGAGATGTGATGGCTCAGAAGATCCACGGTCAGTGGGACACTAAAGAGCAATCCATCTTGGACTGGCTATCTGAAAACACTGAGAAGGTACGAGCAAGAAACTCTAAGGGTCATTACGTAAAGGATGACCCTACTACCCCTGAGAATGAAGCTTGGACCACTAAAGTGAAAAAGAAGATTACTCCTAAGAAAAAGAAAACCTAGGTATGACCCTACAGTCTAAAGGCAAACCAGCACGTACAGTTAGTAATGGTGTCATATGTGACACTGAGGATGCAGTAGAAACTCTATATACCTGCCCTGCTAACTGTCGTGCAGAAATTACTATGCTTTTTTGTGTGAATGCAAATGGCACTACGACTGCTTTGGCTAAGTGGGTAAGAGCAAGTGACTCTGCTGAGTTCAGACTTATTGGTGGTAAAAACTTAGGTTTAGGTGAAACCGTTTTACTTACAGGTGCTACTCTTGTTTTAGAACCAGGAGATACTCTTAAATGTATTGCTTCTGGTAATGCTTCACCTGAACTAGATTTTATGTGCACTGTAATAGAAACCTTTATCCCAGTAGGGTAATAGCGGGGTTGCAATATTAGCAGTAGTATGATATAACTATATGTGTAAAACTAGTCTCCAGTTGGTATCCTAGCCAACATGCACAATATCAAACTGGAGATTAAGATTATGCTTAAATGGTTAAAAAGAGTTTTAGTACGTTTGCAAGAGTCACGTCAGGCAGAAGCAGACCGTAGAATCGCAATGATGCAACTACGCCGTTTCTCTGACAGAGAGCTAAGTGACCTTGGTATCGGACGTGGTCAGATAAGAGATGTAGTTTATAATGGCAAGACAGCTTACTGAAAAACAACAGAAGTTCTTAGAGGTTTTGTTTGATGAAGCCAGAGGAGATCCTGTTAAAGCTAAGAAGCTTGCAGGATACTCTGACGGCGTGGCTACCAAGCAAGTCGTTGAGCCTATTCAAGACGAGATCGTAGAACTAACTAAAAGATTTATTGCTCAGTCTTCCACCAAGGCTGCGTATACTATGTTCAGTGTGATGGCTGATCCAACAGACTTAGGTGTCAAAGAAAAGATGATGGCAGCTAAGGACATCTTGGATCGAGCAGGTTTCACTAAGACAGAAAAAGTAGAGGTCAAGTCAGCAGAGCCTCTATTCATTTTACCTTCTAAAGATGCCGAAGACTAAAACCTACAGAGCGTCAGAAGCTAAACACCCAGCAAAGGTAGACTGGTCAGTACCACTTAGAGGAGAAAACGGAGAGTGGTATCCCATTATCAGAGTTGGAAGACACGTACCGTTTGGATATCTTCAGGACGAAGAAGATCCTGATCTACTCATACCCATCCCAGAAGAATTAGAACTTTTAGAAAAAGCAAAACTATTCCTACAAGAGTACAGCTTAAGGCAAGTAGCCAAATGGTTGTCTAAAGAATCAGGTAGGTATATATCACATGTAGGGTTAGACAAACGTGTCAGGATCGAAGAGAAGCGCAGACGGGCCTCGTCCAACTACCGCCAGTATGCCCGGAAGTATAAAGAAGCGGCAAGGAAAGCGGAGAAGATCGAAAAAGAAAGACTTGGTGGTAGAGCTACCAAGAGAATCTTTGGAGACAACTGGTCAGACACCAGCAACTCCGAAACCAGCGGAGATTGATGTTGAACAAGCTCAGAGAGAAATTATCTTTGAGCCTAACCCTGGTCCACAAACAACGTTCCTAGCAGCGACAGAACAAGAGGTTCTATATGGTGGGGCAGCAGGAGGTGGAAAAAGCTATAGTCTAGTAGCTGATCCTGTTCGATACCTGAACAACCCAAATGCTAGAATGCTTATTGTACGTAGAAGTACAGAAGAACTAAGAGAACTTATATCGGTATCTAAGCAGCTTTACCCAAGAGCAATCCCCGGTATTAAGTTTATGGAACGAGACAAGACGTGGGTAGCCCCTAGTGGTGCAACACTCTGGATGTCTTACCTTGACCGTGACGATGACGTTATGAGGTATCAGGGTCAAGCATTTAACTGGATAGGTTTTGACGAACTTACCCAATGGCCTACAGACTACGCTTGGAACTACATGCGTTCACGTCTACGTTCTACAAAAGCTAGTGGGCTGCCTCTCTACATGAGAGCTACAAGCAACCCCGGTGGCCCCGGACATTACTGGGTTAAGAAAACTTTCATTGACCCTAACAAACCCAATGAGGCATTTTGGGCTACAGACCAAGACGGAGAAGTTATCTGTTGGCCTAAAGGACATAGCAGAGAGGGAGAGCCTCTATTCAAGAGGAAGTTTATCCCTGCGACTTTGTTTGATAATCCTTACCTGTCTGATGACGGGATGTACGAAGCCAACCTTCTATCTCTCCCTGAGCATCAAAGAAGACAACTACTCGAAGGG
>Ga0213865_10002507_pt1 | contig 11541 bp, 10 predicted proteins | sample PICome_6_FD_160100 | JGI IMG/M metagenome (GOLD analysis project Ga0213865, IMG submission 160100) | Coastal seawater microbial communities near Pivers Island, North Carolina, United States - PICO282 | ecosystem: Environmental > Aquatic > Marine > Coastal | place: USA: North Carolina...
CGCGCAATGGAAATGGTCAGGGAGGGGGCTCGGATTATCGACATAGGTGGGGAGTCAACCAGGCCGGGAGCCGATGCTGTCGATGCTGATGAGGAAATTAAAAGAACTGCGCCTCTTATCAAAGCGCTGAAAAATGAATCGGATGTTTTGATTTCCATTGATACCTCGAAGGCGGTTGTTGCTGAGGCTGCAATTGAAGCTGGAGCTGCCATCGTCAACGATGTCACCGGATTACAAGACGAAGCAATGGTGAAGTTGTGTGCCGATAGCGGTGTTGGTGTATGTGTTATGCACATGCAGGGAGAGCCCCGCACGATGCAAAACAATCCCTCATATGACAACGAGGGTGGAGTATTGTCTGCAATCCGGACGTTTTTTCATGAGAGGCTTCTGAGCCTTGAAGCATCCGGTATGGATCCCGATTTTATCTGTCTTGATCCCGGCATAGGTTTTGGAAAAACCTATCAGCATAATATTGAGTTATTGCGTGGCTTGAGGGATTTGCAAAATGCCAGACCGGTCCTGCTTGGTGTATCGCGCAAATCCTTCATTGGTCAGTTAATCGGTGAGCAGGACCCTGCTTTGCGTGACCGCGCGAGTGCGATCATTACCGCCCTCGCAGTCAAGAACGGGATCGGCATTCATCGTGTGCATGATGTGAAGGGAGCGTTAGAGGCTATTCGTATTGCGGAAACTCTTTAGTCTTGTCTTGTCTACTGGTGTCCGTAACTTCAAGAGTATGATGAAATATCAACTTTTACCCTTACTGTTATTTGTTTTCGTTACCGGTCTGGATGCCCAAGATGAGGCAGTCGATGCCAAGAAGCCATTGTGGAAACCTACGGTCGGAGAATTCTGGACCTACGATGTTTCTGTCGAAGTTCCCAAGAATGCCAGATTACCAGAGAAAATTGCCGGGCAAAAGATTGAGGAGGTAGACGGTAAAATGCGGGCAAGTTATCAGCAAACCGCAGTATACCATGGCCTGTTGCCTCTCTCTGATGACGGTCCCAAAGCGCATGCCTTTTATTTTTCCAATGGTGATCAACTCGAGGAGATTCAATATATGGCGATAGAAGATAATTCTATTCAGGCCGTCGCATCTAAGCAGGAGGGCGAAAAACCGGGAAAGGTTGTCAGCCTGAGTGCACCCATACCAGTCATTGACGCTGACTGGAAGGGTGGTGAGTCTTTTCCGGTCATTATGAACCAAAAATTAGGCGATGAAAATTTGCGTATGACCAGGCAGTTCAGGGCGATAGGATGGGAGCAAGTGGAGACAGGCGCCGGCAGCTATAATGCCATGCATGTTCAAGTTGTTGGCATGAACGGGGCTCTGGAAATTAAGCGTGGCTATTGGTTTGCCCCGGGAACGGGCTTTATCAAAGAGGTCAAAAAATACTACCTGGGTGATACTATGATCATGAAGCAAACCAGGGAGCTTAAAAAAACAGGAAAACCAAAACCTGCTGAATAGAGCCCAAGCAGCAGCACTGTCTGATTAACTTTTTTGTTGATCAAACAGGCTTTGCCAATATTCAAGGCGCTCCTTGATGCGCTTTTCCAGACCGTTTTCAGTGGGGGAGTAATAACTGCGCCCCTCCGGAAGGTAGGCCTGTGGAGTGTAATTTCCCTCGTAGTCGTGGGAGTAGTGGTATTGCAGGGCTTCCTCACTCGCACCAGAGGTATGGGCAATTTTTTTGCGTGTCTTTGTTCGTAAGTGTTCCGGAACAGCAAGTGTTCGCCCTTCTTTGACATCCTGCATCGCCATTCCAAGTGCTGTATAGGCGCTATTGGATTTTGGGGCCGTGGCCAGATAAACCGTGGCATGAGCGAGTGGAATACGCCCCTCCGGCATACCGATGAACTCAAAGGCCTGCTGAGCATCCATGGCGACGCGCAGCGCATTGGAATCTGCCAAGCCGATATCCTCGCTGGCGGAAATGACGAGCCTACGTGCGATGAATCTTGGATCTTCACCAGCGGTCAGCATCTTGGCAAGCCAGTAGAGGGCGGCATCAGGGTCTGAACCCCTGATGGATTTGATGAAGGCTGATGCGGTATCATAGTGGTTATCACCATTGGCATCATAAACGATTGCTTTCTGCTGAATTGACTCTTCAGCGACTTGCAGGGTGATGTGAATTTCACTTTGACCATCATCCTCCGGAGTGGTGAGAGCGGCCAGTTCCAAGGCGGTAAGGGCGCGGCGGGCATCACCATCGCTTTTCTCTGCGATATGAGTCAGGGCGGCATGATCAGCCTTGATCTTCATAGTTCCCAGACCGCGGTCCGGTTCAGCAATCGCGGTTTTCATCAAAGTGACGAGTTCTTCGCTGGGAATTGGTTCCAACTCAAAAATCTGAGATCGTGAGACCAGTGGTGAGTTGACATAAAAGTAGGGGTTGTGGGTCGTTGCTCCAATGAAACGCACGGTGCCTCGCTCTACATGGGGTAGCAAGACGTCTTGCTGAGCCTTGTTGAAGCGGTGAATCTCATCAATAAACAAGATAGTCGTTTGGTCGCGTAATTGACGCCATTTCTGCGCCTGGGAAATTTTATCACGGATTTCGGCAACGTTTGATTCCACCCCATTGAGCATTTCAAAACGATTGTCCGTGCTGTTGGCAATGACAGTAGCCAGGGTCGTTTTACCGGTGCCTGGCGGGCCATAGAAAATGAGCGAGGAAAAACGGTCGGCCTCGATGGCTCGTCGCAACAAGGTTCCCTCGCCAAGGATGTGGCTTTGTCCCGCCACCTCTGAGAGGCTCTGAGGACGCATGCGGGCAGCCAGAGGAGCGTGGCTGGGGGAATCTGATAGATCGGATGTCGTAGCTTCCGAGTCAGGGGCATCTGGGAAAAGTGACTCCATAAAGTTATGCTTATGGAATGCGGAAGTGTTTGATCGTGTTGGCGTCACGTTTGCCGGTGGCAGGGTTAAGCGCTGCGGTGGAAGGGTCTCCAACAATGTCTCCGCTTCTGTAACCAGTGATGTCGATCACGTTGTAGGGGCGGTAAGGGCTGACGACCATGTTCGATCTGCCTTGAGGATCAGGATGACCAACAGGAATCTTTTTGTATTTTTTAAGTTCAGGCGTTGGCTCGACGAAGCCGGAATACCAATGATCGCTGCTGCCCATATTTGAGGAGTATGGGGTGCAAGATGAAAGTAGCGCAGGTGTAGTCAAGGCAAGTAAGGCAATGAAAAGATGCTGGATTTTCATGTTCAGGTTAATGGTAGGATAATGCTTGATGGTGAGTTGTCGGTCGATTGTATGGAACTTGATGGAGGCATGGATGTAAAATCAACAGGGGTAATATAATGCCTTATGATCATCTGGCTACCAAGAAATAGGAAAGTAAAGTTTGGCTATTTACCCAACAAGCTGGAGATCAGAATGCTTGTTTTTTTTGCTTTTGAGAGTGAGTAACGCTGGCTGAAAACCTGAAAATTGTCATGCCTCATTTTGATGAGCAGTGAATGGTAAATCCTGCGCATCGCCTCCGCAGCCCGTAGTGCCTTGGCATCTTCAGCATGCAAATAGCTTGAGGCCTCCCGGTAGAATGCTTCTGCACGGTCAGCATGAGCATTCATCATGTTCACAAAATGATCGTTGTGAATATGTGCCTTCAATTCTGTTTCGCTATATTGGAACCGGGCAAAGTCATCCATAGGCAGATAGATACGCTCACCCTTGCGCAAGTCCTCCTCTACGTCACGGAGAATATTGGTGAGCTGGAGGGCATGCCCAAGAGCGGTTGCATACTTTTCAGAATCCGGGTGTGTGCATCCGAAAATACGTATTGAGATCAAGCCTACACAACTTGCAACCTGATAGGTGTATTTTTCAAGATCCTCCCAGGTATTAAATTTTTGGGGGTCTAGATCCGATTTGCAGCCATCAATCAGGTCGAGAAAGGGTTGCTTGGGAATGGAGTAGCGCTCAATGATTTGTATCACATCACGCTGAAGGGAGTCTGCATGATCAAAGCCGTTTTCGATACCGTTACGCCACTGATCCAAGCCTTGGCTTCTATCCTGGTAAGGAACACTGAGCTCATCCGCCAAATCATCAATAACCCTACAGAAAGCATAGAAGATAATCATGTCTTGCTTGCGCTGTTTGGGCAGGCATGAGAGCGCAAACGCAAGGTTGGATTTTGCCTTCCGGGTAATTTCCTGGGCAGTTGACATGTGGTGAGCTTGAGGTGGCAGGTGCAGTAAGTCAGGACGCGTCTAGGAGTATCAGATTTCTTGAAACATTGAACACTATTTAATGATGCCCCAGTGACCGCTGGTAAATGGCCAGAGGGTAAATGCAGCCGGTCCGATGACGTTAAATTCCTTAACTGCACCAAAGAAGCGTGAATCGGATGAATTATAGCTATTGTCTCCCAGAGCAATGTACTCATTCATGCCCGGAATATTGGATCTTCTGGCTTTGAAAATCTTGCCACTCTGTAGGCGGTCTCGAGGCTCGTAACCTCTGTAGCCATCCTGCTTGCTCATCACTTGCTTGAGGCCAGGCTCAGAGGCTTTTTGTCCGTTGACATACAAACCGCCCTGTTTGATTTGTAATTTATCCCCCGGAATTCCGGCGAGTCTCTTAATGTAGTGAGATCCTGCAGTGCCTCCGTTTTTGGCGGCCTCTGAATGGATTTTTTCAATGTCACGTGTATCGAAAACAAAAACCTCTCCGCGTGCAGGACGCCGGAAGTGATACGATATTTTGTCCACCAGGATAAGGTCACCAGTATCAATGTAACCCCTGGCAATGACGGTGCCCGCAGGCAGCTTGGGTTTGGTGTAAGCCGTGTGGCGATTTCGAGAACCTTCCAGGGAGACTTGCCCGGGTGAGGCACTTAGCATGGCCAGTCGGTATTGATCCTTCTCTTGCTGGCTCATGTCTGCAGTCGGGTAGCCGCAGATGCTGCCAAAACCCATGCCATTACGGCTCATCAGGGCAGATTTTGGACCGGGAAAAGTGGCTTTGGTGCCATCATCGAAGTAGATGTAGGTGTGAGTGAAAAAGTGCAGGTAAGGTTTTTCAATCACAGGATTCTCAGCACGGAGACGTTTGTCCTCATCCAAAACAAGATCCACGTATTTTCTGCCACGTGTGACGCGCTGCAATGTCCTGGTAGCGATATTGGGAAACTCATCTGTGGATGCTACCTCAGTGGCAATAATCCCGTTGAGTGTAGGTTGCATTGATCCTGTCGGAATTCTAAATGGTTGAACGACATAAGCACGCAGCCCCAGTGCAATCACAATGGCGACAAACAAGACTTCCAGATTTTCCTCGATCCAGCCCTGCCGCTGTTGGCGGGGTAATGCGTTTTCACAAGTCGCTTGGAGCTGTTTGGAGGCCTCGTCAGCTTTTTCCTTGTCGCTTTGCTTGCAGGCAGCTTGGAGATCCTGGCAACGGGATGTGATCTCAGCGATCTGTTGCTCACTGAGGAGATCGCGTTTGTAATTGAGAAACTTCCTGGCCGCCTTGTTGAGAAGCTTGGCCTCCTTCTTCCATCTGGGTTGAAACATGCTGATCTCAATAGCGGTCAGTAGGGCAAAACCAGCAAGGCAAAAAAAATGCATTTTTAAGCATTTTTAGTTGCTAATGAGACTCAGTCGCAATAAAAGCCTGCTCCGCGCATGCTTATGTGTTCCCGCATTTGCGTCATCACATCTCCCGTAATACCACCTCACTTTATCCAATGATGGAATCGACACCCTCAGAAGAATCACCTTTCGCATTGTCTCTCACTCAATTGAAAAGATTGACCCTGCTCCTGGCAGGCATCACTGGCTTGTCCGCCACGCTGACCACGCTTGCTGATGATGGCCAGCTTTCACCACTGACGGTGGTTGGCAGCAAGGACTTGGCCTTTGATTTAGTGGGTTCCGCTGCCTATCTCGACAGAGAGGATATCGAGCAGCAGAACTACACCAATATCAACCGGCTGCTGGCAAAAGTTCCAGGTGTTTACACGCGCGAGGAGGATGGATTCGGCCTTTTTCCCAATCTCTCCATCAGAGGTAATCTGGGCACTCGAAGTGAGAAGACCACGATCATGGAGGACGGAATCCTGATGGCACCCGCACCTTATTCCGCCCCCGGAGCTTACTACTCTCCCAATGCCGGAAGAATGAACGCCTTTGAGATTCTGAAGGGCTCAAGCCAGGTCAAGTATGGACCTCACACCACAGGAGGAGTGATTAATTATCTTTCAACCCCTGTTCCGGATACCGAGACGTTTGTTGGCAAGTTTACCTACGGATCTGATAACACCTTTATGGGGCATGCTCATTATGGCAATACCGTTGATACCGAGAACGGACGCTTTGGTTACTTGCTGGAAATGTATTATCAGAGCTCCGACGGGTTTCGTGAAATTCAGGGCCATGGTGGGCGCGACACCGGTTTTGAGCGCATTGAGCCCATGCTTAAACTGTTCTGGGAACCTGACTCCCTGTTGAAGCAACGCTGGGAGTTCAAATACGGCTACACGGATTTTGATGCGAATGAGACCTATCTGGGTCTCTCCGAGTCCGATGTGCGCAGCAATCCCTATGATCGTTATGCGGCAACGAAGTATGATAACATCGACACTTTCCAACATCGTACTTATTTGAAGTATACCGCTGAGCCAACTCCTGATTTTCAGCTGGAAGCTACTGCTTATTACAATCGCTTTAATCGCAACTGGTACAAGATAAACAAGCTCAATGGCGGAAGCTTGCATACGGCGCTGCTGGATCCCACCCTCGTTGATTCTTTGAAGGGCCTCAATGACGGAGACATCATCGACCTCAAGGCAAACAACCGTGATTATTACAGCTATGGTGCTCAATTTGCCGGAACCTATGACTTTCTTGCGGGTGAGGTTGAGCACAGCGTGACTGCGGGAATAAGGATTCACAAGGATCGCGTGCGCCGTTTCCAGTGGGTGGATGAATACACTTCGGACGGGGCGGGGGACTTCCTGCTTTCCAGTGAGGGAACTCCGGGATCGGATTCGAACCGCAGACAGGAAACGGTGGCTACCGCCTTGTTTGTTGAAGACGAGATCAAGACCGGCAAATGGACATTCCGCCCAGGCATTCGCTTTGAGCACCTGGAATTCGAATACGATGATTACAATGGCGATATATCCCGTGATGATGACCTCAACGTCTGGGCAGGGGGCATGGGATTCACCTACGAACTCTTTGAGAGTGACCGAATTTTTGGCGGTATTTTCCGCGGTATTTCTACTCCGGGGCCCAAAGGATATACTGACCCGAATGATGCCGAGCAGACGGACGAGGAGACCTCTCTCTCCTATGAGTTGGGCTGGCGTCATACGGATGAGCAGAACTATCGCAGTTTTGAGCTGGTCGGATTTTTTACTGACTTTGATAACCTGCTTGCCCCTGCAACCGGTGCAGGTGTCGGAGATCCGGCAAATGGTGGCTCAGCTGAGGTTTATGGTATTGAGGCCCTGCTGAGCTATGATCCCGCTTCTGCCTCGGGACAAGCTTATCGTTTACCGATGTATCTTAGTGCCACGTGGACTCATGCAAGACTGACGAGCAATATTGCGACGGATACTGATAACATTTTCACCGATTTCCAAGGTGGTGACGAAAGAGGTCAGGAGCTTCCTTATATCCCTGAGTGGAAACTTGCGGCAGGTATAGGTATTGATATGTCCAAATGGGGTGCCAATCTTGATGCCACGTGGACGAGTTCGATGTATGGAACGGCAGGAAATTATGACAAGCCTCAGAGTTCTTCACGCGAGGGTAAAATTGATGACGCTTTGCTCGTGGATCTCTCAGCTTGGTATCGAGTGAATGACAACTGGAAAATCATGGGTGGAATTTACAATGTTTTTGATGAGGAGGTCGTTATTTCAAGGCTGCCCGAGGGGCCGCGTGTCGGACGTGGTCGTAATTTTTACGCCGGATTTGAATTTGAGTTTTAATCCGATAAGGAGAGCCAATCAGGAGTCACTGCATCGAGTCACAACATATAGAGGCCAGCTGGAGCCATTGATCCAGTATACCCAATCCACCAGATGATACGTCCTTTTCTAAATACCGCAGCCCTTGCGCTGATTGCGGCGGTGGAAGTTGCCGGGCAGGAACCCGATTTTACCGGTTCGCGAGAACTCATCCGCCAGTGGGTGCAAACCGAGCGCATTATCAGTGAGGAACAGACAGCCTGGCAGATCGAAAAACAGCAAATGACAGATCTTCTCGATATCTATCAGGAAGAGCTGAAGTTACTTGATGAGGAGTTGAACTTGGCGGGGGCTTCAGCCGAACTCGTCGATGAAAACAAGGAGAAGCTTGAGGCAGGCCTTGCCCAATATCGTCAAGCCAGGCAAATGCTCAGAGAATCTATGGCCAGGCTTCTTCCTCGCATCCAAAAACTGGTCAAGCGCTTCCCGGATCCATTACTCAAAGAGCTGGATGCCGATCTGGATTTCCTAAATTCACCCGAGGCGCTGGAAAGCCCCCGCGAGGTGCTCAAGTCAATGATCGCTGTGCTCAATGCTGCAGGACGCTTTAATAGAACACTTACGCTTGCCGATGAGACACGCACTCTTGCCAACGGCAAAAGGGTATCGGTCAATGTGATTTATCTTGGGCTGTGCCGTGCCTACTTTACGGCTGAAACTGGTCCGTTGGCTGGTTTTGGAATGCCATCAGACGCAGAGGGGTGGTCATGGGTGGAGGCGGAAGATATGGCCGAGCAGGTGCGCAAGACGATTCGAGTCTACCTCAAGTCAGAACAGCCGCAGCTCATTGATCTGCCGCTGCAATTACAGACCGGGGGTCAACAGAACTAGAGCGATGAAGATGACAGCAAACATAGCGGCGCTCTTACTTGCCACAGTCTTGCCCTTAATTGGCCAGGATCTTTCTTCGATTCAAAAAGATCTGGATGATTCCATCAGTCGTCTGGCCAAGCAGCGTGAAATAATCGCTACCGAGAAACCTGCCATGGGTGCGCGTTTCCAGGCAACTCGCAGCGAACTTCTCGAAAAGCGCCGCAAGGTGAGAATTGCCCGGATGGCAAAATCAGATCGTGATGCCTTGCTCAAAGAGCTCGAAAAAAAGCAGTATGTCTACACGCAGGATCATGATTATATGATTGGCTTGCTTCGAGACTACGGGCTAAAGCTTGAAACCTTCCTGTTACCCGGAGAACGAGATCTTTACAGCGCGGCTTTTGAGGGCTTGCGTGAGAAAGAGGGATCCCCAGTTGCGTCACTTCAATCCAAGCTGAAGGCACTTGAGGCCGGTATCAGCCAGCTCGATGAGATAATGGGCGGCCGTGTGATCCCCGGAGAGGCAGTTGCCCCTGATGGTGAGCTTAAGGAGGGTAAGTTTGCCATAGCGGGTCCAGCCGCATGGTTTATTTCAGATGATGGCACTGTGGCAGGAGCAGCCCTGACCAATAGGGGCATGGGAAATCCGCGGGTGCTACCCGGTTCCCGTGGTGCCATCAAGACGGTGGTCGCCGGCGGCTCAGCTGAACTTGGTATCGATGTCACAGGTGGCAAAGCCCTCGCTCTAACAACGCTGGAAAATGATAAACTCGACATCTTCCGTAAAGGGGGTTTTTGGATATGGCCCATATTGGGAATAGCCCTCTTCTCGACATTGTGTGGAGTGGTAAAACTCACTCAAATCATCCGTATTTTCACGCCGCCTTCAGAGTGGATTGCCAGTATTCTGGCCGCTGTCCGAGAGGGTGATGAGCAAAAAGCCGCAGGTATTGCCCAGAAGGCCTCCCATCCCGTCTCGGCTGTGTTGCAGCGTTGTTTGACTTATGTCAAAGATGGCCCTGATGTGGTTGAGGAAGTTCTTTATGAACAACTCATTGGTGTGCAAAATAAGTTGCAAAGCTGGCTGCCTTTTATTGCCATTACCGCTGCAACAGCTCCGCTCCTAGGTCTGCTTGGAACGGTTTCCGGAATGATCCGCACTTTCAATGTCATCACGGTTTCCGGAACCGGTGATGCCAAGCCGCTTGCAGGAGGTATTTCCGAGGCCTTGGTAACTACCTTGTTCGGCTTGGTCGTTGCCATTCCTGCCCTCATTATTCACGCGATGCTTTCGCGCCGCTGCCAGGGTATTTTCCAAAATACGGAAAAGCTGGGGCTTACATTTGTCAACGGCCTGCGCGGTAAAAACAATCAATCCTAAGCCGGAGCACTAGACGTGTTTAGCGAATTCCAACAAGTTCTTAATCAAGGAGGCCCAGTCTTATGGGCACTTGTTCTGTTGGGCATTGGTTTATACACGATCCTTGCCTCCACCTGGTTGGGATTGCAAAAAGTGAAGTCTGAGCTGGCGCAGCATCATTTTGATAGAGGAGACAAGCGACAGACGATTCGCCAATTTGCCGCCTTCGAACTCGATCGGCTTGCATGGGTTGAGCGCCGCCTTCCCTTTATCGGGGTGCTCGCCGGGGCAGCCCCACTGGCAGGATTATTGGGAACGGTTTCGGGTATGCTGGTGACGTTTTCCGGGCTGGCAGCGAGTAGTGCGGCTGCACCGATCGATAAAATTTCCATGGGTATTTCCGAGGCACTCATCACGACACAGGCGGGGCTTTTGCTTGCCATTCCCGCAGCTTTCTTACTCGCCATGTTGCGCAATCAAACCCAAACAACGCACGCCATGCTTGAGCAAGAGCTGCACAAGGCGATCATTGCGGAGAGGCCCCATTCAAATCCCACCACTTAACTCATGCGACGCTTCAGACATTTCACCGGCAATGATAGTGCCAGCTCCGAGATCAATATTTCGCCTCTGATTGATGTGGTGTTCATCTTGCTGATTTTCTTTATCGTCACCACGGTATTTATCGAGGAGACCGGAGTGGATGTGAATAAACCACGTGCGGCTTCAGCCGAGAATCTCGAAAAGCAGTCTATACTTTTAGCTGTCACGGCCAACGGACAAGTTTATCAAGGAGGTCGTAGTATTGGTGTTGATGGCGTCAGGGGTGTGGTAGCAGCGATGCTGGAGAGTGATGCTGCTACTCCGGTAATTATCCAAGGGGATGCATCCGCAAATCACGGAACGATCGTAAAGGTCATCGATGCAGCAAAACTTGCAGGTGCCAAATCCGTTAACCTGGCTACTTCTAAATAATTTTTCTCAGAGAGAAAGCAGATCACTCATGTCCATCAAATCCATCATACTTGGAATCGCCGTCACTGCCATACTGCTGGCAGTGCTCGTGGCAACAAGGTTGATGGTATCAACACCCGTTGAGCATGATTTTGAAATCCGGGAAATAGAAACGGTGACTCTGCCAGAGCCACCCGCACCTCCTGCCGAGCAACTCCCTGCCGAGGACACCCCACCGCCACCACCTCCAGCAATCGTAGATTTGCGATCCGTGCCTGATGTGACTCAGCCGGTAATGCCAGTGAGTCAGCAGAGGATTGATCCTCGCCTGACCATTGAGACCTTTTTCACGGATGAAGCACCTTCTCCATTACCGGTTGTTGCTGAGCCCGTCCGCCCCAAGGTTG
>Ga0213865_10002508_pt1 | contig 11538 bp, 11 predicted proteins | sample PICome_6_FD_160100 | JGI IMG/M metagenome (GOLD analysis project Ga0213865, IMG submission 160100) | Coastal seawater microbial communities near Pivers Island, North Carolina, United States - PICO282 | ecosystem: Environmental > Aquatic > Marine > Coastal | place: USA: North Carolina...
TCAAAGAATTCTTCATGATGAAACTTTTGTTGCTAATAAGCATACAATTAACTATTTAGAAAATGAGTTTTTAAAAAATGACAGCTGAATATAATCCAAAAAAAATTGAAGAATCTGCTCAAAAAAAATGGATTGAGGATGGCAGGTTTAAAGCAAAACCAGATGGTCGTGAAAAATATTATTGCCTCTCAATGTTTCCATATCCATCAGGGAAGCTTCATATGGGTCATGTCAGAAACTATACCATTGGTGATGTAATATCTAGATACAAAAGAATGAACAACTTTAATGTATTTCAACCAATGGGATGGGATGCGTTTGGATTGCCAGCAGAAAATGCGGCAATAGCAAATGAGGTAAGTCCAAAAGAATGGACAAATGACAACATAGAGCACATGAAGCAGCAACTCATATCATTAGGTTTAGGATATGACTGGTCAAAAGAGTTAAGAACCTGCGAGCCAAATTATTATAAATGGGAACAATTAATCTTTAAAAAATTCTTTGAAAAAGGTCTTGTATATAAGAAAAAATCTCTTGTTAACTGGGATCCCATAGATGAAACCGTGCTTGCAAATGAGCAAGTAATAGATGGAAAAGGATGGAGATCTGGAGCTCCAGTAGAAATTAAAGAAATTGATCAATGGTTTATAAAAATTACTGATTATGCCGATGAGCTACTTTCATCTTTAAACGAAGTTGATTGGCCAGAAAATGTAAAAACTATGCAAGAAAACTGGATAGGCAAATCTCATGGAGCAGAAATAAAATATCAAATTAAAGATTCAGAGGAATATCTAACTGCTTTCTCAACAAGACCTGATACGATTTACGGTGTCTCGTTCGTAGCTATTTCTCCTAATCATAAAATTGCTTTGAACCTTTCGGAACAAGATAAAAAGATAGAATCTTTCCTTAAGCAATGCAAAGAAACATCCTCTGCAGAAGCGGATATGGCAAAGGCCGAAAAGCTTGGTATTGATACTGGAATAAAAGTTATTCACCCGCTTACGAATGAAGAGATTCCAGTATGGATTGGTAATTTTGTTCTGCTTGATTATGGAACGGGTGTTGTTATGGGTGTTCCTGGACATGATCAGAGAGATTTTGAATTTGCTTCAAAGTATAATCTTGATATCAAGCAAGTTATATCAACTAGTACCAATGATGAATTGCCTATTCTTACCAAAGGAATCTTGCTTAACTCTTATGAATACAATGACTTAGATTCTGATTCAGCATCAAAAAAAATCATTGAAGAGCTAAGTGAAAAAAAACTTGGTGAGGGACATATACAATTTAGATTAAGAGACTGGGGCGTAAGCAGACAAAGATATTGGGGATGTCCAATACCCGTTATATATGAAAATGGTGATGCTAAATTAGTTGAAGATAATGAACTTCCTATAGTTCTTCCTGAGTTACCAAAAGATTCTCCGCCAATTCCGCTAAGTCAGAATGAAGAGTTTTATAAAATATCCGATGGGATTGAAAGAGAGACGGATACATTTGATACCTTTATGGATTCATCTTGGTACTACGCTCGATTTACTTCTGCAGATAATGATAGTGAAATTTTTGATGAAAATTCAAAGTATTGGCTTCCTGTGGATTTATATATTGGAGGTATTGAACACGCAATACTTCACTTACTTTATTCAAGATTTTTTCATAAAGCCCTTAGAGACATTGGTATGGTTGAGGGTAATGAACCATTTAAAAAACTTTTAACGCAAGGCATGGTTCTTAAAGATGGTGCAAAGATGTCAAAATCAAAGGGCAATACAGTTGATCCACAGTCATATATTGATAAATACGGTGCTGATACCGTAAGACTTTATATGATGTTTACTGCACCACCAGAGCAAAGCTTGGAATGGTCTGAATCTTCTGTTGAGGGTGCATCAAGATTTATAAAAAAGGTATGGAATTTAGTTATTAGCAGAAATTACGAAGACATTAATGCTCCAGATAACTTTTCAAAAGAAGAACTAGATTTAAGAAGAAAAACACATACAACATTAAAAAAAGTTACCAATGATTTTGAAACAAGATTTTCCTTTAATACTGCAATAGCTTCAATAATGGAGCTACTAAATGCTATACCTGATAATTTCAAAGATGAAGATGCATCATGCTCAAAAAAGTATTGTTTAAATGAGACAATAACTATTATTCTAAAAACTCTAAATCCTATTGCGCCTCATGTATCAGAGTTTTTATGGAATCATTTTTACAATTTGAATGCACCAGAAGAAATCGAATCTTCATGGCCAAAAGTAGAAGATAGCTTATTAGAAGTGTCTGAATTTGAATTAGTAATACAAATTAATGGGAAGGTTAGAGGCAAAACAACTGCTAAAATTGAAGATACCCAAGACCAAATAGAGGAAATGGCAAAAAAAATTGAGAACGTTGCCATCAATCTTGATAAAAAAAATATAAAAAAAGTAATTTATATAAAGGGAAAGATAATTAATTTTGTTATATAAATAATCTTATGCGTAATAATACTTTTATTATTATCAATTGATAGTTAAGATTATTTTATGAACTATCGATACTCTTTATACCTTATAGTTGGAATCTTTTTAATCTCAAGCTGTAGCTTCAATCAGTTATATCTAGATCAAGATATTAGAAAAAATTATCTTATTGATGTCGATGATTCTGTTCCTATTTCGATCAAACAAGATCTTATGTGGCTATTTGACAATTCGAAAATCGAAGATAAAGAATATAAGAAACGTATTAATGTAAGTAACTTTTCTTATGAAGAATACATAGTTTATGGAGGGTCTCATTTACGTTCACTAGAAGGGGAAGTCGTTTCTATTATTGAATTAGAAATTAGTAGCCTTCAAGAAACAAAGAACAAAAGTATTAGAATTACTGGAAGATATAAGTCTAATGAACTTAATCCGCATGCAGAAAAAGAAATTGTTAAATCTTTGAAAGAGAATATTTATAATCAGATATTAGATGAAATTCTATTAGAGGTAAAATTATTTGAAATGTGAGTTTATGGCTTTAGATAAATATCTAGAAAAGTCACAAAATATCTTTTTTATCTATGGCTCTGAAGTTGTTTTAAAAAATAATTCTAAAGATTTAATTACAGAATATTTATCTCAAAAAGGATTTAGTGAAAGAAGACTAATAACTAAAGAAAACTTTAAACAAATTGAGCAGATTATTATTGAAAGTTCTGGTGGATCTCTTTTTGGATCTAAATTAATTATTGATATCACTCATGATCAGGGACGATTGCCAGATACAATAGAAAAGATATTTAAAATAGAAAATATTTTTAATAACGAAAATATTGCCATCATTATTAATTCTCATAACGAAAAATTAAATAGCAAAACAAATCTTTATAAAGTAATGGAGAAAAATGCACTCATCATTGAATGCAGTAAATTGCGATCTTTTGAAGAAAAAATCTGGCTAAAATCACAGTTAGAATTTGTTTATGATAAAGATAAAAAAAATCTAATACAAAAAATATATGAATTAAATGCCGGAAACCTGGTTGCGCAACAAAATGAAATTAATATCCTTAAATTAATTTACAAAAATGGCGAAGATATTTCTCATCTTTTTTATACGGATTCAGCTGAATTTGAACCTTTTGAACTTGAAGATGCTCTGACAAACTTAAATACAAAACATGCATTGCGGATTACTAGCTCAATAAAAGATTCTGAAGCACATTATGCCCCTCTTTTGGTATGGATAATCGGCAAAATTATTACCAATTCATCAATTGCAAAACAAAACAAAAACCCCAAATTGAGCCTAGAAAATTCAGGTATCTGGAATAGTAAGATTGCCAGCTACATGAATTTCGTTAAATTTCATTCTTTACAAAATCTTATATCGTTACAAAAAAATGTTTATGAGCTAGATCTGACTAGCAAAGGCTTATCTAAAAAAAATTTCTGGGATGATTTGGATAGAATGATTATAAGCATGACCACTAATTAAAACACTAGCTAAAGAATTTAGATTCAAAAATTTCCTTACAAGAGACAAAAAGAGGATCATCAATACTTAATGAATTATCAATATTAACTATATTTTCTATTGGAGCGATTCCTTTGGTTGAGCTTGTAAGCCAAGCTGATGTTGCTGTCTTTAGTTCAAGATAATTAAAATTATCCTCGATAACTTTAATATTTTTTTCTTGCAAGGCGTCAATTAAAATTGATCTAGTTATACCTGGTAAAATGTTATTAGATAAAGCTGGTGTACAAACATTTTTATCTTTAATAAAAAATAAATTAGAGGCCCCGCCCTCAGTTAGAGTACCCTGTTTATGCATAATAATTTCATCACAATTTTGCAACTTTGCATTATTCATATTCATAACATTAGCTAATAATGAGGTTGATTTTATGTCACATCTACACCATCGTGTATCTTCGCAAATCATTACATTAAATTTTTTTGTTTCAAATGAGCATTGAGTAATGTAACCAAAAGTTTCAGTTTCCAATTGGTCAGAGTGCATATGTGATCTTATTAAATCCTGCCCTCTTGTGACTTGATAATAAACATAACCATTATCAAAATCTAATGAAGATAGCAGTTGATTAATTTCATCTGAAACTTTTTTTATATCTAAACTTATAGATAAGGCATCTGCACTTCTTTGCAACCGGTCAATATGTTTTTCATATGATATTGATTTTTTATTATGAAAAGGTATTACCTCATACACACTATCGGAAAATGTATATGCTCTTGAGAAAGGAGAAATTTTTATATTTTCTATGTAATCAAAATTACCATTAAATACGGCTTTAATCTGATGCATTCTCCGTCATTCCAAAAAGACTTAAAATCCATAATACAAATTTAGACCAAATTCTCCCAAAGAAACCTTTGGACTTGATGTTTTCTAATGCAACAAGACTAGTTGAATATACCACCTCATCATTGCTAACAATTTCGAGAGTGCCAATTTTTTGACCGATTTCAATGGGGGCTTCAATATTATTACTATATTTGTAGTTAACAGTTAAATCCTTAAAACTTGATCTTGGAAGGGTTATAGAAACATCTTCTAGGACACCTAGATCAAGGGTTTTTTCTTTACCACCCCAAATATTAATTTCTTTATACCCTTGATTGGCATTAAGGACTTTTTGTGTGTCATAAAATCTAAAACCATACTCTAGCAATCTCTGACTCGCCAAAAATCTATTATTATCAGAATTACTTCCTGCAATAACAGTAATCAATCTCATATCTCCTCTTTTAGCTGCACCTACTAGACAATAACCTGCAGACTCTGTATGACCAGTTTTTACACCATCTGAAGAATCATCTCTCCATAAAAGTTTATTTCTATTAAGTTGCTTAATGTCGTTATAAGTGAATTGTTTTTCTTTATATAAAGAATATATATCCGGAAATTTTGCTATTAAGCTGGCCGTTAGTAATGCCAGGTCTTGTGCTGATGAGTAGTGATTTTGATCAGGAAGACCCGTAGAGTTTTGAAAAATAGTGTTATTCATGTTTAGTGAACTTGCATAAGCATTCATAAGGTCAACGAACCCCTCCTCAGTTCCACCCACATATTCAGAAATAGCTACAGAAGCGTCATTGCCTGATTGGATAATTATTCCTTTAAGCAGATCGGATACACTTACTTTTTTTCCAGCTTCAATAAACATTCTTGAGCCTTCCATTCTCCATGCTTTTTCGCTAATCAAAACCTCATCTTGTAAAGAAATTAAATCATTTGATAATTGATCTGCTGCAACATAGGCTGTCATTATCTTTGTCATACTAGCAGGTTCAATTTTAGAATTTGATTTAAATTCTGCTATTACAGTATTTGTATTTGGTTCAATTAAAATATAGCTTTTTAAATTAAGTTCGGGAGCATTGGGAACAAAAGTTTGCCCAAAGGTAAAAATTGAGGTTAGTAAGGGTAATATTAATAATTTTTTCATTTTCTTAACTCTTCTGATAAATAATAAATTGCCATAGCGTAAAAGTGACTTATATTATATTTGGTAATTGCAACAAAGTTGTCATCTCCGATGAAATATATTTCTTCTCCATTTTCATTAAAGCTCAAAGGAATAAATTTAGATAGTTTTTTACTTGGCTTAAATACTTTTCTTACATTATTAGGATAAGCATCATATACAATCTTGCCTTCTTTTTTCCAACCATGAATGAATAAATAGTTGGCAATGCTTCCTATTGCATCATCCACAGAATTAAATAAATCTGCTATTTCATCTCCATCATAATCAATAGCATATGCTCTATAGCTTGAAGAAATAAATTGCCCATAACCCATTGCTCCAGCATATGAACCTTTTATTTCACTTATATTGAGGTCGTTTTCTCTTGTCAAGAGAAAAAAGTCAATAAGCTCTTTTCTAAAAAATTTTGCTCTTCTAGGATAATCAAAACCTAGCGTAAGCAAACTATCAATAACTCTATAATTGCCTTGTATTTTTCCATATCTTGTTTCAACTCCAAGAATTGCGGTTATGATTTCTTTAGGAACTCCAAATTCTTTTTCTGCTCTCTCTAAAGTCTTGAGATTTTTTTTTATGAATAATTTGCCATTTGCAATTCTTTTATCTTCAATAAACAAATTTTTATATCTATCCCAAGTCCAAGTAAATTCAGCTGGCTTTGAAATAGAATCGATTATTTTTTGTTGTCTGACAGCATTTGATAGAACATCTTCTACAAATAACCTTTCAAATCCATGAATTTTAACAAGCTCATCAATTAATGCTTGTGATTTAGGGTGTTCTAAATACTCACTTTGTAGAGTAAATGAGATAATTGCTGTTATTAATAAAAATTTTTTCATTTTTGCATTAATTTTTTATGAGTTGCCATAGAAATAATAATCCCAAAAGCTATATAGAATGATAGCAAAGATGAGCCTCCTTTGCTTATAAATGGCATTGGCATTCCAACAACAGGTATTATGCCTACAACCATACCCAAATTAATAAATAATGTAGATGCAAAAACAAGACTAAGTCCTCCAATGGTTAATCTACAAAATCTATCTCTTGCGTTGTAAGCTAAGTAGATACACCTTAATAAAATAAAAAAGAAAAAAGATAGCAATATACATATACCAAAGAACCCAAACTCTTCAGCAATTACAGAAAAAATAAAATCTGTTTCAGCCTCTGGCAGAAAGTTTAAATGGGCTTGAGATCCTTCTTGATAACCTTTTCCACTCATTCCTCCAGAACCTATAGCAATTTTTGATTGTGTAATATTCCAACTACTTCCAAAAGGGTCGCTTGATGGATCAATAAAAGTTAAGATTCTTTGTCTTTGGAAAGGCTGTAGAAAATTATTCCATAAAAATGGCATTGAAAGAATAATGCAACCAATAGAAGTAAAAATAAATCTCCAACTTAAACCAGCTAAAAATAATATATAAATTCCAGCCATGAAAACAACAAGACCGGTTCCCAAATCTGGTTGTAAATAAACCAAGTAAAAAGTAAAACAAATTACAACCAATGAAATAAAAGTATGTTTTAAGCTTATTGGTAATGGTTTGTTATATAAATAAGATGCTAAAAAAATTGGGAGTGCAATTTTTATTATTTCTGATGTTTGCAATGTAAAAAATCCAAAATTTAACCATCTTTTTGCTCCATTCACTTCTTTTCCTAAAACCATTGTGGCAAGCATTAAAATTATGGCTAATATAATAAAAAGACCAGAAAATATCTTATAAAAATCTGGGTCTGGCTGACTCAAAATAAACATTAGAAATAAACCAAACCCCACAAATATAGACTGCTTGATAACTGTATTCAGGTCTCCTTGTGATGCGCTATATAAAAATATCAAACCCATAACAGATAACAAAGTAATAGTGATAAATAAATATTGATCAAAATATATTGAAAAATTTTTAAATTTTAATTTTTTTTTCATTAATCTATAAGACTATTTAAAACTGCTACCGCTACTGGTCCTGCAACAGAACCGCCGCTTTCACCATTTTCAATAACAACACTTACGGCATATTTAGGATTGGGCATTGGTCCAAAAGCAATTATAATTGCATGATCCCTATTACCTTCATTCTCTCTAATAATTTTATAATCTTCTTTTGTTTCTGTGCTTACCAGTTCTACAGTACCAGATTTAGCAGCAATGGTATGTGTTATTAATTTCTGCAGGCTTTTTGCAGTTCCAATGGGGCTATCTATAACTCCTATCATGCTTGCATGCAAACGATTCCAATCAAGATCATCTATATTGCTTGTTTGAATACTTAAATTCTCAATTTGATTTTTATCAAAAATGAATGACAATTCTTTTGCACTGCCTTTATTTGCAAGAATTGTTGCGTAGAAAGCTAATTGCAATGGCGTTGCACTCAGATAACCTTGGCCAACACCCATATTAACAGTGTCTCCTTTAAACCACCCAAAGTTCAGATTATTTAATTTCCATTCTGGTGAGGGTAATAGACCCAAATCAGGATTAAAGCAGTCAGCACAAACTTTTTTACCAAAACCAAAATCAGATAAATGCTCTATTAGTTCATAAATATTAGATTTATATGCCAATGAGAAGAAAAAAGTATTTGAGCTAACTATCATTGCCTTATTTAAATTAACTTTCCCATGACCTCCTTTTCTCCAACCCCTATAAACTCTCTGGTCTTCTGGAAGGATGAAATATCCAGGGTCATCAATAGAAAAGTTCCAATCAATAATATTATTTTCTATTCCAAATAGACCAATTGCAGGTTTAATAGTAGATGCTGGAGAATATCTTCCTTTGGAAGCTCTATCAAAAAAAGGTTTATTATTATCATTTATCAAAGCATTGAATGCCTTTGAAGAAATTCCATTTGAAATAGCATTAGTTGAAAAACTTGGTGTACTAACATAACTAACAATTGATCCAGTATCTATCTCAATTGCAACTACAGCCCCACGTCTATTATTCATTTTGGTATATGCTACTTTTTGAGCATTTATATCTAATGTTGTATAGAGATTTTCGCCGTTGATGGGTTTAATAAACTCTTTTTCTTTTAACAGTTTCCCTCTTGCATCAACCTCATAGACCTTCTTACCAAACTCACCTCTTAATATATGATCATATGTTTTTTCTAATCCTATTTTACCTATCTGAAATCCATTTGAATATTTAAAAATTGTTTCGACTTGACGCAATTCTTGATTTTTTAGTATGTCAGCAAGCTCATCATTACTTACACCTCCGACATAACCTAAAGCATGTGAAAATAATTCTGGATAATTGTTGTACCTGCTATATCTAACATCAATAAAAGCATTTGGAAATTTATAGCTTCTTACTTCAAATTTAGCTATTTGTTCTTCAGATAAATTTTTTTTTACAATAAGTTCTCTGTTATATCTAGCCTTAATATCAAAATTTTCTCTAACAAAATCAAATTCATGAGGCTCAAGTTCAATAATTAATGATATATCGGCTAAAAAACTGTCGATATTTTTTATTTGTGATGGCTTTATTATAAGATCATAAGTTGGGACATTGTTAACTATAATTTTTCCAGATCTGTCATAAATTATTCCTCTTGTTGGTTGAACCAAAATTTCTTTTGTTTTGTTTTCAATCGCTGCTGTCTCATATTCAATATATTCAGATACTTGAAGTGAGTATGTTTGATATAAAAAAAATGAGAATGCAAGGCCAAAAAATCCATAAACTATTATCAGCCTATTAAAAAAACTCTTCTTCTCTGCATATCTTTCGTCAAAATCAATCATTTATGATAAGGAGTATTATTAATTATCGAAATTGCTCTATATATTTGTTCTACCAAAATTATTCTAAAAAGCCTATGAGGAAATGTAAAATTTGATGCCGAAATTACTTTATTTGAGATAAGTTTGATATCGTCAGATAACCCAAATGATCCTCCAATTACAAAACAAACTTTTCTGTTATCATGCATTAAATTTTCAAATGTTTTACTGAACTCACTACTGCTAACCCTATCACCCGCCATATCACACATAATAAGATAACTATCACTGGGAATTTTTTTTAAAATTAGATCCGCTTCTAATTTTATGACCTCTTCTGTTGATCTTTTTGGATTTTGTTGGCCTTTAATGTTTATAAAAGCAATTTTTACATAATTAGTTAACTGCTTGAGATAGTGATTTATTCCCTCTAATTCCCAGTTATTAGGCTTGTTGCCAACCGAAATGATATATATGTTCATTGATTAGAAGAATTTAAAAGAGTATTTTCCCCCCATAGGCCTTCTAGATCATAAAACTCTCTTATGTCCTCTTTCATAATATTGACAACAACGCCACCACAATCAACTAAAATCCAACCCGATTCTACTTTACCCTCAACATTTAAAATATTTTTATTGCCTGCTTTAATTGATTCTACAAGTTTTTCTGCGAGAGATTTTGCATGTCTATTTGAGTTAGCTGTGGCAATCATTATTACATCTGCAAAAGACGAAATACCTTCGATATCAAGTGATAAAATATTTTTAGCTTTGTTTTCTTCTAAACTTTTTTGGCAAATATGTTGAAGTTTTTTCTCAGACAAGATTATTTATATTTCAATAGTTTTTAATAACTAAAAATTAACTTATATTCAGAGTTATACTAAATCATTATTTATAAAAAAGGTGACAAATTTTGGAATTAACATCATTTAATTCATTGATAGAAGTCTTTAATGTTTATAAAAACTTGATTCTTTGGTTTGGATCTATCTCTTTATTCGTTTTCTTATTTAGTTTGTTAAGCATAAAATGGCTTGTTTCATTAATTCCTGAGGACTATTTTATAAATAAGAAAGATTCAAAAATTAAGAAAAGTAATATTTTTATTTGGTACATAGTCTTAATTTTTAAAAATCTAATTGGGTACTCGCTTATTCTAGGAGGCATAATGATGCTTGTCCTTCCGGGTCAAGGTTTGTTTACAATTATTATAGGTTTAATGATGAGCAATTATCCTGGCAAGTATTCTATAGAGAGAAAATTTATTGCTATTCCTACAGTTTTAAAATCTATAAACTGGCTAAGAAGAAAATCAAATAAGCCACCAATAAGAATTACTTAAAGACTAGAAATTTTTTCAATATACTTTGATAAAATTGAAAGTCTTTGTGTGGCATCAAATGCTTCAAGTAAATTTTGCTTCTGGATTGAAGTAAGCGGAATCAGGCCTGCAAGATGGTAAGCAACAGAATCAGCAGAATTAAAATCTATTTTGATTGGAAGTTCATTAACTTTTGGATGCTTTATTATCTGAGATAAGATATTAATTATATCAGGATACTCTGCTAACAAAGCTTGATTATCAACCTCAGGATCTATCTCGGGTTTGATATCTGCAATATGCAATCCATCTTCAAGTTGGTACATATTGTTAATTGAAACTTTGGTTTCAGCTTTGACAGTGATACCAAGAAGACCATTTGGAAGATTGTTGAAATCAACTATTTCAACATAAGTACCTTTTTTAGAAATTCCAAATTCAGATGCATCAT
>Ga0213865_10002509_pt1 | contig 11535 bp, 9 predicted proteins | sample PICome_6_FD_160100 | JGI IMG/M metagenome (GOLD analysis project Ga0213865, IMG submission 160100) | Coastal seawater microbial communities near Pivers Island, North Carolina, United States - PICO282 | ecosystem: Environmental > Aquatic > Marine > Coastal | place: USA: North Carolina | collected...
CACTATGGCAAAGGTATTCGGGGCTAAACCCAATGCGCGACTTATTTTGCCGCTAGCTGTCTCGGCGGCTTTAGTTGGCACGGGACCCGCCGTCGCCCAAACCCTTGAAGAAGTTGTTGTTACCGCGACTAAGCGTGAGCAGGGTGTCATGGACGTCCCGCTCGCTATTACTGCGCTCTCGGGCGACTTCATCGAAGATACAAACCTCAACGACGTCAAGGATCTAATTGCCTACACCCCTGGCGTGAGCGGTAACTCTCAAGACTCCTACATCGATGCGGTTAGTATCCGCGGTGTAAGAACGCAGGACTTCGGTGTTGGCGGCGATCCATCATCGGCATTCTTCAAGAACGACCTCTATGAGGGTCGTAACGGTTCAGCAGTCACTAGTCTCTTTGATATTGAGCGTGCCGAGGTACTGCGAGGACCACAGGGCTTCCTGTTCGGTCGCAACTCGATCGGTGGTGCGTTTAGCGTCCACACCCGCAAAGCTGAGATTGGCGCCGATGATGCCTACATGGATCTGGACTTTGGTCAGCGTGGTCACTTTGTATTTGAGGGCGCAACAAACATCCCGGTCAACGACAGCTTTGCGATGCGTCTTGCGGGCTACTCCTCAAGCGAGCGCGGGTTCGCGAAAAACGTAGCGACAAATCGTCGTGAAATCGAACACAGCAAGATGGCTGTACGTTGGTCTACCGCCTACGAGAGTGACCGATTGTCTATCAATACGGTGGTCGACTACGAAGACAGAGAGCAGTCTGGTTCCATGTACCGCGCGATTGATAGCGGCGATATCTGGGATGCGTTTGACGGCTATATCGTTGATGACACCACATTAGATGGCACGAGCGAGCAAATCGACTCTGACCTCGAGGCAGGCGAAGGTGATGATGGCAACTTGCTGACCATCGGCGTCTTCGTTGACTACGATCTGGGCTTCGCGACCCTGACCTCGAACACAGGCTACAAGGACCACGATTATTACTACTCAGAGGATTACGACGGCACACCGCTCAACATCAACAACTTCCAGTTCCGTCAATCGGGCCAATACTTCCAGCAGGAACTGCGCCTGACCAGTAATGATGAAGGCCCTCTCGGCTGGTACGCGGGTGTTTCGTACTATGACGAGGACCTTGACGCCGAGTTTGCCGCGATTGGTTCTGAAGATCTGATGTGTCAGTACTACCTGAACTACTACGCCGAGTACTACGGCTACGAGTTCTATAGCGGGTGCTCCGATTACTACACCGACTTCTACCCAAGTGCAGACGGCAATCTGGTTGAGACCGGCATGCTCAAGGGCAAATACAGCGGCTGGGCAGCCTATGTCAGTATGGATCGTGACATCAGCGATACGCTCAATGTTGAAGTGGGCGTGCGCTACACCAGCGATGACAAAGACTTCGGCATCCTGGTGCCCGAGCCCGAGAGCTATTTAGGACCTTACTTCACCTACGGCTTTGCGACTGCCGAGTACATCGAAGACTCAAAGTCTTGGAGTGATACCACGGCAAAAGTTGCGCTGACGTGGACTCCTACTGATGACGCTATGGTATTTGCTAACTATACCCAAGGCTTCAAGTCAGGTGGCTTCGGTAGCTTCTGGATCCAAGATGACCAAGGCAACCCGCCTGCCTATGAGACAGGTATTACACAGGGAGATGGCTACTTGCCCGGCTCATTTAGACCCGAGCAAATGGACTCTTACGAGCTCGGATTCAAGACAAGCTATCTAGACGGTGCCGGTAACTTTGACATCGTTGCTTTCATGTACGACTACAAAGATGCACAGGTCATCAGCTACGTCGACGTCGACTTTGAAGACGATGGTGTGACAGATGCATTCTCGGGACGCGTGTTGAACGTCGGCCAAACCGATGGCTTCGGTGTCGAAGCGTCAACCACTGTCGCCATGAGCGAGAACACCACCTTGTATCTCTCGGTGGGTTATCTCGATACAGAAGCGACGGGACTCTCGGAGATCTGTGGCGCTGATGGTGCCGTCGAGGGTGATGGCCTCGGCTGTGAAGGTAGCCGCGTTTTCTGGGCACCGGAAGTCACGGCCGCAGGTAAGCTCGACATTGACTTCCCCATGCAAAACGGCATGATCAAGAGTAGCATCGAAGTGTCTTATGAAAGTGAGCGCGGCGGCAGCTGGGAAGGCAATCCAGAAGGCATGATCGATGCCTACGCAGTGACTAACCTGCGTATCGGCTACGAATCAGACGACAACTGGTACATCCAGGCGTACGCTGAAAACTTGCTCGATGAGTTCACATGGGACGGCTACAACGCGAACGGTGGAATTTTGCCGTCGCACTTCTTCGGCCCCATGCGTCCAAGAACCTTTGGCATCCGAACAGGTATTAACTGGGACTAACATAGTCTTTCAGTGAAGACCTACTACTCGGCCAGCAAACCTTCTCGGTGCGCTGGCCGAGACGTTTTTGGAGACAGCCAAATTGCAATAAAAGCTGGTGCGAAATCAGGATCTTCCACGCTGCCAACCCAGGTTCCGTTGTAGAAAAAACGGCTGACCCCTTGCTCGTCCACATCAAACGCAATCTTGTCGCCCTTTTTGACATCTGGCCACATAGCCAAGACCACTGCTTCCCATTGTGATCGCCGAGGGTCATCGAACTCCAGATGATCCCACTCCTTCGCTGTCTGCTTGGCAAGAAAACTGCCAGAGATATTGCGTTGATAAGTGAGCTCAAACCGGAACGAGTGGCGTGGGTCATCCCACTGACCAGTTTTAGTGAATAGCTTGGAATTGAAGACCTTAAAAAATGCGACTCGTAATTGCGAGCTTCCCACAAGCGTAAGCGGTCGTGCTTGCTCGAGGGTCAGCACCTCGGAGGCATAAGGTGCGGGCTCGAAGTCTTCAGTCTGGCTCAGCCCTACAAGCGGGATGCCGCAGAAACACAAGAACAGCAATGCTCGAGCTACCGGCATTAAGCTGCTGCAAGCTCCCGCTGACTGAACTTCACCATCAGTGGCAGCATCACCATCCACAGCGGCACCAGAATTAACATCGTGGTGACATCACCCAGCGGCAATGTGACAGCACCGAACTTGGCACCAGCCAAATAGTTGGCAGGGGCGATCGCGCCCAAAACAATGGGACGCCAGCGGCTCTCAGACAAAAACGCCATGGCTCTTGGCAACACCGTTGGAAAAACAAACCATAGGCACACCATCCACAGAGGAAACAACGGCGCGCCAAATTCATAAACACCGGTCATCGCCAGCGTAAAATCAACACCAATACCAAGGGCCGCACACGGGAGTACTCGATTCAGTTCAGAGCGAATATCTGCGACCGCCGCGTAGTGGAAAGCTATGAGCGCGGCTGTCAGCAACATCCAGTCCTCTCTACCGAGGACACAACTAAACCAGGTGGTCTGGAACCACACGGCGTTAAACCAGGTTTTTTCTATCAACGTCATGTGGCTGATACGGCGTGACCGCCGTTAGGGATTGCCCGCGCCGCTATTTTACGTTGTAAAACGCCGCTGTCTTATCCAGAGCCGAGGTCAGTTTTGAGACGAGCGCATCGACTTCTTCAGTCGATGTCACAAATGGTGGCGACATAATCATCGCATCACCCGTTTGCCGAACCATCAGTCCGTTTTCAATGGCTCTATCACGGGTGTATACGGCACCCCCAGACTCCGGTGCCAAACGCTCCCGCGACCCTTTGTCTTTCACCAGCTCCACCGCGGCGACCAAGCCTTTTGCTCTGACCTGTCCGACCACCGGATGATCTACCAACGACTCAAGCGCCTGAGCGAAGTAAGGTGCCAGGTCGTTGGCGGACGATTCGAGAATAGACGTATTTTGAAGCACATCCATCGTTGCAAGCCCGGCCGCACATGAGGCTGGGTGACCCGAATAGGTCAAACCATGCGCAAATTCACCGCCATGGCCCAGCAAGACATCGGCCACTTTGTCACTAACGAGGCTTCCACCAAGGGGCATGTAGCCATTAGTGACAGCCTTTGCAAAGGTGATGAGGTCGGGCTTCGTTCCATAAGTTTGGAAGCCAAACAAATTGCCAGTCCGGCCAAAGCCACAAATTACCTCGTCAGAAATAAACAAGATATCGCGCTCATCCAAAATCTTCTGAACCGCTGGCCAATAGGTATCAGGCGGAATGATGACACCGCCGGCACCTTGAATAGGCTCAGCAATGAACGCTGCGATATTGTGCTCGCCAAGCTCATCTATTTTCTTCGCCAACTCGTTTGCTGCCCATAGCCCAAACTCGTCAGGACTCATATCGCCACCTAACTCGAACCAGTAAGGCTGCTCAATGTGGCGGATGTAATCCAAACCCTGAGTTTGCTCGTGCATAGTGCTCATGCCACCCAAAGATGCAGCTGCGATAGTGCTGCCGTGGTAAGCATTCTTCCTGCTGATAATCAGCCGCTTACTCGGCTTACCCAGGAGCTCGTAATACCGGTGTACAAATTTGATCTGCGTGTCGTTTGCCTCAGACCCCGAGTTTGTAAAGAACACCTTGTTAAAGTTGGCCGGCGCCATGCCACAGAGACGCGTCGCTAGCTCGACGGCCGGTTGGTTAGAGCACTTGAAGAAATTGTTGTAGAACGGAAGCTCCATTAACTGATCAGCGACCGCTTTCTTGATGCCATCCTGGCTATAGCCAAGACTGCAGCACCATAGACCGGACATCGCATCTTGAATCTTATTGCCGTCAGAGTCGTATATGTAAATGTGCTCAGCGCGGCTTACAATACGACCGCCATTTGCCGCGTAATCACGAAAATCAGTGAACGGATGCAAATGATGCTGTTGATCAAGTTGTCGTAGCTGATTCGTTTCTAGGGTCGCATTCACGGTATCATCTCCAGTTGAGGGTTATATTGTCCACAAGCACGCTCGGCGGCGCCTTACCCCGATCGGGTAAGAGCGCTCTTATTCAAGGAAATTCCTAAGAATGTTGGTGAACGAAGAATACAGGGGACTCGTCTATCCCTGGGGACGAAAGAGTCCCGTCGGATACGGTGAGCCACTCGAAGTCGCGCCCGGGGTCTGGTGGGTGCGATTTGAAATGCCAGGCGGGCTCGACCACATCAACATTTGGTTGCTCGAAGAGGCAGACGGTTGGACGGTAGTGGACACCTGCATGAAGCTCGACAGCGCTAAGGCGCAGTGGGAATCGCTCTTTACGGGATTTATGCAAGGAAAGCCCATCGTTCGTGTCATTTGTACCCACTTACACCCCGATCACATCGGTTTAGCAGGATGGCTCTGCGAGCGCTTTGATTGCGAGGTGTGGATGACGCGAAGCGAATATCTAAACGGCAGTCTGCTTCTAAGTTATACCTCCGACGAGGTGCCGAGTACGGCGCTGCAGTTTTACAAACGCGCGGGGTTCAGTGATGACATGATGGCGAGCTACCAGCAGCGTTTTGGCACCTTTGGAAAAATGTCCGAACCATTGCCGCACAGTTATCGACGCATTGTGGACCTAGAGACGATTAATATCGGCGATCATTATTGGCAGGTGGTTATCGGCCAAGGCCACTCTCCTGAGCACGCCTGTCTGTATTGCCCGGGTCTGAAGCTCATCATTGCCGGCGACCAAATTCTCCCGAGAATTACGCCTAACGTATCGGTATTTCCCACTGAGCCAGATGGGAATCCGCTGGAGTATTGGCTGTCCTCAAACACGCGTCTACTCGATATTTTGCCGGAAGACTTGCTGGTATTACCCGCGCACCAGTCGCCATTCAAAGGCGCGAGAACCCGTCTCAACCAGATCATAGACAGCCACCGTCAATCGCTTGCCAGGCTCTATAACAACTTGGTTGAGGCGAAAACCGTTCCAGAATGCTTCGTGCATCTGTTTAATCGCGAATTGAAGGAACACGAAGTGCACTTGGCCACAGGTGAAACCATTGCGCACCTGAACTACTTGGTTCAGCGCGGTAACGTCAGTCGCGACGTCAACGCCGATGGACTTTACACCTACACTGCCAATCCCAACTCGGAATTCATCCACGCAGATGACGTCGCTGCTTAACCGGTTCATTGCGCGCGCAGCGCGCTATCTCTACCTGCGACGCCATGAAAAGCTGTGGGATGGTGTTCCGCGAGACCCCGTTGCAGTCAGCAATCTTTGTGTTGAGCTAGACGGCCGCCAGGTAGGGTTACGCATGTACCATGGCAATGCGGATAAGCCGATGGTGATTTATGCCCACGGCGGCGGCTTCGTCGTGGGTAACCTCGAGACTCACGATCGATTTTGTCGAGCGCTGAGTTTAAATAGCGGCTGTAGCCTTATTTCGATCGACTACCGGCTTGCCCCAGAGCACGTCTTCCCCGCAGCGCATGACGACTGCCTGCAAGCGACGAAGTGGGTCATCGACAACTTGGATAATCTCGCTCCCAACAACGGCCTGTTCATCCTCGCGGGCGATAGCGCTGGCGGAAACCTTGCCATCGCCTCGACATTGGCGCTGCAGGAGCGCTATGGCATCGCTGGCTGTTTGGCGATCTATCCCGCCACTCAGCATTACATCAGTGATTTACCCTCGTACACCGAGCACGCCAAAACGGGTCTTGTGCCAGCGCGAAACATGCGATGGTTCTGTGATACCTATCTAGATGGTATGGCACCGGCCGATCCCGTATTGGAACGAATGTTCCCTGGACGGCGGACAACGCTTAACCTATTTCCTAGGACACTGATAATTACAGCCGAGCGAGATCCAATTCGTGACGACGGGGCTCGGTTTGCCGTGAGGCTTCACCGATCAGGCTGCAAGATAACCTATAAGCACCTGCCGCAAGCAAGTCATGGATTTGTATGCTCTGAGGGGAACTCAGAGCATTTTAGGGAAGCTGTGCGGATTGCGAGCCAGTGGCTAGCAACACCACTTATTCTGAAATCGCCTCAAGAAGATTTAGAATCTCCGACTTCTCAAGCTGTCTAGGGCAGAAGTAACCATCACCCTCGTCCATGGCTGCCTCGGCAATAACATCAAATTTGTCACGCTTGATGCGCGGGTCCGTCGGAGCAATGCCAACATCAGCGATCAGCTTTTCGACCTCAGCAATGAACGCCCGTGCCCGTGTCTCGGGATGGCCCGAATCTGAAATGCCGGTTGCCACAGCAAGCTCAGCTAAGCGATCGACCGCCGTATCTCCGTAAAGCGTCAGTACGTGTGGTAGCACCAGCGCATTCGCGTGGCCATGGGGTATGCCAAAATTGGCGCCTAGCTGATGAGCGATAGCATGCACGTTACCGACATTGACCTGGTTAATTGCGACACCTGCGTTATAAGCCGCAAGCGCCATACCTTCTCGCGCATCCATATTGCCGGGCTCCTCACAGGCCATTCGAAGCCATCGAAAAACACCTTGAACGGATATACGACCCATTTCGGTCCGGTTACCGCGCTCCCAAGTAGAGATGTAAGCCTCGATACCATGTGTTAATGCATCGATACCCGTCGCCGCTGTGATGGGCTTAGGTAAACCCACCATGAGACAGGCATCCAAAGCGACTGCCTTCGGATGGATGGCTTCACCACCAATGATCTCTTTCTTGTGTGAAGCCTGGTTCGTAATAACGGCGCCCATGGTCGCTTCACTGCCCGTGCCCGACGTCGTTGGAATCACAAATAGTGGCGCCGCTTCATCGGGACCATTGCCCATGCCCGCCCACTTGGTCATATCACCGTCGTTATACTTCCTGAACGCGATAACTTTTGCGCAATCAATAGACGAACCACCGCCAACGGCGAGGATGGCGGTCGCACCTGACTCCTTCAGAATGCGCGCGCCTTCCTCCACGTGTCCGTAGGTAGGATCAGGGTCTACTTTGTCATACCAAGTCAGCGTTACGCCCTCGCGATTGAGGCCAGCAACCGCCTCGTCTGCTAGGCCTAGATCTCTGAGCGCTCTGTCGGTGACTACCAGAACCGAGGTATGTCCTAACTCGACAATACGATCACACAGGCGTGCGCAACTCGCTTTGCCGACAAACGCCATGTAGTTACCTTTCGGCTTCCCTGCAACGACCTGTGCCATTGCATAAAAGATTCGGTTTTTGAGCTTACGAAGAAACATTGGTTTAGCCATGATTTGCCCCTGACTTTGCTGAGACACGCGATTAGCCGCTATGCTCGCCAAATTGTTGTATTTTGTGTTTAACAGTAACTCGAGGATCGTTTGAGCGCCACTATGTCACACCACTATATTCACATAGAAGACCCTGAAACCCTCGAGCTGAGAGAGGCCGAAGACCTAAGCTGTGCTGCCGACGAAGTTGTCATCGATGTGGCTTATGCCGGTATCAATAGAGCGGACGTGCTGCAGCGCATGGGGTTTTATCCGCCACCTGAAGATGCGAGCCCTGTCATGGGGCTCGAGGTGTCGGGAACGATCCGCGTAGCAGGCGAGCGCAGCGGCTTCGCCACGGGTGAGCGGGTCTGCGCGCTGGTTCACGGTGGCGGCTACGCGACACAGGCCAAGGCCAAAGCAGAGTGCACCTTGCGCGTGCCTGCGGCGATTGATATGAAAGTTGCAGCCTGCCTTCCCGAGGCATTTCTCACAGTCTGGTACAACGTTGTTGTTCGTGCCGAACTGAAACCCGGCGAGACCTTGCTGGTGCACGGTGGCACCAGTGGTATCGGCAACATTGCGGTACAGCTAGGTAAGTCGATGAACTGTCGCGTCATCGCAACCGCAGGCTCGGCTGATAAGTGTCAGTTGCTTACCGATATCGGCGCCGATTTGTGTCTGAACTACAACGAGGCACCACTGACAGAGCAGTGCGCGCAGCACGGTGTGTTGGGGGACGTGGATGTCGTGCTTGATATGGTCGGTGGTGATTTCGAACAGTTTAACCTTGAATGTCTTGCCGTTGATGGACGAATTGCCTGCATCGGGCTGATGCGGGGCGGCCAGGCCACAATCGACCTGGCTCAGCTACTTATGAAGCGCGCAACCTTGACCGGCAGCACCTTACGACGCCTGACCCACGAGGAGAAAGCGCGATGTTTCCGCGACGTTGATGAGCAGCTCATGCCCCTCGTCGAGAGCGGTCAAATGCGCCCGCTCATGGACAAGACATTCGAACTAAAGGATGCCCTGGAAGCACAGACCTACATGTCCTCGGGAGCTCACGCTGGAAAGCTCTTGTTAAGTTGCGCGTAAGCGAGGACAGCAGTCTGTCCTAGTAGCTCCACGGCAGGTTAATCCGACTGACTGTTGGGCCCGTGATTTAACAACTGGAATAAGAAGCCCGAGACCGCTCCTGTTGCAGCATGGGCAAAGAGTCCCGCTATTGTTCGGGTCGAGGCGACAACCACACCACCCGACCCCATCACCGCATCGAAGGTTAGATAGAATGCTATTAGCGACAGTGCGCCCATTCCCGCATACGTTACCCGCACGACAACTGTCGTCACCGCCCTATTGCGGAGTACAAGGCCCAGCAACCAAAAGCAGATGGCATGTAATATGAGGTATAGGGGCAGATAAATGGTCCCCAGACCCACCCACTCCTTGGAAATCATGTCCAGTCTGTCCGATAGGCTGACCTCAATACCAAAACCAACCAAGGTCGTTGCACTCACCGATGCATTGATCACAATGCTCAGGCTGTAACCAACCAACACTGCCACCAGCAGACTTATCACCCACCTCATATCAACATCCAATTCTTCACTCCACAGGCACAGGAATCTTGCGCTATAGTCGGCCGACAATCCAGTTTAGGAAGACGCCTCATGTTTTCACGCCTTTCTTTTAAAGCCTTGCTCGTCTCCGCGCTTTGTAGTGCGAGCTCGATATCACTTGCTGCACTACAGATGGAAACCATTGCCGAGGGTCTAGACACGCCTTGGTCGGTCGCAGAACTCCCCGATGGGGGGTTCCTGGTAACCGAGCGCCCGGGGAGCATCAAGCGCGTGGCACCCTCAGGGGAGATGACGGCAGTCACAGGCGTACCTGAAGTCTTTGCCAAACGACAGGGCGGGCTTTTCGATGTTGTGCTTCACCCTAACTTCGCTGCTAACAACACCGTTTTTCTCGCCTACGCCGCAGGGTCAGAAGACAGTAATCAAACGACCGTGGCGCGAGGAGTCCTGGACGGAAACGCCCTGACCAACGTCACCGTTATCTTCGAGGTCAGCCCGACCAAGCGCGGGGGTGGTCACTTCGGGGGCCGTATGGCCTTTTTGGCCGATGGCACCATGCTACTGTCGGTAGGTGAAGGCTACACCTTACGTGAAGATGCCCAGAAAACAGGCAGCCAGCTCGGAAAATTGCTGCGCATGACCGAAACCGGTGAGGCGCCTGCCGACAATCCGTTTCCAGATGCGCCTTACGTCTACAGCTACGGCCACCGAAACCCGCAAGGGTTGATCGTCGATGCGGTAACGCAGTCGATCTGGATGACCGAGCACGGACCTAAAGGTGGGGACGAGCTCAATCGCATTGAAGCCGGCAAGAACTATGGCTGGCCGGCAATTACCTACGGTGTCGACTACTCGGGCGCTATTATCTCTCCCTTTACTGAAGCACCCGGCATGGAGCAACCAGTCACCTATTGGGTGCCGAGTATCGCGACATCGGGTCTCGCGCTGTACACAAGTTCAGCCATTCCAAGCCTCACTGGTAAGTTACTCGTCGGTGGACTCAAGGCCAAAAAGGTAGTCGCGGTTGACGTGTCGGGAGAATCACCTGTGTTAAGTGAGCCATTCCCCGAACTTGAGGCACGTGTTCGCGATGTCCGGGCTCTGAGCGATGGATCGGTCGCCGTCATCGATGAAGCCGGCGGAAAGGTCATTCGAGTCAGCCAAGGCGCAGACTAAGACAGATAGTTGGGGCGCCAGTTAGCTCGCGATGCGCTCCAACTTTCTCGCCTTCTCATCAACCTGCAATCTCCCCACAGGCGCCCACTTGCGGCGGACACCCGGCGATGGGGTTAGATAGAACAGGTCTCCGTTATTACCTGTAAAGGTTACGGGGACACCGCTTTCCCGGGCGATAGTAGCGTTGGCCTCCATGTGACGTTTTTCACCGTGTACGGGAATGCTTAGTCGAGGCTTTAAGGTTTCATAAAGGTCTTTTAGCTCATCCTGGCAGGGGTGTCCCGATGCATGAAGCGTGGTCGCGGCATCATCCGCATGGATCACGCTCACACCACGATCCTTCAAACCTTCGATCAACCGTTGTACCGACTCCTCGTTACCCGGAATGGTTTTCGACGAGAAGATCACGGTATCACCCTCGCCCAACGAGAGATGTGGATGTGTGTCCATCATCAGTCTATGAAGCGCTGCGCCAATCTCGCCTTGTGTGCCGGTTGCGACAGCCAGCACTTCACTCTCAGGCAGGTACCCCAAATGCTCAGCATCAATGATCGGCACCTTCGGTTCGAATACGCCGGAATGCTTGGCAGATCGCACCATAATATCCAGCGACCGTCCCAGTAATCCGACACGACGCTCCGAGGCATGGGCCGCACGAAATACGCTTTGGACCCGGGCA
>Ga0213865_10002512_pt1 | contig 11528 bp, 13 predicted proteins | sample PICome_6_FD_160100 | JGI IMG/M metagenome (GOLD analysis project Ga0213865, IMG submission 160100) | Coastal seawater microbial communities near Pivers Island, North Carolina, United States - PICO282 | ecosystem: Environmental > Aquatic > Marine > Coastal | place: USA: North Carolina...
GTCTGAGATAACTACAGATTCAAATGCACCTACAGTAAATAATTCGTTAAGTGTGTTGACAACATCATTAAGTCCTCCTGACACAGCAACGTCATTTACACAAGTGTTAGAAGGGTCTAACTGAGAGAACAAAGTTCTGTCTCCAGTGATAGACTTAATATCTATAAGACCACCCTCAGCAACTGCTTTAATTGTGTTCACTCCAAATGAGTATCCGTTATCTAAGATAATAGACGTAGAAGTGTCATCTAACTTAAAGCAAACAGTAACTCCAGTTAAGTCATTACCAGTAGACTCTGGAGCTACACCTACAACTCTAGCAGCAGCAGTGATGTAGTCAGCAGCTTCCTGAGCTGTAGAGAAGTCAGAGTTGTCAGCTCTTGTAAACTCAGTGTAAGGAATCTGATAAAACTCATATTCAGTGACTCCAGTCTGAGCTGTAATAATGTCGTTAACTACGTTAATAGTGTCAGTCTCTGTTTCATCTACAGATGCTGTCAAACAAGCGTTCCAGTATGTTGGGTTAGATGAACCGTGAAAGTTAACACAGTTTCCTTGTTCGTTTCTTTCTACTCTTATTGCCATTTTTTTATCTTAAAATAGTTATTAATAAGCCTAGTGGCTGAATGATTACTGGGTTATCAGCCTTGATAGCTGGTAACGTCAAAGCGTTTACATCCTCATTAGATGTAATCCAAGCTGAGATATCAACTCGGTTAAGGTATGTTTTACCTACAGTTCCACCTCCGTAGAATATAGGGGAAGTAGTTAGTGGGAATGTGAAAGTAATTTCGTCAGAGTCGTTTCTGTTGGAGTACCATAGAGCTGGCTCAACAGTGGTGTTTGCAATCTGAGGAATTACGTTGAAGTCGAAACGAACTCTAAGCTGGTCTCCGTAAACGCAGTCAGATAAGTCTATGCGTCCAGTAGAACCCTCGAATCCAGTAGAGCCGTTCTCGTCATAGTTGTCATTATACACAAAATCGTAGTCAACTAGAGAGTCGATTCCCTCAGGTAAGTTAGCACCTCTAAAAAGACCTATTCCCAACTCATTACTAGGCTGTGGAGTAGACCAGTAAGGATTGTCTACTGCTTCGTGTACACTTCTAGACAAGCTCATAACCTTGTAAAGCTCAGCTTCTACGTCATCAGACGTGTAGTTAATACCAGCTCCAGCCTCCCAAACGTAGTTGTTATCTGTAGGCTTGTCAGCAAAAGCTCCAGTATGTGAGTATCCTGACTTACCTTTATTAATTAGAGAGTCCTCTCCTTTTCTTTTTACTGTAGAGCTAGCGTTATTGTTTACTAGCGTACCTTGAGACTGGTCATCAAATAACGGAGAGCCATCATTAGTTCCAGTTATTATTCTTTGTGTAGGCATTCTTATTTCTTTTTATCGATTGATTCTAGTTTGCGGATAGCCCAGTTAACACCAGAAGCTCCACCCCATCCGAGCCAAGCTACATATCCTTTATCTTTCCAAGGGGTTGACTTATATTTGGGGTCTATAGCAGCGTTCTTTTGGTGACGCTTAAAGCTAGCCATCCTAGCAATAGTTGAGCGGCTTAGATTCGCTCTGCTAGCTAATTGTGAAGCTCTAGTCCAGCCTACTCTAGTCATTCCTTTGACTTCGTCTCCGTACTTCTCCCTCCACGCTAGAACCTTCTTAGCGTTATTGACAGCAGACTGTGGATAGTCGTTATAAGTTTTTAGTTCAGTCTTTTTTTTTTCGTAGTGCTCAGACACAATCTCTCTGAGTTCGACTAGTAGACTGTCTAGTCTTTGGTCTGATAGCATCTCAGGAAGTGGAGTTTCTACTTCACGTCTAAGAGCGTTAGCAAACTGACCTTCTATAGAAAACCCAAACACCTTGTCATTCTTTACATACTCCTGCCAGATGTTCTCGTCATCTACTTTCATTGTAACCATCCAAGTCCCTACTGGCACGTTAAGACCATATTTTCTGCTCTTATCGAATTGAGTGTCCTCTACAATCCAAGATTCATACACGGTCATTCCGTTCAATTTGTCTTTGTGCTCTAACGTAGCGTTTTGGTGGTTTGAGTTCTTATAGAATAACTCAGCAGCTTTCCTAACGGTGTCTTTACTAAAGAAGATGTAAAATTCCTCACCGTCCATATTTCTATAGATAGGCTTGTCAGGGATTAAAGCAGCACCCATTAATAGACGCTTATCTCCGTCAACCTCAGATAAGGTGACTTGTTGATTCTCAGCTAGAGCTACGAAATCAGACTGTATGGCAGGGTTCTCAACAATAGAAATTGCTTCAACTCCCATAGTTTCTTCTAGTTCGTCAATAAGTAGCTCATATAACTTCATTATATCCCTTTATTTAAAAACAATTTTTTAACCAAGTGACGCAGTACCCTCAGCCTTTCGCTCAAGCTCTTGAGAGTTAGATACATCTGTAGATACTACATAGGTTCTAATAGGTCTCTGATTTGCGCCAGCAATAGTTTCAGCAATCATATTCTCACCAGCAGAAGCTTGACCCACTACATTGAACTCAGGAGCTGTCACAGTGTTTCCACCCCCACCACTAAGACTAGCAGAAGGAGTTTGTATCTCAGATGCACCTTTGAGTCCAGCAGTAGCTTTGTTCTTTTTAAATACAGATTTCAACTGCATAAACAGAGGGAGTGCTGTAGCAATATGTCCAGCAATTAAAGGAACGTTCATAGGGAATGGAGCAGCACTAGCAGCCTTACCAATCCCCTTAAAGTAGTCGACTCCAGCCTCAGCGGTAGCTTTGAGCATCTTACTCATAGTGACCTCTCCGTCTATCTGCATCTCTATCTTACTCATCTGAGCCTTAGCGATGAGAGCTAACTTACCCATCTTAGACTCCTCTCCAAAGATTCTAGCCATTAAGTCCAGATTCTCCAGCTCTTTGTCAATTTTCTCTTGCTGTACAGCTTTATGGTCATCCAAGTCTTTTTGTCTTGCAGCGTCTATGCGAGCTTGAAAGCCGTCTCTGATAGTTTGCAGCTGTTCTTCACTAGCACCTAAGATAGTAGCTTCCTCTAGAGCTCTCTGCCTCATACGCTCCATTCTAGCTAAGTGAGTTTCGTCCTCAGCGTCTTGTCTGGCTTGACCTTGTTTTTTTATAAAGTCTTTAAGTCTATCAATCTTAGCGTCATCACTTTCATCTCCTTCGGCTTCACCTTCAACAAAAACGTCATCAGTAACTGGAACTCCAGCAACTGGAGCAGTGTCTCCCTCAGTAGTAACGTCAGGCTCTACACCGTAAAGAGCTATCTCGTCTTGAATTTCTTTGTTTCTCTCAGCGTACTTAGTAAGAGTTCCGATAGTTCTGTCTAAGCTAGCTTGTATCTCCTTCTCAGACTCGTCTAGTGCGTCAGTATCTATAGCTCTACCGATTAATGGGATTTCAGATATTTTTCTTTGCAACTGAATAAAAGCGAGTCTCATCTCTAACACTCCCTTAACTATAAATCCACCCATAGCTTTGAAGTTGTTACCGAACTTCTCAGCCCTGATTCCTAGAGTGCCAAAGAATTTTTCCATAGAAGACACAAAGCCAGTGAACTTCTGAGTTACAAATCTCATAGCCTTCTCAATACCTAAAGTCTCAGAGATAGTTATACCTAGACCCTCAAGAGCAGAACGCATTTTCTTTTTATCTCCAGAGAGGTTGCCTTCCATTATGTCTACCATTCCCTTAGCAGACCCTCCAGCGTTTTGATAAGCTACAGTTAAGTCATCTAGCTTCTCTCTGTTTGCAATAAGTGACAAAAGTACGTCCTTATTACGCATACCTACAGCCTCAGTAGCTATAGCCATCTTTCCAGACGTGCTAGTAACCTTTTCTAGCCTCTCTGCGTAGATATCTAGAGACTGTCGGAAGTCTTTACCAGTCTTAGCGGATAACTCAGCCAGAACTCTTCTAAGTGACGTTCCAGCCATAGACCCAGCGATACCTTGGTCTGCTAGTACAGCTATAGCAGCGGTCGATTGCTCTAAGCTTACCTTCATATTCTTAGCAGCTGGAGCTACCAACTTCATAGATTGTCTAAACTTCTCAGCGTCAAGTGCACTAGTAGTGAAGGACTTAGCCATTACGTCAGTAATTCTACCAGCCTCAGCAGTCTCCATTCCAAAACCGTTCATAGTTGCCGCCATAATCTCAGCAGCGTCAGCCATCTCTATTCCAGAAGACACCGCTAAGTCAAGAGCTCCAGAAGTAGCGTTCAAGATGCCAGTAGTGGTGAAACCCATCTTTGCAAGCTCCGTCTGAGCGTCTGCAACCTGAGCAGCAGTAAATTGAGTGGACTTACCTAAGTTCTCAGCGTTTTCTTTTAGTTTGTTTAAGTCGTCACCAGTAGCTCCAGAGATAGCAGACAGCCTACTCATAGACTTAGAGAAGCCTTCTGCAACGTTTAAAGCAGCTTTAAAGCCTGAAACAATACCAGCAACCCCAGCAGCTACCAAAGTTAGTGGATGTTTAGCAAATGCGAGCATACGAGCTCCTAGACCCTTCATAGCTCCACCTAGAGCACCAGCAGAGCCTTTAGCTCCGTCTAACTTACCTTTTAGTTTGTCAGCTCCAGCACCAGCTTTACCAGTAATTCCTTTTACGTTAGAAGTAACGTTAATATGTACGTTTTTAGTAACTTTTTTAGCCATTCCAGCGAACCTTAATCAGTTTTTTTAAGTCTTTTATATTCTCTGGGAGTTTGTAGTAACCTTTAGCTCTGCGTACGTCCTCATTATACTTTACAGGGAGTGATAGTAGGAGTTGGATAGTCTTTAGCATTGCTGTTTATTTAAAAACAACAGAGACGTAAAAACAAAACATACTAAAATCTGTTTTTAAAATGTAGAACCCCTACCACACTTCTAAACCCTAATAAAGATGGACGTTAGTTGGAACAGATAACTGACGCTTTTGCGATAGCCATCGATTCTTTGTAAATTTCTCACGCTAGCTAGATGATACTAAGTAAACACTATATATATGTAGTGAGTCACAATTTTTAACTTAAATTTACAGAGGTGAGAGGCTAGCAATGAAAAAAAACTTTAAAATTATTTGCTAGTTAAAAAAATATGTTTATCTTTGTACTATAATTATAAACAATGAAAGTAATGTACACCAATCAAAAGTTCGACCCCACACTAGACGAGAACGAAGTAGAAACTATCTTTGAGCTTAAGCAATATGTAAATAGCTGTCACAGAGGCAGTTATATGGTAGACGAGTACACTGGTCACTTCGGATACAACTGGCTTATAGAGCAGTCAGGCATAGAAGATGAGTTAGTAGACCACATTGACTACTTTATCTTAGGTGGTGGCAAAGTAGACTACAAACTAACTGAGCAAGGAGAGTACCTTCAAAATGAGTTAGAGACTGAGATGTACGGAGAACCTTTTAATCCTTTTAGAGACTTATGAGAAACTATATCCACATCCATACTACATACGATGACTATCTTGTTTTAAAGATAGGTAACAGAGTCAGAATCTTTCCTATGTGGAAACTAAGAAATAAATTAAACCCTATGAGACTAGTTAACAGAGCACTTGTATCTTTAAACCTTAAGCCAGAGAGCGTAATCAACCTACGCACTGGAATTACTGTTAAACACTACAAAAACGGTAAGATAGATGTACAGTCATAACTTGATACTCAAGGCTCGCAGCTGGGCTCTAAATGGCTCACACCTTAGAGTCTTTCCTCAGCTAACTACTAACACCTACTCCTACAAGAGTACTGGAGACAATGGTAAGCCAAAGACTAAGACGTTAAACTACGTTAACTTAGTTATTGAAACTGGTAACGCAAGACACGTTGGAACTCAGGAGTACAAACAAGATACCGAGATGACTGACGGTATAAACAAGATATATGTACACTACTATCTAAAAGCTCATCCGAATGAAAACTCTTAAGAAAAAAATACAATTTACTGACAAATTAGCTTATATGGGTACGGGGATTCTATTAGTAGCTCCGTATCTAGTAAGTTATCAAATAGGTTTCATTTTGCTAGCCTTAGGGATTGCTATGTTGACCCCTCAAGTTTACAAGGCTAAGCAGTGGAATCTAGTTTTACTAAATATATCCAGCGTAATAGGATATACTCTGCAAATATTCAACGTAATATGAGCAGGAAGGAAGGCACAGCAGTTTGGCTGTTTGTAGTCATCTATATAGCCATTAGGGCACTAACTTTATCTTAATATATGAGAGAGTTACAGACAATGCTTAATAAACTCACTACTCACAATGCTCCAGAGACAGAAGCGTCTCTTAGATACAGACGTGAGGCGATTCTAGAGCGTATTAATCAGATAACAGCTACTAGAGCAGAGTTAAAGAAGCAACTTACTAGAATAGACAGAGTTTTACGATGAGAGAAGATGTTTTTGATATGAGAGACGTAGTCAGCAATAGACTATTCTCTACTAGATACTACAAGCTATCACCTAAGCAAAGGGAGCTGGTAATTATAGAGATGAAGGAGCACCTTCTTTATTTAGAATGAGTCTAAATTAGAAAAAAGTCATCAATTATTTTGGTGGCTTTTATTTTTTATGTATATTTGTACTATCAAAATGAAACAAATGACAGTAACGAATCACACTAACGAGAGAATAGAGCAGAGACTAGAAGCTCTTACAAGCGTAGATGTTAAAGTAGAGTCTACTACAGCTAACTACACTAAGGTGGGTACTATAGCAATCTCTGACAGCTTTAAGGAGCAAGTTAAGGCTAAGCTAGAGGCTATCTCAGCTCTTAAGACACGCTCTAACAAGTCTTACGCTTTTATGCTAGGTCAACTTCAAATGAGCTTGACTAGGTTCGATAGTGAGGCTGATAAGCAGTCTGCTAAAGGTAAGCAGTTAGTTGCCTCTGTACACAACAGCAGAGGGGAGTCTCAAGGTACTATGTACTATGCTATTGTTAGAGACGGAGTTATTACTACTACGTGTCTAGTTAAACCTTACACTTCTGTAGGGAATGGCTTAGCTGACAAGTTGAGAGTTGATGCTGTAATTAAAAACCTTAAAAAGTTCAGAGGGTGAGAATAATACTACTGCTAATCACTATGACAGTGTCAGCTCAAGGCTGGGACGGTACTCACGTATACTTTCCACAATACACTAAACACTTTAACTCTAATCCTTTATATGCTAGCGAGCAGTTAGGCTCTGAGGGAGGTTCTAAAGGCTTCTTACTTACTAGAAGTGGTAACGGTGCTCACTTTACTCTTGGCTTTATGCAGAACAGCTACGGAGAGTTTAGTCACTATTTGACAGCTGGATTCAATCTTAAGGAAACTAAAAAGAGTCAACTGTCTCTGCACTTTGGTTTTGCAGATAACTACTACAAAGTCTACTGGGATAGAAAAACCTCCGACCTACTCTATAAGTACTTACCTAGACAAATGGCTGACAACTCTATAGTGCCTATTATGACAGCTGTATGTAAGTTTAAAATAACCAAAAGAATAGGAGTTCATACGAACATCAGTCCTATATTTGTAAATACTGGTATATTTATACAGATTTAAGACTTCTGTCCAGAGTATGTAGTCACTATGGTTACTTTAGTTGGCATTATAGTTCCTCTAGTATCTCAACGAATAAACCTCCTACTGACGTATCTGTAGCGTTGTTAGCTAGCGTTACATTATCTAAGTGTCCAGTAGTGGGGTCTAAGATAACGAAGTAGTCAGTGCTCCCAGTAGTGTTTTGAACAGTCTGAGTTTCAAACATATCAGTGTCAGCCTCTGTGATTAACACTAGCTCTAGCTTAGTCTCTCCAGTCAGATAGTTAGTCTCTATAGACTCTATAAGGTGAGTGTTGTTGTGTATAATGAGCTTGTCGTTAGGCTCGATATCTTTAACCAGTCTCAAAGGCAGGAAAGCTGTATAAGACGCTCTACGCTTATTCTCGTCAAACGTGAGTGCTATTGTGTTTCTCCATAGTAAGTTATATATACCTAAGTCTTGGTAGTTGTCATCACCAGTCTCACTTAGCTCAGAGCCAAAGTAGTTTCCTATTATTCCGTTAGTTGGACTCACTATGTTTTGAGTGTAAGTAAGTTGAGGTATCCAGAATGTACTTTTGCTAGAGACACTAGCTCCACTATCGTAAGCTACAGAAGTTCCACTAGTACGTCTTTTTAGGTATGTGAATATGGGTTTACATATCTGCTCAGTTCCGTCTTTGTCAGTTAGGAGCATAATGTTAAGCCCCGAAAATAAAGCGTCCTTCAAGTCGGTCAGCTGTTCTACAGGCATTATGTGAGACTTTAAGTCTACTGTGTAGATACTTCCGTCTATCACGTTACCGTCAGACTCAGGGAGGTACTTAAGCTCTCCGAACTTCCTAGCGTTAACCTTAGAGAATGCGTGCTCTAAGATGGTTTTCTTCTCAGCTCCAGTAAACTTAACACCTGAGTAGTAGTTAGGTCTATTTATGTTATAGCTAGAGATATCTACATACTCTGAGATGTTGTACTCACTCCCTTGATTGACGTAGTGGTCATAGTGATAGGTGTTTATAGTTAAGTCATCCTCAACTTGAGCTACTATATTGAACCTCTTAAACATATCAGCTAAGAAGTCAGACACTTTCATCTCTGGTAAGTTTGCAGATACATTGTACGCTCCAGTTCCACCAGAGACAGCGGACACAGAGCCACTCATATCGTAGTCTACACTGAATCCAGTCGTTAGGTTACCTTTTTTCCAGTTAAACGCTATGCTAAAACTAGCTGTCTGCGAAGTTTCTATTTCAAAAGTAAACAAATCCCCCAAATCTAAGTCTGTATATAAGTATGAGCCAGAAGATGAAGCTGTCTGCACCGTAGAGCCGTTTTTCTTTACGTGAAAGTCAAAGCTTGTAGAGGTTGTAGATATAGTGTAGCTTAACTCTCCGTAAACTCCGAATCTAGCATTAAACCCTACCTCAACACTAGAGCCTGAGTTCAAAACGAAGTCAGTGGATGGGGGAACTGTCGAATCCCAGCTTAAGTTGGATACGTTATAGTTAGTTGAACTAACACCTCCTTCTATAGAGGCTTGGTCTGTCTTTTGTAAAACCAAATGCAAGTCCTCTACATAGTCAGCTCTCATAGCTCCTTCTATTGATATACCGTACTTAGACTCCATAGCGTCTAGAATCTCCTTAACTTTAAGAGCACCTATCATATCATTGTCAACTAAACCGTAGTAACCCTGCTCTCTAGTTGATGTAGAGTAGGCTATATTCTTAGTTTTAGTCAACCCTTCCGTCTTAGCAAAGTCATAGTCAGAAGTGTGAGCTATATAACGTCCATCTCTACAGATTAAAGGGAATTTGATGCCATCAGAAGCCACTTGACTAGAGAATAAGCTAGAGAAGTTAGGACTAGTGATGTCTAGTGAGCTAAAATCTAAGTCAGTAAGCTCATCCTGACCTATTAGCTTGTTAAGTTCAGTTAATTTACCATAAAAGCGTATTTTATAAGCGTAAGGCTTACCATCTTTGAACTGAGTACCCTCTACTGACACGTTTCCACTCTTAAAGTCAACTCCATTCAGTTTTAACACTGCTGGAATCAAAACCCTAGCGTCTACAGCGTTTGTATCGACTCTATAGACGTGTTTAAAGAGCTTATTGTTCTTTTTTGATGTTGGTATACTAAAAGTCTTAGAGAAGTCAGTAAAGAGCTTCTTAACGTCCTTAAATGACTTAACTGATTTCTTAATAGTGACGCTCTCATCACTAAACTGGTCTACTTCGACCCCATTTATGTATATTTCAAGAGGGTACTTCATTATCGTATGTTATTAATGAGTGAATGTGACTCTTTTACTAATATCTTAAACTGAACTAAGCCATTGTTGGCGTGCGTTTTCTTTTGTAAGCTGTTTGTAGTTACATTTACTGGCTTAACAGTGCCTTTATGCTCCATCCACACCTCCTCAGACACTATAAGCTGTCTAAACACCTCAGAATAGCTTTCGTGAACGTAGTCAGTGTTCAGAGTATGACGAACTGTCGCATTGTTGTTGAAATCTCTGACAGAATGACTGCTATAGTTGTTAGATAGGTTGTTATAGTCAAAGTTTATGCTATTATAATGCTCACCCTTCCTAGTTATAGATTCGGTGTTCTTAGCTGAGAAGTCTATATGCTGTAGAGCTCCAAACTTATTTACAAAGACAAGCCTAGAGTTTTCGTATTTATTGCACGGAGCAGTCTCTATATCTAAGTATGCGTTAGTTCCGTTGTTAAATCCTAGAATTACCTCATCAACGTCTAGCTCAGTTATATACTCCATAATTTCATCAGCACAGTCCTCATCTATCACAGTTCCACCGTCTTGGATAACTCTAGCGTAGAATGTAGCTGCTGACTGACCAGCACTAGATAGATACTGCACAACTTCTGTTGAGTTTGTTGTCTCAGTTACTGAGTCAATATATTTTATATCTCCATCCTTAAAGAATGTAGCAGAAGCGTCTCCGTTAACTGGAATGGTCACTACAGTGTCATCTGCTGTAGTTATCCTCTCGTTAGATATAAGTAACCTGTCGTTCTTAAGGTTATTATCTGACTTACTCCAGTATTGTACGAAGTCCTCATCAATATATCCATCTGTAGCTAGATACTTACCACTTACACCAGTTCCAGCTCCATCTGTCATAGAGATATAGACCCATACAGCCTCTGTAACGTAGTCTCCGTTGAATGACTGGTCTACATAGTCTCTAATGAGCTCAGATACCTCAAATGTAGCTTTGCCTGAGCTATTGTGAGCCTTTGTTAGTGTGTATTGAGCAGAAGCTGGCACTGAGCTAGAGTTACCGTTCCAAACGTACAGAGATACGGTAGCTGTAGAGCCACTTGTTGACTGAATGAAAAATGGAGAGCGTGAATAGATTAAACTCATTGTTTTTTCTTTAAATGTTTGACTATTTGATTACCTATATTGTGAGCTATGTCCATTGCTATAGCTTCGTGATATTGTTTTAGCATAGGTTGATATCTACGCATAAAGGGTTTACTGAAAAATAACGTTTTTGTTATACCTTTTTGGTGTACTGACTTAGCTACAGCGTAAGGATTCAACCCTCGCTTCTCAGCCCAGTTTTTGATAGCTTTGATAGGTAGAGCTTTCTTAGATTTACGGAAGTGTCCTTGTCTACCGAAAATAGAATTGCCAGACTTAGCCTTATGCCTACCATCTACTGGGTCAGTACCCTTAACACCTTGGTCTTGATAGACTCCGTACTCATTGAGCTGGAAGTTAAGAGAAGGCATAGAGGAACCTCCTAAGAACTTACCAGATACTGAGCGATTAAACTTCTTAGAGATATATCCCTTGATAGAGTTATGCAGAGCACCCTTAGCACCTTGTCTAGTAAGATTGCTCTTAGCCTGAGAAACTACATACTTCTTGTAGCTCTCCAGTACTTTCGTAGCTCTAGGATATGTAGAAGTAATTTTTAACACAAGTCTACGTTATTTTGAATTGTTACTGTTA
>Ga0213865_10002518_pt1 | contig 11521 bp, 5 predicted proteins | sample PICome_6_FD_160100 | JGI IMG/M metagenome (GOLD analysis project Ga0213865, IMG submission 160100) | Coastal seawater microbial communities near Pivers Island, North Carolina, United States - PICO282 | ecosystem: Environmental > Aquatic > Marine > Coastal | place: USA: North Carolina | collected...
ACCTACGCCTCTTCGCCACCGGGCATCGGCTTCTTCGCTGAAGCCCTGAATACCGAGGATCACAAGGTAGACCGTCGTCAGCAGATAGGCCATTGATTCGAGGTTCAAACTGTCAAACATGATGAACAGGCCAATGATGGAGTAGAGCACACCACTCATGCCCAGGCGATCCATGTAGGCGAAGAAAGCCTCGTCGTTGTCCCAATCAAAGGACTCATAATCATAGACGAGGTCGTCCTTCGCTGACATCAAGGTGAGAAGAATACCTTGAACGGCCAAGGTGAGGCCGGTGATGGTTTGACGCTGTTCGTCGGTACCGATCTCTGCCTGAGCCATCATGTTGACGATGCTGAAGGTGAGCAAGATGGGAAGCGCAATCATGCTGTTGGGTCGACCTTCCAGAAGCGCTGAGCGTCCAAGCAACAACAAACCAATGAAGGGGCCAATGCCGTAAAACACGGAGTAGCCAGCCACGAAGGCTAAGGCTGCGATTTGGGTGGCGAGCGCCGCCGTCGAATCAGCCATCTTGATTTCATCATCGGTCTTGGGAGGCGTTCGGAAGAGTGTACCGTAGTGGTGCATGACGGCCATCGTGGTCCCTACGAAGCCGGTGAGCACCCCACTCCATCCCCATGCATCAGCATCGGAGATCGGTTGGAAGGTGGAACTCAAGGCAAACCCGATGTAAAGCGAGATGAACAAGGCACCGAGCATGTAGGGCAGGACCTTGCTGTTGTCGGTGTACCAGAAGTACGGGATAAGGAACAGACAGCCGAGGGCGGGTGCCCAATACCCGTCAGGGATGGCAGAGAACAAGCCGAACATGAGCCAGACGCCCATGGCTAGCAACACAAGCGTGGATTCTGCTTCGTCATTCTTGTGGGTGAGTACTCCCGAAAGGCCGAGGCTCATCTGAGCGATGACAATCAAACCAATGAAGGCAGGGTATGGCCCGTTGTGATCATCCGTGAGGTAATCAGCGATGTTGGCAGGTGCGGTGTCCAGCAATGCTCCAAACACACCGTGAGTAAACCATCCATCGCCTTGGAAGACATAGATGATGGGCAGCAGTGCCAGAATCCAATAGAACCGATATTGCATTGTGCGCCAGGTCACGAGGGCTAAGATGGGTAAGAAGAGCACACCACCCGAGGTGTCCATCATGCCCAGCAGAATGAGCATCCCGTAGGTCACTGCGTCGCTGGCCCGGCTGAGACCATCCGTGTCGAGCCCTCTGCGGGCAATGACGACGTTGGCGATGAGCGGTGCGCTGACGAGGATCAGATCGAGGAGGAGTGTTGTGGTGTTGATGCCATCTCCACTGCCCCAAACATTGGGACCCAGCGAAAGGGAGAGCGGCGCAGCCATGAACACGAGGAGAGTCACGGCCGAAGCTCGTGTGGCGGAACTGATGGTCTCCATGGAGACCACTTCGCGAATCAGCATTCCTACAGGCAGGGCCATGAGCAAGACGAGGTAGGGCTGGTCTGACCATGTCGCAGTCTTTACACCGCTTACCATGAATGTGAACAACATCAACGAGGTGAGCAGGCTGAACCTCGCCAACGGCGTCAAACTTCCTCCCAAAATCCGCTGTTCGGGGTCAATGAGCTCGGGTGATTGAACCTCCCACGTGTTGGTTTCCGTGTTGTAGGTCATCTCGCCTTCACCGCCCTGGCCCAACCAAGCGTAGATGGAACCAGCGTCCAATTCGATGCTTGCTGCTTTTGTGGCAAGGGCGTACATGGCGATGCTTAACACCAAGAATTGTGGGCGGAAGCCCATGTCAACCAACCCGTCGAAGGTGTCGACTGGTGGGAGTTTCAAGTTGTCGAGGAGGGCCAGCAGAAGGATGGTTACGGCAGTGAAAGCCAGCGCCAAGGTGAGGTCTTTGCGCTCTTTGAGTGTAGGCGTCTTGATGGACGTCGTCATGCTGTAATTCATGGTGCACATGTAGGCGATGAGCAGCCAGGGCAGGAACCACTCGGGGTCAAGGACGGCTCGTGAAAGGATGACGGCGCCCAACATGGCGAGGCTGGTGCTCGTCTCGAGTTTCTTTTGTCGCCGGCCCATCTCAGACACAGCCACCAAAAAGATGGGGATGAGCACGTGAAGCCATGTGCCACCGTAAGTCGCCTGTGCGGTGAGTCCTTCTTCGATGCCAATCCAATCGCTGAGCAGGTATGATGCACTGAACGCAAGCAGCGTGATGTTGATGACCCAAGATCGGGCCACTTTGGAAATGAACACCATGTAAGGGATGACGATCATGCTGAGCACCCAAGGCAGTGTCGAAGTTTCTTGAGGGAGCGCCATCAGAGCCACGGCCAACCCGATGGGCATCCACGGTACACGCTGCTGGAGCACGGCTGGGAAGTAAGCGAGCAGGACGGTCACCCAAAGGGCTACGGGGATGTTGATGTAAGCGGCCAATTCAGGGTAATCGCTTGCACGGAAGGGTCCCAAGATGAGGTTGAATTCAGGGGCGGTGCGAACCAATGCAATGGCCACAACGACCATGCCGATGAGCACCACTGAGGCGCGTTCCATGACCTCCTTGCGCAAGTCGGGGCGCGCTGCGTAATAACCCTGCATGGCGATGATGAACACCATCAGGGAAAGGGCGCCACCTGCACCGTCAACAGGCGCGTTATCGTTGAGCATCTCGTAAATGATAGGGGTCACGCCGGCCGCCACAGCCACGACCACGAAGTTCAGCGCCCGGTTGGAACGGAGGGCCATCTCCATGGACACAAAACAGATCAAGACGATAGCGAGGCCTAATTCCCAACTCACGACATCGCCAGACCATCGAATCCACGGTCCGACGCCGGCCAGAAGCACAGCCATAGGAGCATAGGTGGCGACACCCCAACCAAAACTCGTGTCCCCGCTGTACCGGCGAAGAAGTCTGTAGTGGCCGAAGGTCAGCAACAAACACATCACGGTTTGGGCATAGATGCCATTGGCGTTAGGCGACCAGTCGATGTCGGTGTAAGTGCTGGGTTCACCAAACCAATTCAATTCCATCGTTCCGGTGGCATAGCCCATCAAAAACCGAGTTCCCCAAAGCGTTCCTACGGTTGAGAAAAAGAAGGCGATGCCGAGGAAATAATTCTGGATGTCATGCAGGCGATATCCATTTTTCTTGCTTTGAAGCTCGATCAGCATGATGGAGACGGCAAACGATGCTAAGCCTCCGACGAAGAGCACCAGAAAATTCTGGTTGGTCGCTTCGTCGTCAAAAGCCACGCTGAATACGCCGCCCCAAATGGATAGGAAACCGATGCCCATCATCACGATTTGAGAGAGTTTCATCAGAAACATGTCGTCCTTGCTCATGTTGGTGTTGGGCCGAATCATGGTGATGGTGCCCGCTTCGGGGGCGCTATCAGCCATGACCCCGCCGGAAAGAGCGGGTCCGCTGGGTGCGGGTGTGGCTTTCATTCTCACTGGTGCGGCTTTTCTCCTTGGCGCTGCCATGCTAATCAGGTTTTGAACATAGCGCAGAGCACTTAACCGTTCACCCTGCGGGGTGCGTTAGGTTCCCCTTTTCAAAATGAACACTCTCGCTCGAGATAGGACGCTTCTGTCCAATGAATTGAAATCCCTCCATCGGATGGGTCGGCTCAGAGAGATTTCCATGAAGCGTCCACTCCTCAGCGTGCTTTGCTTTTTCTTGATGCTCACGCCCTTGTTGGCATCGGCCGTTCCGGTCCACTCCACGGCACCGGCCGAGGCAGAAGATGCATGGTGGCAAACCACCAACATGGACAAGAACGACAACAAGATTGCCGATATGGTTGAGAAATACCACGACCACCCGTTGTTCTTGGACGAAGCCAACACCCTTCCGCTGATCGTCGACTTTGACCACACGCCGACCGAACAAGATGTGGCCATGCTCGAGCGAGAAGTTGGCTACATCCATGAGTGGGACTTGCCGCTCATCGACGCCGTGGCGGGCCGAATTCCCCACAGCATGATCTTGGAAACCACCACCCTCCCGGGTATCGTGATGTTGGAACTTGATGGCATTCTTCAGGTTCAGAACGGGGATGCTGCTGTGGTCCATGAGGTCGACCTCGCTCAACAACAAACGGGCTACGACGGCTCGGGAGTTACGGTCGCTGTCATCGACACCGGCATTGACAGCCTTCACGTTGGTCTTGACGACCTTGACGACGACAACAGCACCTACGACCCCAAGGTGATTGGCTTCTACGACCCCGTGAACAACCCAGACAAAACCAACGGGACTGAGATTCAAGCCTACGATGACCAAGGTCACGGAACCCATTGTGCCGGAACCGTTGCCGGTACGGGTGCACCCACCTACGAACATCCTGGGATGGCCCCACAAGCAAATCTTGTCGGGGTCAAGGTGCTGGACGCCGGAGGCTCGGGGAGTTTCTCCGTCGTCATGGCAGGCATGCAGTGGACCGTTGAGAACCGATACAAATTCAACATCCGTGCCGCCTCAATGAGTCTTGGCGGTCCCGGTCCCATTGAGTGGACCTCGGACGAAGAGGACAGCGTGAACCGCTACGCCAACGAAATGGTTCGTGCAGGTATCACCATGCTCATCGCTGCCGGCAACAGCGTCGCTACAGCACAAATTGGAACACCCGGTTCAGCAGAGGACGTCATCACGGTCGGCGCCCTTGACAAGGACACCTCCATTGCTGTTTACAGCAGTCAAGGTCCCACCGAAGAAGGCCGCGTGAAACCCAACATCGCCTTCGTTGGTTCCGACGTGATGTCGGCTCAGCACAATTCTGGCGACGGTTATGTCGCTTTCAGCGGGACGAGCATGGCGACGCCTGGTGTGGCTGGAACCGTGGCGTTGATGCTCCAGGCCAACCCTGATCTTTCTCCGTTTGATGTCCGAAACATCCTCCAAGAAACGGCGACGTACCGTCAATGCCACTACATGTTTGCCAACGAACCGTGCCTCGAGGATCAAATTCCCAAGAACCGCCAGAACAACGTCTACGGCCACGGCCACGTTGAGGCACTGGCCGCCGTGATGGAAGCTGCACAGCGCGATTACCAACTTGACAATTCCGTGGCGGTTGTCGTTGAAACCGAAACCGGAAAGGACGACCGTATTCACCTTGCGCCGGGCGATGGCATCGAAATCGAACTCAGCGATTATGTTGACACACTTCAATGGAGGAGCAATCACCTCCGGGACGACTGGGCCAACCTCCACTCATTTTCGGAAGGCGACCGTTCCGCATTCTTGGATTTGACGACCATCGTTCACCAACTCGAACACCTCCCAGGTATCGATGTTGAGGGCAACCACACCCTCTCGCTACGAGCCCTTGTTGCCAACGAGACCGGTGGACACTCCGCTTCGTCCCTTGTTTCAGTCAACGTGATGCTCATGGACACAGCGAACGCCAAGTCCTTTGAGGAACCCAAGGAAGGTTTGCTGGGCGACCTGCCAGTTTGGGTTGCTCCAAGTGTGCTCCTGTTGCTCGTCCTGCTGGTCATCATGGGCATGATTGTCCTCAACAAGGCAGAGGATGCCATTGAGGTCGAGACACTTGATTGGACGTCCTCGGACAAAGACATCGAAGCCGTTGTTGACGAAGCAGCTCTTCTGGATTGAGTTGATCTTTGAGGCTCAGACTGTTCCAGCCGCCTCGTTCCACTTCTCCAAGATGGCTGCTGTATCATCCATGCGGCCCTCGTGAAGGTACGTGATTTCGCCCTCAGCGTTGACAAATGCCAAGGAGCCGGGGCGCGTGATGTCGAGTGATTGAGCCGTGTCTGCCCCTTTCATGAACGCGTACGTGGTCAAATCCACGCCCGTATCGCCTTCTTCATCGTCGTGGGCGTTGGCTGAATCATGCCAGTCGCTCAACGTCATGCTACCGGCGTTTTCCGCAGGGTCGGTTGACATCACGAGGACGGGCAATTCGGGTTGTGCGTCCCAAATGGCATGCATGGTTGTGTGGCAGGGACTGTTGCACCACTCGGCTGAAAAGACGACAATGAACGCACTTCCCTTCATTCGAGCATTGTCGTAGGTCTCGCCGTTGTCAGCCTCGGCTGAAAACACAGGAAACGGTTGCAAAGCCTCGTCTTCTTGAGCCGTGCATCCTGCGAGGGGAGACAAAAGAATGACGAAGACGACGAGAAGTTTGGCTTGGTCCATGGGACATCGTCAGCCAACGTGGGTATTTTTACTATTGGTTCCAGGTCATCTCTTGGCCTGGCCTCAGTGACCGCTGTATGCGGCGAAAAAAGCCATTAGGAAGGGGCCCACATATCTCCGTATGGGTAAGCAAACGCTCGCGGTCGTGCTGTTGTGTTTTCTCCTGCTGATGGCCCCAGCCGCTGCTGAAGAATCCACTGATTCAACATGCGAGCCGGGCGATTCAACCGAGGACCGTCAAGGTTGCTTGGACTCCGACGGCGATGGATGGTCCGACCCCGATGAATCTTGGAACGTGAGCATGGGGGCTGATGCGTTCCCAAACGATGCTTCCGAGCATCGCGACCTCGACGCAGACGGCGTAGGTGATCAAGCAGATATCGACATGGACGGTGATGGCGTGAACAATGATGTTGATGTTTGGCCCGAAGATGTTTTGATTTGGTCGGACATCGACGGGGATGGCTACGCTGACCAAGGCCTCCACGCGCTCAGCGACAACTGTCCGAACATCTACGGGAAGAGCAAAATCCGTCTGAGGGGTTGTTCCGACATCGACGGGGATTTCATGCCTGACGAATACGACGACGACGCCGACGGTGATGGTATCCGTAACGAGATGGAGCGGGCTGCGTCCTCTGGAACCATCCTTTACGACCCATTTAACCCAAATTCAGTTCCACCGGACGCCGACCAGGATACGATTCCTGATGTGCTGGACCCCGACAACGACAACGACGGATGGCCTGATGATCTTGAGCTTGACCGGGGCTCGGACATTTACGACGATCAAAGCACACCGTTCACGATGTATTTCGGGGTCAACTCCGGCATTTTCTACACCGGCGGTCTTGGTGCAGATTCGTTTAGTTTCGACTATGACACCGACTACACCGAATTCTCAATTTCCTTCGTAGCGGAAATCGTGTTTGAAGAAATGGTGATCCCGCTTTTGTTGGTGCCGATTTACTTCGCCCTGTTCTTTGCTCGCCGCAATGAATTTCGGCGTCTACTGGGCGAGATTGAATTTGCGACTTCTTCTGATGCCCTTCGAAAAATTGAGGCCGAGGTCAACCATGCGGTGAAGGAGCGCAAAATCAAGGTGTACCACGGGCTGGTCTTGCGCAACGCCATCGAGCTCACTGAAGGCGAGTTTTCGGGCAAGGTTTTGGAAGAGGAATAAGTGGCCACTGAGCCCCAATCATCAAGAAGTTCGTCCGCTACGGTAAACCGGGGACGACCATGGTAGGCGAAGAGCATGTCTCAATGATTCCTGCTCCTGAAGGCAAGCGATGGGCTGCCACGGTGAACGGGCGTCCATTTGAGGTGCTGGCGCCGAGCAATGCCGTTCTGCTTGATGTGCTTCGAGATAAGGTCGGTACGCTCGGCGTAAAACGCGGATGTGACCTCGGTACCTGTGGGTGCTGCACGGTCATGATCGACGGCGTTCCAAAACTCTCATGCCTCACCTTGGCCGGTCAAGTCCAGGGTGCCGACATCATCACGGTTGAGGGTCTTTCAGATGGCGCTCACTTGGCGCCCATCCAAACGTGCTTCGCCACACACGGGGGCTCGCAATGTGGGTTCTGCACGCCTGGCTTCCTCATCGCCTCCCAAGCGCTTCTCAACGAGAATGACAACCCCTCCCGAGACGAGATCGCCTGCGCCATTGAAGGCAACCTCTGCCGCTGCACAGGCTACCAGCAAATCATCGACTCCATCGAAGCAGCCGCTGCCATTCATCGAGGCGATGCTGAGGCCGCTGCACCTGCCAGCGATCCTCATCCTGACCCACATCCTTCCGGGCCCGAGGAGCCCACCATGCCGCCTGGCCATGCGAAGTGATCATCATGGGAAGTTATCGTCAACAACCGGGTGCCTCCTCGTCAGAGGTTCGCAAGGACGGCAAGCGCGTCGCAGGAAAGCAGGTGTTTCCACCGCCTGGTTCCGGCGGAAGTGAACCCACCATGCGGACCCGTGACCTTGATTTCATTCCCGAAACCGTTGGCGGAAAAGAGCCCAAACCCGCCGGAGATCACATCCACGACCGGGACCGAACGGGTACAATTGTTGGAAAACCCATTCCGCTGGTCGATTCCAATGCCAAGGTTACCGGCCAAGCTTGGTACGGTGATGACGTTCGTCTTCCCGGGGAACTCATCGGCAAAATCTTGCGTTCCCCTCACCACTATGCCCGCATCAAGTCCATTGACACCTCAAGGGTGGAGGCACTTCCCGGTGTCATCGCCGTCTCGACCGGCCAGGATGCGCCCAATCGATTCGGTGTGCTACCGGTGACCAAGGACGAACATGCCATGGCGGTCGAGAAGGTCCGTCACGTGGGCGATTTGGTGGCGTGCGTGGCGGCGGTGGATGAAGCCACCGCCATCGAAGCCCTTTCGTTGTTCGACATTGAATGGGAAGAACTGGAACCTGTGTTTGACCCCAAAAAGGGATTGGAAGACCACGACGAACCCATCCACTGGCGCGGTAAGTACCATCTCGCTCGTACCAATGTGCAAAAGCGCGTGTTTCAGGAATTCGGAGACCGCTCCCTCGTGAACTCACCCCATGCCTCCTCTCACGGTTCGTGGACGATGTTGGGCGTTCATCATGGCTTCACGGAACCACACGCTGTCGTGGCTCACTGGGACCCTAACGGGCGCCTCCAACTCTACACACCGCAACAGGTCCCCCACTACACGCACCGTGCATTATCAACCGTTCTCGACGTCCCCATGCACCAAATCAACGTGGTTCGCACCTTTGTTGGCGGTGGTTTCGGGGGGAAATCCGACCCGTTCCCGCATGAGATGTGTGCTGCGATCTTGGCCCGCAAATCCGGTCGCCCCGTTCGCATCACCTTTGACCGAGAAGAGGTGTATTGGATCAACCGTGGGCGACATCCAAGTCATATCGATGTCAAGATGACCGCCGACACCGAAGGCAGGATTTCGAGTTTCGACATCGATGCCCTCATCGACGGTGGTGGTTTTGCTTCCTTCGGCCACGTCACCTCCTACTACAACGGTGTCTTGGCCACGGCCCCCTACGAACTTGGTTCCTTTCACTACACGGGGGCTCGTGTCTGGACTAACAAACCGGCTTCTGGCGCCATGCGTGGGCACGGAGCCGTCAACACGCGCTGTGCCGTGGAAGTTGGGCTTGATGAAATGGCAGAATCAATGAATGTCGACCCTATTGACCTTCGGCTTGCCAATCTTTTGCCGCCGCATAGCCGAACCATCAGCGGTTTTCGCATCACGTCCAATGGCATGAGGGAAGCGCTTGAGCGCGTTCGTGAAGGCTCGAAATGGGATGAAAAGTTCCGTCAGATGCCGCTTGGCAAGGGCATTGGCATCGGGTGCGGTTTCTTCATTTCAGGTTCTGGATTGCCCATCCACTGGGACCCGAAGAATTTCCCACACGCGACCGTCCACATTCAGGTTGACATGGACGGTGGTGTAACCGTTCATACCGGTGCAGCCGACATCGGCCAGGGTTCGACCACCGCCGTGGCTCAAGTGGTGGCCGAGGTCTTGGCACTGCCCATCGAAATGATCCATGTCCGAAGCCACGAGAGCGACACCAGCCCCGTGGACCTCGGCTCCTATTCCAGTCGTGTGACGTTCATGAACGCCAACGCAGCGATTCGAGCCGCCATCGGTATTCGCGACCAACTGCTCAAAGCCGCTTGGGAAATGCTGGGGTACCACCCCAACGTCCTCGTTCTTAACGACCGCCGAATCTACTACAAGCACGATCCCGCCATCGGCGTCTCCTATCTTCAGGCCCTTCACAAGGCTCAGGCCGATACCGGGGCGCTCATCGCACGAGGGGCTTATCGCTCGCCGCCCATGGGCGGTGTTCACAAAGGCGCCGCAGCCGGCCTTGCGCCGGCTTACTCCTTCTCGGCCTATGTGGCCGAGGTTGATGTTGATGTTGAAACAGGCTTGGTGTCCTGCACCAATGTTTGGGCCGCTCACGATTGCGGTAAAGCGCTCAATCCGCTGGCTGTCAAAGGCCAGATCATCGGTTCGTGCCACATGGGTCTGGGCCAAGTGCTGACCGAGAAGATGGTCTACGGGCGCACCGGCCACCTCCAGAACGCCAACCTGTTGGAGTACAAGATCCCCTCCGTTCACGAAATGCCGCATGTCGAAGCCATCATTGTGGAATCCAGCGATCCAGAGGGGCCGTTTGGCGCTAAGGAAGCCGGTGAAGGCCCCCTTCTTCCCATTCTCCCAGCCGTGGTGAATGCTGTGTACGACGCCATTGGTGTTCGGCTTCGTGATTTGCCGCTCACGCCGGATGTTGTTCACGCTGGTATTCAGAAGCACCTCAAGAAGCATGGGTTGGATGACGAAGAACAGATGGAATCTCCTCGCTTGATACACGGCCCGTTGCAGTCGGTGTTGGTCGCTCGCGGTGATGAGCACCGAGAACGCGACCGCCTGCGCCAACGCAGCGAAGACACTTCTGCCTATGTCAACGGTGTGTTGTTTGGATTCGACCCCGACCGCCCGCTCTCCGAACAGGTCGAAGGTTGGCGAGAAGCCGATGAACCCCTCCCGGAACAGTTGGCCGAACTCGGGTTTGCTGGCCGAGCCTGGCTCAAAAAAGAGCAACGCCATATGGAGGATGATGCCTGATGTTGATGCCTCCGTTTGAACTTCATCACCCTACCACGGTGGCCGAGGCGGTCGAACTTGCCGCATCACTGATGGAACGGAGCGAAGCCTTCGATTGGGTTGCGGGAGGCACCGACGTGCTTCCAAATTACAAGTGGCGTATCAATCCCAAACCGCACGTGATTTCTCTGGCCGGGATTGAAGAGGCTCACCACCTCTCCGCCTCCGAAATCGGTTGTATGGTGCCGCTGGCCACCTTGACGGCCGCCAACGGCGTTCATCCTTTGTTGGTCGAAGCGGCGGCCAAAATTGCCTCTTCGTTGATTCGAAAGAGCGCCACCGTTGGCGGGAACTTATGCTTGGATACCCGGTGTTTCTGGTACAATCAAAGTGAGGATTGGCGCCGTTCCATTGATTGGTGCCACAAAGCGGATTGCGGTACGGGCGCCGATTGCCGAGTGATTCCCAACCAAAACACCCTGTGCGTCGCTACCTATCAGGGCGACCTTGCGCCGAATTTCATGGTGCTTGGGGCTTCGGTCGTGCTCATTGGCCCCGAAGGTCAACGCACGCTTCCCCTCTCGGAATTTTACGAACTTGACGGGATGAAGAAGAACGTGCTCCAGCCCGGAGAATTCTTGCTCAAAGTGGAACTGCCAGCAGATGCCAAGAAACGAAAAGGCTGCTACCAGAAGTTGCGGGTTCGAGAGTCCTGGGACTT
>Ga0213865_10002519_pt1 | contig 11521 bp, 7 predicted proteins | sample PICome_6_FD_160100 | JGI IMG/M metagenome (GOLD analysis project Ga0213865, IMG submission 160100) | Coastal seawater microbial communities near Pivers Island, North Carolina, United States - PICO282 | ecosystem: Environmental > Aquatic > Marine > Coastal | place: USA: North Carolina | collected...
TCCAATAGACTCGCTTCTTCTTCTTCTTCTTCTTCTTCCTCCTCCTCCTCCTCTTCTTCTTCTGTTTTTTCTTCTTCTGTATCAATCAGATGGCGATCACTCTCAAGGCCTGCATCATCTTCCTCCTCCATACGTAGTAAATCTTCAACAGAGAATCTAACAAAGTTATTATCAAAATAGCGAATACCAGGACCTGTATCATCATCGCTTGACATCTCGTTGTCAACATCAATCTGATCACTATCCAAACCCCCTTCCTCGCTTTCATTACACTCTAATTGTCCCTCGTCAGTTGATTGTTCAACGTCATCTTCGTCACCAGCACTGTTGTCATCACATTCAACGCAATCCTCCAATTGAAGATCATTCTCTCCTGAAAGAATATCAAATTCGTCGTAATATTCTTCACCCTCTTCTAAATCATCCAAGTCGCCAACACCAATAGACCCATTTGTTCGTCGAAGTTCTGCATCAACAAACTGCTCGTAAGCTCTGGTATCACACGTTACAAACGATTCAGAACATAAGCTCGCACTCATCCCCAAAAGGCTCGAAGCAATTTGGGTGTCACTGACCTCTATCAAGCCATTCAATTTATTGACCGCTCGGGTTAACGTAAGCTGGGCATGTCTCTTGACAGTATCTCGATCATCAGCAACACTTGGATATTTAATAGCGTCTTCTTGAGCCTTCAATAATATCGGTAAGGCGTCAGTAATCTTCACACCGTCCTTGTTTATATAAGGGCCGATATAGAAGAGGGCTGATTTACTTTGCTCCGACGAGCCAAGATATAAAAAGTTACTATTACAGCCAAGCAACGACGTCAAATAAGGATTAAACTCGACAACCAATCCATTTCTATCAACAAGAGACTTTGACACCAACTCATACAGTAATTTCAAATCTCTCAAATCGAAAGCTTGTAAACTACCCATCACACCTTGTAGCTTAGATGTCATTAGTGTGTAGTGATACCTTGGAGGTCTAATATCTTTTCCTTGGAAAGATCTTGGATCGTCAACACCATTATTGCGTTCACGACGTAGATGAATAGTGGTCTTATTCTCATCTGTACCAAAGAACTCAACTCGTTTATATGAAATATTTTTGTTGCTATTACTTGATGAAACACCATCGACTTCCTCATCTTCGCCTTGATTATGAACATCCTCTTCATATATAGCAACATTGAGTTTCTCTTTCTCTGCAAAGAGTCTAATTTCAAGTTCCCCACCCTCAAAGCAATCATCTCCATTAACATTCTCCATGAGCTGACTGTACTGCTCAATTGTATCCTCGGTAACATGTTCTACATCCATTCTAGACTCAATGTACTGTGCTACAGTTGATGTATCAGATTCATCAAACTTATAATTGTGTAGCTTCGTGCTCAAATGATTCATCAATTCTTTTCGCATACACTTAACAGATTTCTCACCAGCTTTGAGACAAGAGGACTCTATCAATCCCAAAAGTAACGTGAAGAAGAGATTGTTCTTGTCATCCTTGTCAAAGTAGTGTAAATCAATTTGCTCCACTGTCAATCTTGAAGAGGCATCCATGAACACAAACGAACGGATACTTTCTCTGTTTCCCTTGTTCTCACCCGACAACATTTCTTCACATAGCTTTGATATAATATCTTCTTTCGTCATGCCCTCGCTTAGTGGGTCCAATTCCTTCAACTTTGGTCTATTTAACTCCCATATAACAGTGCGACTGCTATCAGGTTTGAGAGGAAGTATGTTATCTTTCATAGTATAATCGCCAGGTTCGTACGGTTTGACATATTCCTGTGTTATTGTTTTAGTTGATTCATCCGACTGTTGTAATTCCTCAATAGACTCATAAGATTTTGTAACATATTCAGTACCATAAGGATCCAATTCATCCCACTGAGTTGTGCCATCAGGTTGAACGGAAGAAGCAATCTCGATAGGTCTCGTACCATTGCTAAGAGCCTTCGGGAAGCAAAGTCTGCAACCGTGCCAACCCTTTGGTGGTTTCTTGCACGTAAAGGTGTGCACGTGGACGCCACAGTGACATATTGTAACACCAACAAACGTTTTAAAATCATCCTTCTTAATTCTTGGATCCGGTGGAAGTTGGGTTGATTGTGGTCTAAGTCTTGAACTAGAAGGTACTTTACCATTCTTATTCTTCTTTAAAGAAACAGATGATAATGTCATCTTCGAAGGGGAGTTCATACTGATTCCTGTATACTTGGAAAGAAACGTGCTTTGAGTGGTATCATCACGTGTACAATCAAGATCATGACAATTCTCGTCATTGCAACATAATGACCTGCCAAAGGCTGCAAACGCTCCAGGAGACGAATAATCCTCTTCACAATCTGACTTTGTATCTTTAGAATTGTGATTAAGTCTCTGGATTTTTGGTGGGGTAGCAATAGTGGCACTATCGTCATCATCAGAATCATCAGAATCAGCACCTGCTAGTTCAGATGGTAATTTACCATTAAGAATAGAGGATTCAAAGATAGTATCACTTGTCTCGTCAGCGTCGTGATTATTCACTTCGAGTGATTATTGCATTCGGATGTGTAATGTTAGAATCATTTACAAACAAACATCATCTCTGAACTTCAACTTACCTCCTCTAGGACTGATATTTGTATCATTGAGATCATTTGATTGCTTCAAATCGCGAAGTTTCTTCTCACGAACTTTCTTCAATCCTTTGACAGTCTTGATATTCACATGAACCAAATCTTTCACGTGTACATGCCTATCAAGTTGAGCACAGTATTGAGATTCCAACATATCTGATATGTATTTGCAATATTCGGGTACCTCTGACGCGAACTCAATTAGCAACGGCTTAATTCCTGCCCAAATGATGACATGAAAATGGAGAGATCCGCTATGAGTAACTTCATTCTTTCCAAAAAATGCAAGAGGTGAACCAGCTAAACCACAGCGGTCAAATTTGACTTTTGTCTTTTTTGTCCATTCGTTAAACCCACTGTGATTAAACGGTTCCATTCCAAAAAGAATAGTCATTATATCGTGTACAACCTGCTTGTAGGCAATAGCTGCTCCAACGGGATTGTTGTTCATAAGCCGGAGTCTTTCTCTGTAGCCACTAGGAATACGAATAACTCCTTCACTCTCATCTTCTAATGCAATACCTCTATCCATTTCAACACGAGTAGAACTTGTAACAACGGCTGGGAATTCGGTATTGTTGAAACTCCGAAGAGCAATTCTAATCGCAGACGGATTGTTGAGATCATCAATGCCAAATGTTAGAAAACCAGGAGCACATCCAAATCTTCGACCCAATGCAAGAATCTCTCCAGCACTTTGATTCCTCTCCAAAGCCCCGAATGCTGACTTCCTACCTGCGAATGACATTAAAGGAGTTACTTTGTTCAACACATACTTCGCATCTGATCCTTCTGGATCTTTCACAGCCGCTTTGAGCTTGGCTTGAAACTGCTCACTAGCAAACTCATCTGCAAACATGTCAAACTCTCTTTTATTCGATGTGGCCTTTGCATGCATATTTGTGATCACACTATGTCTTCGATTAGATTCGTAAAGCTGACAGAGCAATTGCCTATCACACGCCCCAGTAGTTGTATATTGCATTAAAACATGCTCTATCTGTAACTTGTTGAGGTTTGGACGAGAACTGTTGTATGCAGTGCCAAATATGAATAAATCAGGACTCGATAAACAAAAAATATCGTCACCATAATCATATTCAACCAAAGGAGTGCCTTCGCGTCTTGAAAGAGCCTTAATCTGTGATTCCTCAACACCTAAAGCTTCTGCAGCACCTTTAACATAGTCAAGATTTCGATCTTTGTCGTTAGTTTCTTTTGAAGCAGATGTTATAAACGAACATCTAAAAGGAATTTCTCCATCATCTGAATTATCATTTACGTCTTCTGTATCACCACAACCAGTAGTTCTGATATGTCTAGCGTCATCTTTATCTATTTCCGTCTGTCTGAGGATACATTCGTCGTTAATACGTTGTGCACCATTGACAAGGGCTTCACCAGCAGAAAGCATCCTGGATTTGACTTCGTCGTATTCAGGTAGGTCGTCATCATACTGATAGTGACAATTGACTTCTTGTAATACCCTCAGCCATTGGTATACGACCCAAGCTCGTCCCTTAACATTCGCAGATCCCATCACCTTGACAGCTAGAGCATCGTATTCTCCTTCAGGACCAACAAACTGTAGAGACACATCTCCATTGATACCATCTCTTGATAGCAAATCAGATACTACACGGGGACTATCATGATTGAAATAGATACCACAACCTTTGACTGCCGACTGTCCCCTCTCCTTTACTCTACCATCTGCAGTATTGCTCTCTATTTTTACTACCAGTAAATAGTGTCGAACCTTAGATACCATTTGACGCTCACGTTCAACGAGAGGTTCCAAACCAATCCTATTGCCATCCCCAAAATCTACTCCAGAAACTAATGACCTCCAAGGAGACCGATTCTCGTCCAGGCTCTTCTTGCAATACGAGCATATCGTTGCCCAATACCTATTCTTTTCTTCGGGACAAACATCCTCTCTGACAAACTCAGGGTGGAGGTGGACGTATACCGGATTACCTTCATTGTCAAACATGTAGTCAGGGAGGTTGTCTTTCTCCTCTTCGAGTTCCTCGGGCTTCTTTGCTGGCCAGACGGAACGCAATCTCCACAACTCGACTTCCTTCGTATCACCATTATCGTTGCATGGTATACACAATGGCTCTCTCTCCATCAATCTTCTATGGTAGCCTTGTGTCCTCCTACTCCTTGGGCCTGTAAGCTTACACTTGTCTTGAGTATCATCAGAATCTGAATCGTCATTACTTTCTTCATTATCAATATCCTCACTGTCCTCCCCAATCTCATTTTCTTCAACATCATTATACTCGACATTAGATTCTTGTTCGATCTCAATGTCTTCATCTCCCTCTCTCAATCGCAACTTATCTATCAAGTACTTTACATCTACCTCCTCGTAAGTACGGTTCGTAGTCTTGCTGTTATCAATGTGTGGAGTACGAACTCCACAACAGGCACACGATGGAAGCGCTGCATCAATAGTCTTTACACCATTCCACTCGAAACTTTGTTTACCCCAAGGCAAACCACGTCCCTGCGCAGCACAATATTTCGACATACAATCTGCAGCTATGTCAGGTGTCACTGTTTGTGATTGAATAAATTTTTTAGGTTCACCCAATATATGTTGATAGGTCACATTACAAAATAAAGATCTACAATAAGATCACAAACAAATCATGAGAAACGATGTACGAGTATAGAAATGTAACAACATCAATTACATCAACATACCTTTTCTTCTCATCGTCATACGATGGATTAGACTCAATATAATTCAATAACTTTTGATTCTCCTCGCACATAGCAACATATTCGGGATCGAAATAAGGAACCTGTTCTCTTAGATCAAACGAAGAGAAGCCATCCTGATCCACATCCATGTATTTCAGTACACCCTTATATGACATTTCATAACGAGCGTCAGGATACTGATCATCTTCACATTTGATCTTAAAATACCTCTCTGCGGCATCATGATAATCAATCGATTCAATTTCACACCGCCATAATTTCGATTTGTCTTCCGCTTTACAGTTATTCCACCAATGTCCAGGCACAATCAATTTCAAACCAATCAAAGACTCAAACCAATTCACAGTCACAATCCTTGTTTTGCAGTCCTCCAATGATATGACATTTGTGGTAGCAAACCACTCGAATCTAGCTTCATGCAAATTCAATATACTTCTATTTTCATCCTCGTTAACCCACTGTTCAAATTCATTCCTAATATTTTCCTCTGGAACAGCAAGCGTTATAGACTCGAACAGGTTTTTTCCCCCTTCTATGTGAATCTTACAAAACCCTACGAGCTTGTCCAGACTAGAGATGTTATTTGTCTTCTCCAATCGGCGATGGACACGCGTGTATGCTACATTGCAAGAAGAGACCCGATCTTGCCCTTTACCACTAGCATCATAGAATAAATGCTGGGTAGTTTCAGGACTCTCTTCGTGTAAGTCAAGAATATAATCTTTACCTGGTTGCATCCATGGCGTAGTATCATCAGATGGCCATCGGCTTCTTGTGCTGTCCTTCTCTTTCATCCTGGCCTCACTACGCTGCAGAGCATCAGCCTGTTGCCTAGCTCGCGTCTCCTCGGGAGTTTCATTTGATCTACTGACAGCATTACGTGTTGCATTTGCGTCCAACCTTGCCCTCCTCTCCTCGGGAGTTTCATTTGATCTACTGACAGCATGCCGCAGACCATCAGCCTCTTGTCTAGCTCGCGTCTCCTCGGGAGTCTCATTGGCTCTTCTCTCAGCATGCCGCAGAGCATCAGCCTCTTGCCTAGCCCGCCTCTCCTCGGGAGTCTCTTTCTCCCTATCAGCAGCTATTCTTTGAGCAGGAGTCATAAGTTTACGCTTCAATTGAGGATAGCCATCCTCCCTATGCTTTTTAAACTCTTCAATCATTTCACATGCTTTCAATTTCTTTCTCTTGTGATAACAAGGTACTTTGAAATCTTTCAACAGAGCAACCAACTCACCATTTGACAACGACTGCATCAAATCACCAATCTCTTGGCTCGACTTCCCATGCAAATGATGCTTCACCTCCAGTGCTAATACGTGCTGCAATGACATGTTGTGATATAATTGATGTAATGGATGAAGAGTGATAAAATTATAGAATGAATGCACTTACAAGGGGATGAACATTTTGCTCCTGGTGCCGGTACCGGTGCCGGTGCTGAAGTGCTTCTGGTGCCGGTGCCGGTTCGAACAAGTTTGTTGCAAGAAAAAGCAAAACAATTGACTTTTGACTTATAACACAATATCCAGACAACATCCAAAACAAAGATTAAATCAGAACACAACACTACTCACGCAATGGATGCAAAAATACTACTCAATCGATTACTCAAAAATGACCATACGTTGACTGAATTAATACTTGTGCCCTTAAACGAGACTCTCTACTACTTCCCATATTCAATGTACGAATGGAAAAGACTTGGCATCCTCTTGGGTGACAATAACAGTGTCGTCAAACTCTCCATCTCATTCCCATGGGATAGGTTCGACCCCCCCCGTACACTATATAAAGCTCTATACAGTCTCGCTTATGGGTTGAATAGAAACAGAAGTATTAAACACATTTCATTTCGTGATGTTGATTTCAGAGAATATGATAACAACTCATTCTTTTTGTCCATGGGTTCATTTTTCCGAAATAATAAGCACCTTCGTGTATTAGAAATGCGTGATTGTACTTTTGATGAAGATTGTTGGCATCAACTAGGAAGGTGCACAAAGCAGTCAAACATCAATAAAATCTTCATAAACGGAACTATGATTAGTCCAAAGGGTGGTGATGAGTATAGACCCCTCACTGTTATACCATCTGCTTTTCATGGGACTCTCGATACACTAAGTTTAGTACGCTGTGACATGAGCGATGACCACATTGAAACAATTACAAAACGCTGGAAGATAGATAACTTGGCACCAAATACAATCAATCTGTCCAATAATGATTACATGAGTAGTCGTTCTTGTGATTATCTATCAAGAATAATGGTGGATGTGCGCAAACTTTCCTTGGCAAATATTCCAATTGGTAACCATGGCGTATACTCCTTACTACACAATAACATCTATAATAAGAACGCATTATGTGTACTCAATTTAGACGGAACCGATATCAATGATGTTGCTTGTGAGATACTGCAAATGTTACTCCAGCATAAATCTTGCTTAATCAAGAAGTTGTCATTAGATCGCAATAAAATTACCTCCAAGGGTCTCAACATCATCCTGGATAGCCTACAGAATAACAAACAGTTGCAGGAATTATCATTATTTAAAAACAACATAAATGAACACGAGTGGAGTTCAATCCTTCCACTTATTTGCGACGAATCAAACATAAACTCTACTTACTCTTCCAATCATACTTTAAAGATGATAGGAGGGCCGTCTAAACAATTTTATGCTTCATTTGCTGGTAAAAAGATAAAGCAAATGTTCCTCATCAACTCCAATGCAAATGCAAGGTGGAAGACGACACCATTAGCTACCAAAATTGCCGGTGCAACAAAAGTGATTCTATCACATTTGACAAACTTAAACAAAAGCAAATCGACCTTTTTGGATGGTACAGACGACAACATGTTCCCGTATACTCTAGGTTGGCTTGGTGAAATGAATGCATATGGTGGACACGTTACCCTCAATGCTTTTTTTCATTTGTGCCAACATAATTGCAACCTATTCAAATTAGCAATGAAGTGCATTAATACACCACTCAAAAAGAGAAAGATTTGCAAAATCTCCTCAGAGGTAAGTAACATCATATAATCTTATTCCGCATTCGTGATGATATCATTCATCCACTTTTTATTTTTACTAATAGATGTACAATGAAGTTTTGGAGGGTGGTATTGATGATCCAATTGATGATCCAATCAATCACTAGCTGAGTACTAAACAAATATGATAGTATAGATCACACGATCAAACTTGCTAACTGACGACTGACGGCAGTTGACTATTAATGTGGTTGATAATAGATAATTGTATGCAATTATTCCTGTGTTCTTCGTGGTATCAGGAGGGTTAATAGCGTTTAATAGCTGTGTAATAGTCAGCTGTTTATATTTATAGTGTGTATTTAATTCATATGTAGATGATACAATTTACAATTTTAGGCGCTAATCTTATCTTGTCTATGTGGTATATCCCATAGCAAAATGATGCTCCTTCCTTCTAAGTTTCACATTGCCACAGATAGATACAATAGCCATGCCTGATGGTATCAGTGATCGATATAATATATACACGTATCGTATGTAGTAGAATCAAGTATCAGGAATCAGCGGTATCCTTGTGATCTCACCCGCCACCACCAATAGCTCTAGAGATATACTTATCAGCATCTTTTACAGAAGTACTTGTGTGTTTCGCGCCAATGTTCAATCTGACATTCCTTAGAACAGTATAACTTTGCCTTACACCTTGCACATCTCTTTAGCCTACCATGAACGCTTACATTTTGAACAACATTGCAATTATCACACACCTCTCTTTCCACATCAGCTAAACCTGGATCAGCCGCTGTAATTACACTGCGATAAGAGTGAGCTCTTCTAGTAGCACGAAGAATACAGGCGGTAGATTCACAGACGGCAAATGGTGTAGAATCTACAATAGTAGGACCCTCGGATGCTTGTGGGTGAAAAGCAATAGTGTTTATCATCAAAGATGCCGGTTGGGTTTGGCATGCAATACAGATGCATCGTTGTTGTTGTAGGAAAGCAGGGCGGATCTTATTCCTTAATATGTCTTCTAAAACACCATGATCAGCAGCCAATAAAGCTCCCAGCTCTTCGTTAGTAACTGAAATGATGTTGGGGGACGGATCTTCTCTTATTTGATCATCATCTAAAGACCTCCACAACAAAGGAACATAACGAATGTCAACATCAGACACTCCTAATGCTCCGGTGCCACTTTGTGCACCAGACATCTTGGATTATAAAGGTTGACAATTAACAAAACTATAACCAACAGAGTGAGAGGATGTGTTCACCTAAAAGAAAGTCCAAAACAGCACCGGAACCGGCACCGGCACCAGCACCATTACTATATTGAGACCGTCGAGTTAGTATATTTTCAAATAAGTAGCTGGTGATGGACTGACACAAATTAGCTGCTGTATGGGACATTGATACTCTTCCCCCGTTATTATCAATATCAACAATCAAAACAATCAATAAAATTGACGAGACCCAGGAGTACATACAAGAAAAAACAACGGCCCAGAAGTGCTATAACAACAACCCACGAGTGCCTGAGTACAACTTAATTGTAGACGAGGTCTTTAAACGAAACAAAAGCATGGAGCTAAAACTAACAAAGGAAGCAGTAAAAAAAATGTTCCATATGTGGACTAATAAGAACGAGCCTGATTTCATTCCTACATTACAAATTGTATATGTAAAGGAGCTCTTCACCTTATCAAGCTCTGCCGTAAGTTTATCTGTAGTTTATCTGCGGACGTCTTCAGGATTTTTTCTTTCCTCTGGACAAAGTCCCACTCTTCCTCTACTTACTACTCTTCCTCTAACTTTTGTTGATAAACAGGGAACCTCATCAAAATGGAAAGTGGTCTTGAGCGACGGAGCATATTTGATGACTGGAATATGTTCTCAATCTTTATCACAACAATTCGAAACGGGGTATATTCAAAATGGATCAGTGATAAGATTACATCGATTTAATATTGAAACGACCAACACGAAACTCACCAATAACTCCCGAGGATTGACAGCCATCAAAAAGATATGCATAATAGTGGATGCTAAAGTTATCAGTACTGGAATTAAAACTATGGGGAAAGGTCATCGAGATGTGAATAAAATTTGGAAATGTGAAGACTAGACTTTCCTATTATGGTTAATCCAGGATTGCAGTGCCTGTGAGTAGAAACTAAAAGTCAATCAATGTAAACATCTTTGTTCAAGTAATCCACGTGACTGGTAGAAATATTGATAGATTAAATTCCACAAATCATAACGAAGCTTTTAACCTGACAGCAGATGGTGATACACCAATTCTTTAAATTATCAAAACCTACCCAGATCTCCAACTACCCACAATAAACGACACCACAACCACCACTATCAATACTTCATCAACAAAAGCACGGCCCGATCAGCCGGCACAGTACTATTATTGTTTACAAGCTGTTACGTCAGGATGTATTGTATACTAGTATTGCCTACGAGCTGTTGATTATTTTTGCCTCGGAACTTAGATTTAAAACATAGAAACATTCATGAATATAAATCTTATTCTCAAACGAACGGAGAATACATTGCTACTATTGATTCACTATTTTGAAATACATCAATCTCTTGGATTGTACATACGCTCACGATGACTGAGTGTATTCCAATTGTTTTGAATTCACCTTGTTGGAGTGGATTAAATCTCTCATCAATGGAGTGGATTAAACCTACTATTGATTCACTATTTTGAAATACATCAATCTCTTGGATTGTACATACGCTCACGATGACTGAATGTATTCCAATTGTTTTGAATTCACCTTGTTGGAGTGGATTAAATCTCTCATCAATGGAGTGGAAAACCTCTCATCAATGGAGTGGATTAAATCTCCCATATAACAACGACAAGCAATAGTTCAGTGTGGCTGATTTATAGCATTTGCGATTTGAAGCACAGACAGATAATAATACCATTACCAAGTATTTCCGAGAAAACTGATTGATGTATAAAGCTGTGTGGTAGATATCAGTATGCAGCGGACATTAACAACGACAAGCAATAGTTCAGTGTGGCTGATTTATAGCATTTGCGATTTGAAGCACAGACAGATAATAATACCATTACCAAGTATTTCCGAGAAAACTGATTGATGTATAAAGCTGTGTGGTAG
>Ga0213865_10002523_pt1 | contig 11507 bp, 10 predicted proteins | sample PICome_6_FD_160100 | JGI IMG/M metagenome (GOLD analysis project Ga0213865, IMG submission 160100) | Coastal seawater microbial communities near Pivers Island, North Carolina, United States - PICO282 | ecosystem: Environmental > Aquatic > Marine > Coastal | place: USA: North Carolina...
TCCTTTGAAAAGAATTGCTGAGCCAGCTGAACTTGCTAAGCCTATCGCTTTCTTGCTTAGCTCAGATGCATCATTTATAACAGGAGCTAGTTTGGTGGTAGATGGGGGCAAGACTGCGGACTTAAATGCTGGTAACTGAAATTAATCCAAATGATAAACTGTGGCTCTCTGAAGTGGAGGCACCACAAATAATTACTGATCCAAACTTGTTTGCATGGGACGATGAGGCTGATCTTGTTATTGCTGGTTTGGGGGGTGCTGGAATTGCTGCAGCTAATGAAGCCTTAGATCAAAACTTGACAGTCATTGGGGTTGATAAAACAAGTGGTGGAGGCGCAACAGCGAAAAGTGGAGGAGTTTTTTATGCGGGTGGTGGGACACCAATTCAACATGCCGCAGGCGTTCAAGATACTCCAGAAAATATGTTTAATTACCTTGTCCAAGAAACTGGAGACATTGTTAAAGAATCTACGTTAAAGAAATTTTGTAATACATCTGCTGAAAACACTCAATGGCTCATGGATAATGGAGTGCAATTTGATCCCTCATACTACAAAATTAAAACCAGTTATCCTGGAGCTGGGTATTTTTTATATCATTCAGATAACTCTTTGGTACCAAGCTATATGGAAAAAGCACAACCTGCTCCCCGAGGTCATAGAGGTTATGAGGAGGGTCCATTCAGACCAATTGGTGTGGGGGGTTCAATTTATTATCCATTAAAAAAATCTGCTCTCAAAAAAGGTTTAAAGATCTTTCCTCAAACTGAAGCGCGTTCACTTGTTATAACTTCTGAGGGAAGGGTTGTTGGAATGAAAGTATTAATGCTGCCATCAGGAAAGCTATCTCAAAGACATAAATCATTGACTTCACGAGGAGAAATGCTTCAGATGCTTCTTCCACCCTCTTACCCAGGGTCGAATTTATTACAATTAATTGGTGGTGTATTTATTAAAAGAGCTCAAAGAATTGAACGAAATCATAGAGAGGTTAAATATATCAAAGCAAAAATGGGTGTCTGTCTCTCTACAGGCGGGTTTATCTTTAATCGTTCTATGGTCAAAGAGTATGCTCCAAAATATTATGATGGGATGCCATTAGGCACTCCAAATGATCAAGGATCTGGAATTAGACTCGGACAAAGCGTAGGCGGAAAAACCGATCATATGGATCGAGTTACAGCATGGAGATTTTTAAATCCACCTTTAGCTTTTGCGCAGGGAATAGTAGTAAATAAGAATGGTCGCAGGTTTTGTAATGAAATGGTTTATGGAGCAACTCTAGGCGATGCTATGTGTGAAAAAAATGGTGGTAAAGCTTATCTAATAGTAGATGAAAAATTATTCAACGAAGCAAAAAAACAATCAAAAGAGGCTCTTCCTTTTCAAAGAGATATGGCTAGGATGCTGATGTATTTCAACGCCAAAAAGAAAAATAATTTAATAGACTTAGCTAAAGTCTATAATCTGCCAGCAGGTTCACTGTCTGAAGAAATTGAGAAATATAATCAAGCAGCTCAATCTCAATCACCTTGCGAATTTGGTAAAAGTGCGACTGATGTTCAGGAGCTTAATGGCCCATTTCATATTATGGATATCTCAATTGATTCAAAACTTGCCCCACTAACTACATTGACCCTGGGTGGTTTAATTGTCAATGAAGAAACTGGAGAGGTATTAAATCAAGACAACGAAGAGATCAAAGGATTATATGCTGCCGGAAGAACTGCAGTTGGTATTTGCTCAAATATTTATGTATCTGGGCTTTCAATAGCTGACTGTATTTTTTCTGGGAGGAGAATAGGACAACATTTAAGAGAAGGTGAAAAATTATGAATTTAGATTTTGCTTCAGTATGGGAATTAGTCGCAGATTTGGTACCAGAGAATGATGCGCTTATTTGTGGGGAAGAAGTTGTCTCATGGAAGGATTATGACCTGCGATCAAGCAAGATTGCTGCTGCCCTATCAAGCAAAGGTTTGGGCCCAAATTCTAAAGCAGGACTTTACTTGAATAACAGCAATGAATACCTCATTGGTCAAAATGCAATATTCAAAATTGGTGGCGTTCCTATTAATGTAAATTATCGATATGTAGAGGAAGAGCTTCTTTATTTATTGGATAATTCTGATGCCGAGGCAGTTTTCTACCATGCGTGCTATAGCTCAAGAATTAATGAAATTGCAAAATCTTTGCCCAATGTAAAAGCATGGATTGAAGTGCCTGATGGAACTGCATCTAACTTTGATGAAAGAATGAAATATGAAGAGATTTTAACAGATTACTCTCCAATGGAGAGAATTAATAGAGATCCAGAAACTGTTTATATGCTCTATACCGGCGGAACAACTGGTATGCCAAAGGGAGTTATGTATAAACAAGGTGAATTTCTAGCATTTTTATTTAGAACACTAAAAGCCATGGGATACGATGTTCCGGAAGATCTCAACAATTTAGAGGAATCAATCATGGCTTCCAAAGCCAATGATCAATTTATTAAAAGCTTGGTTGGCTGTCCATTGATGCATGGAACTGGGATGTGGTTGGGTGCATTTCTTCCATTGCTTTTAGGGGGGACAGTAATTACCACATCTAACCTGGGTTTTGATCCTGATCAACTATGGAGGCAAGTACAAGATAAAAATGTTACAAATATTGTGATTGTAGGAGATGCTTTTGCAAGACCGATGCTTGATGCTCTAGATAGAGCAGAAAATTCTAGTAGCCCATATAATATCAACTCTGTTCAAGCAATTATTTCAAGCGGTGTTATGTGGAGTTCCGAAGTAAAAAATGGCTTGCTAAAACATCATGATATGAAATTAATGGATACCATGGGTTCAACTGAAGGCGGAATAGGAAGCTCAATTACAACCAGAGACAACCCCTCTGAGACTGCAAAATTTTCAATAAACCCTGGGGTTATAGTTCTTGCTGATGATGGAGAGATATTAGAGCCAGGTTCGAAGAAAATTGGCTTACTTGGAACTTCAGGACTTGTGCCAGTAGGCTATTATAAAGATGAAAAAAAATCTGCAGAAACTTTCAAAGAGATCAATGGTGTTAGGTATAGCTTTCCTGGAGACTATGCAAAACTAGAGAGCGATGGGAGCATTACCCTTCTGGGTCGAGGAAGTAACTGTATTAACTCAGCAGGCGAAAAGATTTATCCTGAGGAAGTAGAAGAAGCATTAAAGAAAAATAAAGATGTTTTTGATTGCCTTGTTGTGGGATTGCCTGATGAAAGGTTTGGACAGAAAATTGTTGCAGTTGTATCAACTGTTAATGGTAAAGTCTTAAAAGAAGCAGAATTGATTGAAGATACTCGAAGCATTATTGCTGCATACAAATTACCTAAATCAGTAATCTTTACACATGAAGTACAAAGAGCTCCAAATGGAAAAGCTAATTATAAGTGGGCAAAATCTTTTGCTGAAGAGCAGTTGTCATAAATTAATTTTAGTAAATGCAAAGATTTAAAAATAAAATCGTGGTCATCACTGGTGCAGGATCAGGCATTGGGCGGTCCACTGCCTTAAGACTAGACTCTGAAGGGGCTGATCTATTGATGATAGATATAAATCAAGGGGACCTTGATGAAACAAAATTGATGCTAAAAAATAAAAATTCATCTGCGCATGTTGTTGATATCTCATCAATTACTAGCACTGAAAATTTTTTTAAAGAGTTAGAGAAGAATTATAAAAGACTTGATGCATTGATTAATATCGCAGGCATTCTTCGTTTTGATAATTCTCATGAAGTTGAACTGGAGAATTGGAGTCAAATTCTAGATATAAATTTGACAGGTACTTTTTTTATGTGCAGACATGCCCTGCCACTTTTACTAAAATCCAAGGGAGCCATTGTAAATGTGTCCTCTACAGCTGCATTGGGAGCTCATGCATGGACAGCAGCTTATAGCGCTTCAAAAGGGGGGATAAGCGCATTCTCAAAGACCCTTGCGGTCGAATATGGAATGAAAGGATTAAATATCAATTGTGTGTGCCCTGCTTCCATTGAAACCCCTATGTCATCCAATCCGGTGATGCCAAAAGATATTGATACTCGCTTGCTAAAGAAAATCATGCCTCTTGATGGGGTAAACAGGTCACCGGATGATATAGCAAGTACAATTGCTTTTTTAGCATCAGATGACGCAATACATATAAATGGTATTGATTTAAGAGTTGATGGAGGCCTGCTCACATAAAAATGAAATTTTTATTGTTTCTACTTGCAGCTATTTCATTAAATATAGAAGCTACTATTTTTAGCTCAAAGGCAATTGTTCATCCCGAGGTTGGTAAAAATGGTATGGTTGTATCTCAGCATTACCTAGCCACAGATGCTGGTCACTTCATCCTAGCAGAAGGCGGCAATGCCTATGATGCATCAATAGCAGTAGCATTTGCTTTGGCTGTAGTTCTTCCAAGAGCTGGCAATATTGGCGGTGGGGGATTTATGGTTATGTTTGATGAAGCTTCGCAAAAAAGCTTCAGCATTGATTACAGAGAAACAGCACCTGAAGCCGCAACTAAAAATATGTTTCTTGCTTCAGATGGATCTGTGGACAGGAAAAAAGCTACACAAGGAGTTCTATCAATTGGGGTTCCTGGAACAGTTTATGGGATGTGGGAAGTTCATAAGAAGTTTGGTAGCTTGCCTTGGTCTGAATTATTGGCCCCTGCAATTAAATTAGCTGAAGATGGTTTTCTTATATCTCCCTTCATGGCTGATGCTCTTAATAAGAGATATAAAAAACTTGGAAAGTATAAGAATTTTAAAAATATTTTTTACTCAAATTATCCGGTTCAAATGCACCAGAGACTCAAGCAGCCCAGACTAGCAAAAACGTTGAAAACAATCTCTGTAAATGGAGTTAAGGGCTTTTATGAAGGTGAGGTAGCAACAAAGATAGATACTTTTATGAGAGAGAATGGTGGATTGATTACTAAGGAAGATTTAAAAAATTATCGTCCAATCTGGCGAGAAACTCTTGAAGGTAATTTTAATGAGTACAAGATAGTAACCATGGGGCCACCCTCTTCTGGCGGCGTTCACATAATTCAGATGCTAAATATTCTAGAAAATTATGACTTAGTTATGATGGGACATAACTCTCCAACCTATGCAGCATTACTCACAGAATCAATGAAGTATGCATATGCTGATAGATCAAAATACTTGGGTGATCCAGACTTTTTTGATGTTCCAGTTCAATCACTTGTCAGTAAAGAATATGCTGAAAAAATATCTAATAAGATCAAGCTTAATTCAATTACACCCTCTGACAAGGTTCTTCCAGGATCTGAGTTAAGACATGAAAGTTTGGATACAACTCATTTCTCAGTTGCTGATAAAGATGGAAATATTATTTCTAATACCTATACATTAAATTCAGGCTTTGGTTCTGGTGTGATAATTGATGGAACTGGAATTTTAATGAACAACGAGATGGATGACTTTGTTTCAGCTCCTGGAGTACCTAATCAATTTGGATTGATTGGAGGAGAAGCTAATAAAATTGAGCCATTCAAGAGACCGCTAAGCTCTATGACGCCAACCATAGTCCTTAAAGATGGTAAACCTGTATATGCAACAGGATCACCAGGTGGCTCTAGAATTATTACAACCGTTCTTCAATTTCTTTTAAATACTCTAGTTTTTAAAATGGAAATCTCTGATGCGACTGTTGTCCCTAGAATACATCATCAATGGAAACCGGATGTTCTCATGCTAGAAACAGGTTTTGATATTCAGCATGCTGCAAAAATTGAATCTTTAGGCCAAAAGATTTACCTATCTGGACCAGGGACAGCACTAGAAAGTATAGAAATAAAAAATGGGTTATTTTATGGCTTTGGCGATACAAGACGACCCGACTCAAGTGCCAAAGGACTATAATCCATGTTAGATAAACTTTTCATCATTACTCTTTATGCTATTCCAACGGTCGGTCTATTGATTGTATGTTTCTTAATTTCTCGTAAGAGATAAAATACTCAACATGGAATTAGTTTTAACTAATTTATTGTTAATCGCGTTTGGTGGATGTCTTGGTAGTTTTGCTTCACTATTAATTTATAGACTGCCACTAGAAGATAACGAAATTAATATTTTAAAACCTAGATCATTTTGTCCTCAATGCAAAAGTCAGCTAAGCATTATTCAACTCATCCCATTTATAGGATATTTTTACAGCAGAGGAGCGTGTTTGGTCTGTAATTCAAAAATTAACCATTTATATCTCTTTAATGAACTCATAATTACTGCATTTATTTTATTTATATTTAATAAATTAGCTTTGGCAGACTTATTTTCATGGCTCATTGTTTTGATTGTCATTAGTTTATATATTCAATCAATAATTGATTTTCAGACACTACATTTATCTCAACCCCTAAGCATCATTTTAATTCTTTTAGGATTAATGCTAAATGTATCAGTAGAATTTTTTACAGTTCCGCTGGACTCATTCCTAGGATTAATTGTGGGCTATGGAATATTATTTTGCTTCTTATTTTTAGCCCTCTCTATTTAATAAAAGTACATAATTATGAACTTTTTGTAAACTCTGTTGTCTTAAGAACAAGTTGGTTAAAATTTTCCTCTAGAATATTTTTCCCTAAGGCCAATTAGAGCGGGTTAGCCATGCCCGCTTGCTCTTTAGATCATTTGTTTATTGAAGATTTGGGTTAACATTTATTCTTTGTATTTCTTTGATGACCCCTTCCCAAATGAGCCACTCTTCTGTATTTAGATTAGCAGCATGTTCAGCAGCCCTTAACATAGCGATAGATTCAGCATCATCGCCATATTGGGAAATAAGATCCATAGCAATTTGATGATTGGATTTTTGACTATTCATTTTAAGAATATTTTATAGATGTATTACCTTCACAAGACTTCATAAGCAAGGTATTTTAAACTTATCAAATTATAAGTAAAAATTTAATGAACGTTTACTGGTTTCAAGATTCAAAAACTGGGCATCTTAAACAAGTGCAGGCTCTTTTAGATCAGCTCAAAAAAGAGATAGAAATCTCGATAATCACCATTAATGTTACAAATCAAGAAAGTTTTTCAAAAATATTTGCTAATCAAGATCAATTTGATGGGCCAACATTACTTTTAGGCGCAGGTCATGAAGTTTATTCAAAAATTCTTCAGGCAAAAAAATATCTAATGAAAACTATTAGTAAGGATTTATTTTCAATAGCCGTACTTCGTCCTAGTTATAAATTAAGTTCTTTTGATTTAATTATTGCTCCAGCGCATGATTTTCGTAAAAGACATATTCCTGAAAATGTTATTCCTTTTCAAGGCTCTTTATCAGCAACATCTCAAAACCCAGTAGATGAAAACAAGGCGATTATAGCTATTGGGGGACCGAGCAAGCATTATAAATTTGATCAAGAAATACTTATAAGACAACTGCAATATATTTTAAGCGTGCATCCAAAGCATAAGTTTAAAATTTTTAATTCGCGTAGAACGCCTGAAGCCTTAAACTTAAAAGTACAAGATGAGATTAATAAGCATCCTAATGCAAAATTCATTGACTTAAATTCATCAGAGTCTGATTCGTTTCAAGCCAGTCTCAACGAATCGGAATTAAAATTTGTTACTCCTGATAGCTCAAATTTAGTATTTGAGGCACTATCTGCGAAGGGTCAAACCTATTTAATACAGATAGAAAATCCCAGATATAGACGGATTTTTGGAACTAGAAAAATAAGAGAGTCTATGAATGAGTTAGTTAATTCAAAGCGAGTAGGCGTAGTAAGCCTATTAAATAAAAATGGGGGGATAAATATTTCCAAGATTGAGAGCCCTTCTCCACATTTTGAACCTTTAGCAGAAGTTGAAAAAGTGTCATTTTCTATCATGAAATTTATCAATCAAAAATGAAAGTTGCACATTTAATATCAAGTCAAATCTTTGCTGGAATTGAACAGCATGTTTTTGAGCTATCATCATTTATGTCGGATGTATCAGATCAAGTTATTATCTGCGACGAATCTATTCGTCATTATATGGTTGGTATGAAAACTAAATCATTAAATATTGGCTCAAGATACTCTCCGCTTAATATTTATAAATTATTCAAGTTTTTAAAAGTACATAATATCTCCATATTGCATTGTCATGGCGCCAAAGCCAGCTTCATAGGAAAGGGAGTAAAGATTTTTAGCAATATTAAGATTGTTTCCACAATCCATGGTCATAAAAAAAATAATAATTCTTTTGCAGGCATAGATGCTGTTATAGGCGTAAATAAATTGCTTGTAAAAGATATGCCTGGGAGCACTTATATCCCAAATTGGTTTAATCCATCCCATGAAGGCAAACGATCTTCACGCAGCGGATCCATTATTGCTATTGGCAGGCTTGAAAAAGTCAAAGGTTTTGATCAGCTAATTCAAAGCTGGGTCAATATTAAAGAAAGTTTAGAGATTATCGGTTCTGGTCCAGAAGAACAGAAACTAACTACACTTATCCATGACTTAAATCTTACAGATCGTATAAAGATCGTATCAAATCTTGATTACAATTCCATTGAAGGAAAATATAAAACTGCAAGTGGTTTAATTGTATCCAGTCATAGAGAGGGTGGCCCCAGAGTTTTGCTGGAAGCTATTAATCATGAAATCCCTGTTCTTGGATCAAGAGTAGGAATGATTCCAGATTTAATTCCGTCAGAATGCTTGTCAGAGCCTGGTGATCAAAAGAGTTTACAAGCTCTGCTAGAAGAAATGGTTCCTTTGTTACCTCAATTAAATATGGAAGGCATAAAAGCAGCCTTGAATGAAAATTATTCACTGATGAGTGCTGCGAAGAAAACAAAAGAAATTTATGAGGCTTTACTTAAAGCTAATTCATAAACCTTCATCGTTGAACTTACTAAAGATTCTTTTGTAAACTGTATAGGGATAGATTTGGGGGGTGAAGTTACCAAGACTTTTTCAATTTGTTTAGCAAGCATTTCAACATTACCATACTCAACCAAGCCCACAGGATTAATAGAGTCAATAGACTCTTTGACACCACCTCTGTCCCAGCCCATGACATGGCTGCCGCAAGCAGCAGCTTCAATAATTGTCCTGCCAAATGGTTCTGGCTTGGATGATAAATTCATAACGATATCTGAAATTTTATAAACCTCGGCTATATCAGATCTAGCACCACAAAAGGAAAGATGGTCTGAAAGATTTTTTTGCCTAATCAGCTTGCATAATGAATCGAAATAGCTCCTTTTATTTAAAGCAACTGGGCCTGGGATAATACCGTGGAACTTTGATGTATCTATATGCAAAAAAAGATCAATGAAAGATTCAATACCTTTCCAGCTTGTTATCCTGCCTGGCAAATTTAAGATAATTTTATTTTTAGTTTGAGGAAATTCGTTAAACCACGCTTTCTTCCAATCTTCACTTAATGCAGATGAATTAAACTCCTCAAGATCGCACCCTCGGTATATTAAATGTACATTAGATTTATCTACTTTATAGTTTTCATTGATGTAGTCTTGAACGGTTTCAGAAATAGCGATGATTTCATTAGCATAAGTCATGGATTTGCTATAAAAAGGTTTGCTATACAAACCATGAAATGTAGATATTACAACCGGTCTCTTACCCTGAAAGCTCTTTAAGGCAAAATGATTAATCCATGCTGGAAACCTTGATCGGACGTGAATTATGTCAGGCTGATACTCTGAATATATTTTTTTTAAATTACTGATTTGTGCTAAAGCCCTTATATTTTTTTTTTCTATTGGCAGTTGGAAATGCTTGGCGCCATGATCATCCAGCAATTCTACTAGTCGTCCCCCTGCAGAAATAACTGCAGAATCATTGCCAAGTTTAACAAGATGCTCGGATAGATCTACTGTGCCTCTTTCAACACCACCCACTTTGAGCGCGGGAAGTAGCTGAATAATTTTCATTATTCGTAACGAAGAGCAACAGCTGGTTCAAGTTGAGCAGCTTTCCTTGCAGGCCAAATACCAAAAAACAAGCCGACACATGCTGAAAATAGAACCGAGCCCAAAATAGCTGAAAAAGGAATCGTAAAGACCCAGTCCTGAAAAATAGTTACTAAAAAATATAAGCTGGAACCAAAGATGACTCCAATGATTCCACCAATAATACACAAGGTAACTGCCTCGATTATAAATTGAAGAAGAATTGCCTGATGGGTGGCACCCAATGCTTTTCTTAAGCCTATTTCTCTTGTTCTTTCGGTTACTGAGACAAGCATGATATTCATGACTCCAATTCCACCAACCATTAGACTGATTCCTGCTATGCCAATCAGAAGCGCAGAAAAAATTGCGGTTGCCTGTTTTTGCAAATCAGTAAACTGAGCCCAATCGTTAATTCTAAAATTATTTTCTTCTCCTGGTCCTATATCATGCTCCCTTCTTAAAACTCTCTCGATTGAGATCATGGCTTCTTCAGGAGTATAGGTATTTGGTACCTCCACTCTGATTGCATCAACTCTATCTCTTCCAAATACTCTGTCAGATGCTGTAAGCAAGGGAATATAAATTTGCTCGTCTGGATTAGACCAACCAGATGATCCTTCAGATTTAACCACTCCAATAACCTTAAAGGTTACTCCTCCAAGCTCAATATCTTTTCCAATCAATGCCTTTGAAGATGTTTTAAGTTCAGTGCCAACACTTGAACCCAAAACAGCATATCGCTTTCTTGCAAGATCATCTCTTTCGCCAAAAAAAACCCCTTGATCTATTTCATACCCCTGAATTTCTAAATAATCCTTTCTAGCGCCTATTACTTGCACACTAATACTTTCATTTTGAAATTTCAGAGGTTTACTTCCACGAATCTCCGGAGCTATCCTCCAATCAATTTCCTTGTCTTTCATCAAAGCATCTGCGTCCGAGATTGAAAGTGGAGCTGTGCTAATTTTTGTTGTTCCTCTTCCTCTCGATGGATATACAACCAAAGTTCTAGCAGAAGAGTTTGTAATTGAATCATCTATTGCGCGTTGAGCACTAGAGCCTATTCCTACCATGGCTATGACTGAGGCAGTCCCTATGACAATTGCAATAGTTGTTAAGAGAGAGCGAAGTAAGTTAGCTTTGATTGAATCAAGTGCTGTGGAAATAGACTCTTTAATGATCATTTTTTAACCAAACCTACTTTTAACACGCTCTGAGAATCTTTGCTGATATTTGATAAGTCCCTCACTTGGAAGTACATAGACAATCTCTTTATTGTTTATGCCCTCTTTTACTTCAACATAATTTAAGTCAGTTTTACCAGTTTTAACCCAAACTGGCTTTACGCCCTTCTTTGTTTTTTTTAGCACTATAAACGAATCGAAATTTTCACCCTCAACCTTATTTGCTAAAAAATTATTTATCTCCAACTCATTGATTCCCAACAATGGGGCAACAGATCTTATATCTTTTCTAGTCCTTAATGATCCAGCTGGAAGCGCTAAGGCTACCTCTTCATTTAAAATTTCAATCTC
>Ga0213865_10002524_pt1 | contig 11496 bp, 7 predicted proteins | sample PICome_6_FD_160100 | JGI IMG/M metagenome (GOLD analysis project Ga0213865, IMG submission 160100) | Coastal seawater microbial communities near Pivers Island, North Carolina, United States - PICO282 | ecosystem: Environmental > Aquatic > Marine > Coastal | place: USA: North Carolina | collected...
CTTGCCTCCAACTTTGGCCAATGGCGTATCCAATAATTTGTCGCCGCGGGTTGTCATGGTCAGCAATTCAACTTGCAACTGGGGATGAAAAAGCTGCAGTTGCTGTTTGACATATTCCGCCTGCCACAGGGCGAGGGGACTTTTTCTGGTTGCTATACGCACTAATTGGGTCACAATCTTAACCTATTTCAACAGCTCAGGTGCCATTATCGACCATTTGTGAAGTTTTGTCAGAGCAAAGCTAACTTCCCAGTAAAGCTGATCGATAAAATCACTGTACAGGGTTAGAAATCGGCGTTTTCAGTTTGGGATAATATTTGTACTGTGCACAGTTGATAGGCATTCAAACTACCGGTCTATTAAGCACCAACTTTTCCCCTTAAACACCCGGTTTGGCCAGAGCGAGAGCACTATAAAATAGCATAAAGATAGGTGAGCAATTATTGTGATTCACAAGGCGCTGATTGCGCGCGTAGTGGTGGCTATGAGCAAAATACGCAATGCGCTGAAGTGCGGAAATAAGCCCTTTGATTGTGTCATTTTATAGTGCTTGTGCTCTATAATCCCCTAGCAGTTCACCAATTAGGTAGTGGGATCAATGGGCAAATCAAAAAAACAATCAACTGATACTGTGACCAACCCAGAGGGCAATGCGTCTTGGGGCGGTCGTTTCAATGAACCAGTCGACAGTTTTGTCGCCAGATTTACCGCATCGGTAGATTTTGATCAGCGCCTGGCACCCCAAGATATCCAGGGCTCGATTGCCCATGCCAAAATGCTCCAGCACGCGGGCATCCTGGACAGTACTGAACTCTCACAGATCGTCACCGGGTTGGAGGCAATTGCCAAAGAGATTGCTGAGGGTCACTTTGCGTGGAGTCTCGAGCTTGAAGATGTGCATATGAATATTGAAGCCGCCCTGACTGACCGCATTGGAGCTGTCGGCAAAAAGTTACATACAGGGCGCTCCAGAAACGATCAGGTAGCCACCGATATCCGCCTGTGGCTGAGATCTCAGATCGACGGTATTAAACTGGCAATAAGTAATCTGCAACAGCAGATTATCCAGCTGGCAATAGCTGAATCCAATACGATTATGCCGGGCTTCACCCACTTGCAGAGCGCCCAACCAGTGACCTTTGGTCACCATCTATTGGCCTGGAACGAGATGCTGGAGAGGGACTACGGCCGCCTCTGTGATTGCCGAGAGCGATTAAACCAGAGTCCTCTGGGATCAGCGGCTCTGGCCGGCACCACCTATCCTATTGACAGGGCTTTCACCGCCGCGGAATTGGGCTTTTTCAAACCCACGGAGAACTCCCTGGACTCGGTTAGCGATCGCGACTTCGCCATTGAATTCTGCGCCTTTGCCAGCATTCTGATGACTCACCTATCGCGTATTTCTGAGGAGCTGATCATCTGGACCTCTGCCCAGTTTCAATTTATTGATCTGCCAGATCGCTTTTGTACTGGCTCATCGATTATGCCGCAAAAGAAGAATCCCGATGTCCCCGAGTTAGTCCGAGGAAAAAGCGGGCGCGTCTATGGGCAATTGTTTGCGCTACTGACACTTATGAAGGCTCAGCCCCTGGCCTACAACAAGGATAATCAGGAGGATAAAGAGCCGCTGTTCGACACTGTCGATACGGTTATGGATTGCCTGCGCGCCTTTGGCGATATGATTCCTGCCATCAAGGCCAATCGAGAAGTCATGTACGAGGCAGCTAAACAGGGCTTTTCCACAGCTACTGATCTGGCGGACTATCTGGTGCGCAAAGATATTCCCTTTCGCGAATCCCACGAAATCGTCGGCAAGACTGTGGCCTTCGCGATTGACAGAGGAGTGGATCTAGCCGAGTTGAGCCTCGAGGAACTGCAGAGCTTCTGCGACCTGATCGACAGCGACATTTACCAAGTCCTCACCCTTGAGGGCTCAGTTTCGGCTAGAGATCATATTGGTGGCACCGCGCCACAGCAGGTTGAGGCCGCCGCAGATCGCGCCATGGCGCTAGTTAACAGTCGAAGTTGATCTGCTCTCCAGCCTGCTCTCGACAGGCCTGACTCAATGCCTCGGCCAATGGCGTCGAATCGATCGTATTGCACCACTTGGGACCCTCGACTGTATCCTGAAGCTTAAAGTGAAACCCTCCCGAGCGAGCAGCCAGCCAGACTTCTCCCAGCGCGGGCTGACGGGATAGTATGATTTGCGATCCATTGCTTTCACAGGTGAGGGTCAACAGGCCACCGCTGTTCTCGTAGTCTAAGTCAGCACCGCTGCTGTCTATGCTCTCTTCGATAGAGAACATCAACTCGTCGACCAACTGATTAAACTCTGCTTCTGATGCTTGTACCATTGGCTGAACTCCTTGAATCAAATGCCTGATCGGGAGCGCTATGATATCGACTGGGAACATAGGCTATCCGAGAACGGGCACAGTATAGAGCAGAAGTAGTAATTGTTTGAGTGTAATCTGCCACTGCCGTTATACTTAGGGCTTTAGTGGGGAAGGTCATTATGTCGCGGTTTCGTCAAAATACCATTCTGCTGCTTTTTACAGTACTGTTTGGCAGCGCTGTAGGCTGTGGCAATACCGGTGATCTCTATTTGCCAGAAGATTCACCCACAGATCAATATTCTGAGTTCTAAAGGCTATGCACAACACACTCACCACCAGGGATAATCAACAGTTTATTGAGGATGTCCCCCTGACAGCCATAGCTCAAGAATTTGGCACACCCTGTTACGCCTACAGCAGGGGGGCGATCCGGCAGAATTTTCTCAGTTATCAACAGGCACTGGCAACCAAACAACATCTGATTTGCTATGCAGTCAAATCAAATTCGAATATTGCGGTATTACAGACACTGGCACAGTTGGGCGCCGGGTTTGATATCGTTTCCGCAGGAGAACTGGAGAGAGTACTGATGGCTGGGGGCGACCCAGCCAAAGTGGTTTACTCCGGCGTTGCCAAGACTGCTGGGGAGATGGATCGCGCACTGGAAGTAGGTATTCACTGCTTTAATGTTGAATCGGAATCTGAGTTGGCCCTGCTCAATCAAACCGCTGCAAATAGAGGTGTTCGCGCACCAGTTTCACTGCGGGTCAATCCAGATGTAGATGCCAAAACTCATCCCTATATTTCCACTGGGCTGAAAGAGAACAAATTCGGCATTGATATTAAAAAGGCCTTGGCTATTTATCAGCAGGCAGCACAGATGGAGCATATTGCCGTGGTTGGTGTGGATTGTCATATAGGCTCACAGCTGACCGATATCGATCCTTTTGTTAAGGCCATGGAGCACCTGTTAGCGCTGGTAGATCAATTAAATCAACAGGGTATCCAGCTACAGCATATAGATATTGGCGGCGGTCTGGGCGTTCGCTACCGAGACGAAGTGGTACCCTCGCTGGATACCTATATGGCGGCTCTTTTACCCCTGCTGCAAGGTCGCAGTGAAGTGCTGGTTATGGAACCGGGACGCTCAATCACTGCCAACGCTGGGGTACTGCTGACTCAGGTGCAGGTGATCAAAGCCAATGGCGACAAAAACTTTGCGATTGTCGATGCCGCTATGAATGATATGTTGCGTCCAGCACTCTATGATGCGTGGATGGATATCAGCCCTATTGAAGTTATCCATGAGCGGCAATCAAAAAACTATGATGTGGTGGGTCCAATCTGTGAGACCGGTGACTTCTTGGGCAAAGACCGAACCCTGGCGATTGCCGAGGGAGACTATCTCAGTCTGGCATCAGCCGGGGCCTATGGTTTTACAATGAGCTCAAATTACAACAGCCGCCCTAGAGCGGCAGAAGTGATGGTTGATGGTCAACAGCTACACCTGATAAGAGCGAGGGAGACCGTCGCTGATTTGGTTAGGGGTGAACAGCTAATACCCGAAGCCTAGAGGAGCCTCATAAGTGCTGACAAAATTCACAAAAATGCACGGCTTGGGCAATGACTTTGTGCTCATCGACGCGGTGCGACAAGCAGTCGATATTACTCCCGAACTGGTGCGTCGCATCGCCGACCGCAACCTTGGCATTGGCTGTGATCAAGTGTTAATTATCGAGCCGCCGACAGCAAAAAATATCGATTTTAATTATCGAATATTTAATTGTGATGGTGCTGAGGTCGAGCAGTGCGGCAATGGTGCACGCTGCATGGGTCGCTATATTTTCGATCAACAGCTCTCTGGCAAGCAATCGCTGCAATTACAGACTAAAAATCGAGTGATGGAAGTGCGGTCTAGAGGCCGGCATTTAATTCAGGTCAATATGGGATCACCGCAGTTAGACCCCAGCGCTATTCCATTTGCAGCTGAGCAACAGCAGTTACTCTATGAGATTGAAGTCGGCGGCGAGATCCATCAGCTGTCGGCGATCTCTATGGGCAACCCCCACGCTGTCATTCAGGTTGCAGACATTGAAACCGCGCCAGTTGCCGATTTGGGTCTTCAATTGCAACAGCACTCGCGCTTTCCAGAGAGCGTCAATGTCGGCTTTATGGCAATAAAAGATCGACAGCACATTCAATTGCGAGTATTCGAGCGCGGTGTCGGCGAGACGCAGGCCTGTGGATCCGGTGCCTGTGCGGCGGCAGTAGCCGCCATACAGAGCGATCTAGTGGATCATGCGGTGCAAGTAGCATTGCCAGGTGGTGAGCTGTCTATAGAATGGCAGGGGGATGGCAATGCGGTCTCTATGACAGGTCCTGCAGTCACTGTTTTCCATGGAAAAATAAAATTATGAGTGAAGAACAACAGCTAAACGGTCTATCTCCAGAGCAGTTTGTCAGAGAATATCTCCAGCAACACAGAGATTTCTTGGAAAAAAATCCTGATATCTTGGAGCTATTGGAGATCCCTCACCACAGTGGCAAGGCGATCTCTCTAGTGGAGCGACAGGTTGGTGTGATGCGCGACCGCAACAGACAGATGGCAGACAAGGTGGAGCAAATGGTCACCGCTGCCAGCGAAAATGTGATACTTTTCGAAAAAACCAATCGACTGGTTTTAAGCCTGCTTGCAGCCCAAGACCTCAGCGAGCTGGTTGATACCCTCTATCAAAGCCTCAGAGAGGATTTTTCCACAGAGTTTTACAGTCTGGTAATAGTAGACGACACAATAGACCAAACTGGGGTCGATAATCCCACTGCAGTCAATCGAGTTACTGGCGACAGGGCGAATGCTGAAATAGGCGCATTGCTGGCCGCCGAACAGACCGTCAGCGGGGTTATTAGCGACTCAGAAATTGCCTTTTTGTTTGGCGATCAAGGCTCAGCGGTGCGCTCGGTGGTGGCTGTACCTCTAAATGGTGATCAGCCGTGGGGCATCCTAGTGCTGGGCAGCAGTGACGATAAGTTCTATTCGAGAAGCACCGGCACCCTGTTTATTGACTATATTGGTCAACTGTTAGAGATACTGCTGCCCAATCACCTGTCCTGAACCAAACTGACCGTTCTTTAGAATCTGAAGTATCTTTCTTCAGCGGTGCTACAGCGACGGATTCCGACGCCCCGCAAACTTTAATTAACGGCGTGAATTGGATTTTTTACCTTTGGTTTTGCCTTTGCTTTTACCTTTTGCGCTCGACCGCTTGGCGCTATTGCCGGCATGCTTAGGATTTTTGGTTTTTCGCGGTGGTCTCGCCCGGCTGCTTTTTTCCGCGCCGCTGTCAACCAGATCAAAATCAATTTTTCGCTCCTGCAAATTGACCCGCACCACCCTGACTGTCAGCTTCTGACCCAATCGGTAAACTCTACCGCTGCGCTCACCGACCATCCGCTGCTGGGCCGGCTCATGATAATAGTAATCCTTGGGGAGGCCGGTGACATGAATCAATCCCTCCACCAGCAATTCATCGAGCATAACGAACAAGCCAAAACCGGTCACTGCATTAATGATACCCCGGTACTCCTCACCCACTCTATCCATGAGATACTCACACTTTAACCAACTGACAACCTCTCTGGTGGCATCATCGGCACGCCGTTCAGTCATTGATATATGCTGGCCAATTTCATCCAACTGTGCAGGCTGATAGGGGTAAATTGTCGATCCATCGACAGCTGTGTAATGCTCGGCACGCCTGATATGCGGTATCTTTTTAGAACTTCTGATGAGGCTGCGAATAGCTCGATGAACCAGCAGGTCGGAATAGCGCCGGATCGGTGAAGTGAAGTGGGTATAAGACTCAAAAGCCAGCCCAAAGTGGCCGTGATTTTGCGGTTGGTAGACAGCCTGACTCATGGATCGGAGCAGTACCGAGTGAATAACCTGCGCATCCTCCCGGTTTTCCGCTGCTTTGAGAACTCGCTGATAGTCCGCTGGTTGCGGATCATCACCACCGCCCAAGCCTATGCCCAATTCACTTAGGAACTCTCGAACCGCAGCTAGCCGCTCATCCTTTGGTCCCTCGTGAACTCTAAAGATTGCCGGCAGCTTTGATTTCTCCAACAACTGTGCACAGCAAAGGTTGGCACACAGCATACACTCTTCAATCAACCGGTGAGCATCAGTCCTTTCAATCGGAACAATCTGATCTATTTTACGCTGACCATCAAAAAGAATACGCGTTTCTTGACTGTTAAACTCTATGGCACCACGCTCGGCTCGGCGGCGCTGCAGTGCCAATGAGAGATCCTGCAGGTTATCGATCTGTAGCAGGATCTCAGAAAATCGCTGGCGAATAGACGCGTTATTTTCAGCGGTTCGCTCCGAGATAATTTGTGCAACTTGGGTGTAGGTCATACGTCTGTGAGAATGCATAACTCCTTCATAAAACTGATAGTCAGTAATGATTCCCCGGGCATCAATCTGCATCTCACAGACCATACAGAGACGATCCTCAGCGGGATTCAATGAGCAAATACCGTTGGAGAGCTTCTCTGGCAACATCGGCACCACATGGTTGGGGAAGTAAACCGAATTGCCCCGCTGGTAGGCCTCTCTATCCAGTGCTGAACCTGTAGCCACATAGTGGGAGACATCGGCAATGGCGACAATCAGCGTCCAACCGCCGTGGGGCTGCGACTGGCAGAAGACCGCATCATCAAAATCTCGAGCGTCCTCACCGTCAATGGTAATCAGTGGCAGGGAACGCAGATCAATGCGCTGTTCAACAGTGTCGACCTCGGTGGGGATAACACTGGTTTCCATCTCCACATCTTTTGGCCACTGATGGGGAATAGCATAGTTGCGGATAGCTATCTCTATCTCAATACCCGGATCTAAATGCTCTCCCAATACCTCGGCGATATGTCCAATCGGCAGGCTACTCCGTGTCGGTGGCTCAACAATATCCACCACCACAATCTGCCCTGGCACAGCGGCGCCCAACTGTCCGTCGGCAATTAGAATATCTTGACTAATACGCGGATTATCCGGCCTGACAAAATTTATTCCGCTCTCGCAAAAGTAACGGCCCACCAGCTGTGAAGTATTGCGCTCTAAAACTTCCACCAGCGTACCCTCTGGACGCCCGCGGCGATCCCAGCCAGCAATACGTACCAAGACTAAATCCCCGTCAAAAACGCGGCGCATCTGCACACTGGAAAGGTAGATATCCTGACCATTTTCGCCCAGTGGGGACACAAAACCATAGCCTTCAGCATGCCCTGTCACCCGACCCTTAATCAGATGCAATCTGTCTAGGGTGCCATAGCCTCCTCGACGATTTATCGCTAACTGACCATCGCGCTCCATTGCTTTCAAGCGGCGGCGCATAGCTTCAATCTGAGCTTCATCATGGATTTGCAGGCCGGTGCAGATCTCACTGTGAGTCAGAGGACCAATACTCTGCTCAAGATAATCTATTAAAAACTCTCTGCTGGGAATCGGCTTTTCATATTTGGCTGCCTCGCGCTCGGCGAAGCCATCGACTAAGTCTTTGGGATTACTCATTGACATGAAACCCATGATTGTGACCATCTGAGATCACTGTACTCGAGGTAAGATGATAGTCGGAGCGGCTAAACACAAGCGGCTGCATTGAGCGTATTGAGTCTGTTGTTAATCACTTTTGACTAATCATCTCCATAGTAGAATGGTCTCAGTCTATGATGTATCGGTCGCTGAGAAAAGCAATTATTTTTCAACTGGCATAAAAAAACCTCGCCTAGGCGAGGTAAAGATAAGGGGGGTACACAACAGAATCGGCCTTCGCCTCCCTGGCGATAGACAACTACCTTGTCGTCCTAGCATTGGTTAATCGAATTACCACAGTCGATTGCTCTCTTGTAATAACACTTTCACCGCAATTACTCGTTAGCAAAGTAGACTAACTTGAATCCTTTCAGAAGCATCCTGCTTAGGCCGATCATGCATAAGTATATTAATAGGGTATATGGCGAATTAGTATTACTCTGAAGTTCTAGTTATAAAGTACTATTTAAAGTAGCATAGGGCACTCTCAGTGATAAAGATTCACTTCAAGACTGCTCATTGAGGACTTTGGATTTTTCAATAAACTTGTAAATTTTTTTAATCTTCTGCAGATTTTGTGCAGTGCTCAAGCTGCTATGGGTGTTGCTCAGGTCCAATACCAATTCCCGCAGATCTGTCATTCCATATAGACCGCACAAACCCAGCAAATCGTGAATAATTTCTTTTAGCTCGACTTTTTCTGGGCTACCAAAGGCTGTTTGCAGTTGCGTGATACTTTTGAGTAGAGCAATCTTTAATTCGGCTGGGGGTAACACCGCAGCCAACAATCCTCCTTGGATGACAGCAGGAGTTTCGCGCCGCTCACTGACTACATCGAGAATAGCATTGATTAACTGCACCTCATCAATGGGTTTTAGGAGCACCTTTACAGCACCAGCTAAGATCATCTTTTGTCTCTCTGACTCAACAATATCTGCAGTCAATCCGATAATAGGAGGGTAGTCTATGCACTGCCTGACAATGGTATCTGTGGCAGCTATGCCATCAACTTCAGGCATATGCATATCCATAAGCACCACATCAATATCTGGATTGTTAGCCATTTCTATGGCTTCCAATCCTGTCTGTGCAACCGTGCAGTGGGCGCCATAACCCTTGAATAATTTAAGCAGCAACTCTTGATTAAATGGATTGTCCTCAGCCACCAAAATCGACACGCCAGATAGGATTTCTGACGAGGATGATAAATTTTTCTGAAAACGCTCTCGTGCCGAATCTACTTGGGGTTCAGAGAACCTGCAGCTAAAAGTCACTGTGGAACCCACATCCACCTCACTGTTGATACGCACACTGCCGCCCATTGCCTCCACCAGAGTCTTGGCTATCGACAGTCCGAGACCACTGCCTCCAAAGCGACGGTTAATAGAGCTATCTTCCTGAATAAAAGGTTCGAACAGGGTGGGGATCTTCTCTTTGGCGATACCCTTGCCAGTGTCTTTTACTGAGAATTCCAGGGTTATCAAATCATCCTGTTGATCGATAAACTTTACCCTAGTGTAAATTCCACCCTCGGTTGTGAATTTGATCGCATTGTTAAATAGGTTAGTCAGTATCTGAGCCAAGCGAGCGGGATCACCATAGACTTGTTGAGGGACATTTTCCTCAATTACCACCTCATAAATCAGGCCTTTATCGGTCGCCTGCTTGGAAAAAACCGTAGTGGTGTCGCCGATTAGCGTCTGCAAATTGAAGCTACTGAGCTTGAGGGTAACCCCATCCACATTGGCCTTGGAGAAGTCGAGAACATCATCAATCACCGTCAGCAGCATCGCTGAGCATCTCTGAATCATGCGCAAATGTTTGCGCCGTTCTGCCTCGTCCTCCTCTCTAGAGAGCAAATTGGTAAATCCCATCACCGCAGTCAATGGTGTACGCAGCTCATGACTCATGCGCGCGAGGAACTGATCCTTGGCTCGCATTGCCTCCTCCAGATCCACTAGGGTAACCTGCAACTGAGATGTCGCCTGTGCTATTTCATTTTCCAGACTCACCTTAGAATCACGCACACTACTGGCAAGGCTGTTAATCCCCAGAGCAAGCTTATCTAATTCATATAACTCCTGTTTACTGGCTGCCGTTTGCAAGTCACCCTGCTCCATTTTTTCAACAACCTCTGTGAGACTCCTGAGTGGCATTGAGATAGCGCGGCCAATTCTCACTGATAACCAGAACGCCAACAGCAGACTCAAAAAGATCACTGCTAAGGTTGTGACAACAGCCTTGTAGCGCTTCTCTGAGAGATATTGGTCAGTCAGTTGCAACAATGTCCAGCCAACCGGCACGGGTTGAGGATCAAAGATATTGCCATTCATCTCGACCTGGGTGTTGTCGAGAATATCGGCATAGAAGTACCAGTGATTGTTCAAATAAAACGGGGAACCACTGTCAAAATCATCGGGCATTTGATTGAAATCAATGCTACCGACATTCAGTGATTTGCCATCTTGATAACTGGCAAATAACACCCCAGTTACAGCGGGAATTTCGAGTGCTGAGTAGGCGAGCACCTCCAGCAGTTCGCGGTCACCAGACTGCAGAGCAAACTCGGCATTGGAGGCGGTCTGACTGGCAGCGGTACGTCCTGTATCGTAGAGGTTATCTAACAATTCAGTGTTCTGAGCTGAAATCATATACCAGCCCATCGCCATACTTAGCAGCGCCAAGGGTATGAAACTCATTAGCAGCAGTTTCTGATGAATCGTACTGAGAACTCTTCCTGATTTCATTGCATCATCATCCCATTTCCGGCAGTAATGATTATCAAACTTCCCTGCACCCAATAAAGGAGTCTATTGCTATTACTGCCTTGTATCAATTATCAAATAACCCTGAAGATAATCTAGGGGACAACATTATTTCATTTATTTAGTAGCCCCAGTTTTTGCCCCAAGATTCCCGCCTGAGTACGATTCCTCAAGCCCAGTGCTCTCAACATTGCACTGACATGAACCTTTACCGTATTCTCTGACAGATCCAGCTCCCTTGCGATATGTTTGTTCGAATAACCGCGACTGATACAGCGCAAAATATCCATCTGCCGACTGGTGATTAAATCAGAGATAATTTCTATGCTGGCCCCAGAATCTACCTCATCCACCACTTTGGCGACTTCAGGTATTGATTCAATAAGATACTTGGGGATGTATTGCTGGCCGTCGACAGCCTTAGCGATTGCCTCAAACAGGGCTTCCTTGGGAGCCGATTTAGTGACAAAAGCCATCACCCCCAACTCTAGACACTTTCTGATATGACTGGAGTTTTCTGAAGCTGAGAGCACAATAAGCGGCAACTTGGGATAGGTTTCGCGCAACTGTGAAATAAAACTGAAACCGCCGGCGCCAGCTGGCATGAAAAGATCTAGAATTACCAGACTGACGGACTCAGTAGATAATATGGAGAGCGCCTTATCACTGTGATCAGTGGTAGTAATAGGAATACTATCGAATCGCTCGGTCAGCGTTGCCTTTATTCCTTCACATACAAAGGCGTGATCATCGATGATCAAGATATGTTTTAAATCCATTTTTTTGAATGCCTCCATCCTAGAGA
>Ga0213865_10002526_pt1 | contig 11487 bp, 9 predicted proteins | sample PICome_6_FD_160100 | JGI IMG/M metagenome (GOLD analysis project Ga0213865, IMG submission 160100) | Coastal seawater microbial communities near Pivers Island, North Carolina, United States - PICO282 | ecosystem: Environmental > Aquatic > Marine > Coastal | place: USA: North Carolina | collected...
TAATGCGCTAGAGGCACTGGTCGAAGAACTAGCCAATGCTTTTGTAGTCAGTGGCTATAATGTGAAGAGCCTTTTGGCCGACATGGTGCTGTCTCCTTGGTTTAGGACGACGGCGGTTGATCAGGGTCTGTCTGACATTCAACAGCAGGCCCTTGAGACGGTGGGTCGTGGTCGACTGCTCACGCCAGAGGAGTTGGATCGAAAAAATCGAGCGGTCTTTGGTCGCACCTGGGGACAAGCTGCTGAGGATGATCCGTATTCCTATACAACCAGATCCAATTTTAGTAATCCTTGGAGCGGCTACGCCACATTTTATGGTGGCATCGATAGCGCCGCTGTGACAAGCAGGAATCGAGACAAAACACCGCTCATGTCCAACGTTACTGAGAAAATGGCCGTGGAACTCGCCTGCCAGGTGGTCTTGCAGGATTTCAATAGACCGATAGGAAAGCGCCTTGTTTTTACCGAAGTCGAGAGGACTACAGATCCTGCTGCTTTGGCGGCGGCGTCTCATGTGCTCGAGCGCGATGCGGGCCCCAAAAGTGATTTTCAGATATTCGAACGAGAGATTGATTTCAGCACAAGCGGCGGCGAAGTGGCTCTAAAATTCAGGGATGCGACGCCGCAAGCCTGTGTTCAAGATGTGGAAAATAGTACCGAGAGCGAGTGGGTGGGATGGTGTTCCCACATCGGCATTATGGGTTTCGAAATCCACTCAGGCAATCGGCTGATCAGATCTATGACTGCGGACCAATTTTCAGACAGCGGGTCTTTCGCGCCTCAAACCTGGACGGATACTGAAACTGGCGAAGTGAATGTTAACGGCTGGTTTCAAAATATCGGAAGCGATCAGGCTTACCTAGCTCACAGTAACTCTGAGTTTAGTTTTAACCTAGATCTTGCCGCGGGGGATTACACCGTTACTGCACAAATGGTGGCCACAGCTACACAAGGGCATCCTAATGATTCTGTCACGGTCGCCCTCACTGCGCGCACACAGGGTATTGATTCTATGGCCCCTGCGGCTCAGGCGGTGGCAAAACAGTTAGACCTCTTGTATCTGCGAGCAACAGGAAATGCATTGGCGGTCGATACCAAAAGTAGGTTGCTGGAGGCGTTTCTCAATTACGCTAATGCAGCGGCGGCGGAGAGTGATTGGTATAACGGGCACTGCGATCAGGGGGGTATTTGGGGTTGGGAGCAGCGAACTGCAGAGGAAAATGATCGTCTTTTTGCAGACCCTACCGGTGGCATGCAGGCCTGGACTTTGATGGTGCACGCTTTAATGACTAGCTTTTCCTACTTACACGATTGAGCGAGTGATTACAGATGCCTCATCGTAATACTAGATTGACTCAGCGTCGGCGCTTCATTAAATCTGTTGCACTGGGTGCTGGAGCGCTGGCAAGCACTGCGGGGTTCAGGGTTATGAGCTCTGGCCTAGTTCCTTACACGGGTAAATTGTTGGTCACACTCCAACTCGGCGGCGGTGCAGATGTGACACAGTTGTGTGATCCCAAGGTCAACACGCCGGGCGAGCTAAAGATCAACAACTGGGCTGACATTGCTGAACCAGGGCGAGCTGGCAACATTTCATTCGCGCCGGTGGGGGATAATTTCAACCTGTTTAATCGCTTTAGTTCGGACATGGTGGTGGTTAACGGTGTTGATGCTCAAACCAACTCTCACGAGACGGGTAGGCTCTTTAATTGGACGGGCAGTAATGCTGAGGGCAGGCCTTCATTAACTGCGTTGCATGCGGCGGCTAGCTCCCCGGAGCAGCCTTTGGCTTATTCGGTGTATGGCGGTGGAACCTCTCGAACCGCAGGTATTATCTCCTATAACCGATTTGATGATGTTTCTCGTTTGCGAGAACTGACTAAGCCCACTGAGATGCCTTGGGAGCCCGGTCGCCAACTTCGTCCTGATTTAGAGATTGCTGAGGCGCAGCGTCTAACACGAGAATCGATTACGTCGCTTTTCGCAGATCCGGGACTCACCCCGCGCCAAAGGCGCAGTCTCACCCAGCATAAGCAGGCCCTAGATGGACGAGAGGGGTTGTCCCTTCTCGCGGAGCAACTGCCTTCTCCCGAGGGATTTGAAGGGGCGGAGACCTTTACGGTCGGCGATAATAATTTTTGGTCCAACCTTAAACAGCAAATGCAAGGCGCACTGCTGGTGTTTCAGTCAGGTTTAGGCTCAAGTGCTGATTTGTCTTTAGATGGCTTTGATTCCCATGAAAATCACGACGCGATTCACGATGCCCTATATACCCACGTGGCAGAAGCGATTTATTTTTTCTGGGATTACGCCGAGCAGCTAGGTTTAGCCGACCGTATTCTATTAGTGGTGGGATCTGATTTTGGCCGTACCAATATGTACAACGATGGTAACGGCAAAGATCATTGGCCTATTGGCTCTTATATGCTCATGGAGCAGGGCGCCCGCTGGGGTAATCGCGTGGTGGGTGCCAGTGACGAGTTGCACTTTCCCCGTGCGATCGACCCAAAAACCTTGCGGATTTCACAAAGCGGTACGATTTTGACCCCAGCTCATATACACCGGGCGGTACAAAAATATCTAGGCATGAATGATTTTGCGACCGCTAACGGCATCGCTCTACAGAATGTGGAAGATATTGAATTGTTTTCATCAAGCCAGCAGACCCAGGTATAACCAGCAAACCTAGGTATAAATAGGCATAGGTGGTTGGGGCCAACGACCGCTGTGTCTGTATTGCTGCTATCAGAGCTGCCCTACCAAGACAGGTTTTCAGCAATCTTCACCGATATACAAAAATTTAAAAAGGGCGGAGACCTCGTTGCACTGGGCCGCACCGGCAGAATCACCACAGGCCAAGGTCGCGAGCACTACCACTGTGGGGTTAAACTGTCGGTCTTCAACCACCGGACGCTGTAATGACTGACTTTAAAATTGCCCCGTCAATACTTTCTGCCGATTTTGCGCGCCTTGGGGAAGAGGTCGACTCGGTCTTGGCTGCCGGTGCTGATATTGTCCATTTCGATGTCATGGACAACCACTATGTACCCAACTTAACGATTGGTCCCATGGTGTGTCAGGCGCTGCGTAAGCACGGTGTTACAGCACCCATTGACGTGCACCTGATGGTGCAGCCTGTCGATAATCTCATTGGTATGTTCGCTGATGCCGGGGCCACTTACATTACTTTTCATCCCGACGCCTCTACCCACGTTGATCGCTCGCTGCAGCTAATTCGCAGTGCAGGCTGTAAATCGGGCTTGGTTTTCAACCCGGCCGCCTCCTTGGAGGCACTCAAATACGTCATGGATAAAGTCGATATGATTTTACTCATGTCGGTTAATCCCGGCTTCGGGGGGCAGAAGTTTATTCCTGCCACCCTCGATAAACTCCGGGAGGTGCGCGCTCTTATTGATGCCAGTGGGCTGGATATTCGTCTTGAGGTCGATGGCGGCGTAGGGCCGGGTAATATCGCCGAGATTGCCGGGGCAGGTGCCGACACCTTTGTCGCAGGCTCAGCTATTTTCAATCAGCCCGATTATCGCGTGGTGATTGATGAAATGAGGCGTGAGCTGGCCAGCGTTGACTCATAATGGATCAAGAGACTTTCGACTACTGGGTGACCCAGGGTTACAACCGGATTCCTGTTGCAAAAACGATTCTTGCCGATGTAGAAACTCCGCTCTCTGCCTATATGAAACTGGCGGCCGGCCCCTACTCTTTTTTGTTTGAGTCGGTGCAGGGTGGTGAAAAATGGGGCCGTTATTCAATTATCGGATTACCTGCCCGTCAGCGCATGCGCGTGCAAGGGAAGCGAATCACGTTAGAGCGTGATGGGGTTGCCCCGACGGTATTTGAAAGTGAAGACCCCTTGGCCGAGGTCGAAGCGCAGCACGCGAAATTCCGTAGCGCGCCCATCGAGGGCCTGCCGGTCTTTCATGGGGGGTTAGTGGGCTACTTCGGTTATGACGTGGTGCGCTACGTGGAGACCAAGCTTGAGCAGCATGATCAAACCGATGCCTTGAACACCCCCGACATACTGTTGCTGGTGGCCGAGGAGGTTCTGGTTTTTGATAATTTGGCGGGCACGCTGACGATGGTTGTCACGGCTAATGCGGAAGAGCCCGATGCCCGTTCGGCAGCGCTTGCCCGCCTTAAAGCGCTAGAGCATCAACTGCCGCAGCCTGGCCCAGCGCTTGAGCCCATCAGCCTTGAGGGAGCAGACTTGCAGTCTATAGAAGCTGCTGCTCGGCATCATACTGACCGCGAGCAGTTCATGGGGTGGGTGGAAACCATTCGAAATTCTATTCTCGATGGCGATGTCATGCAGGTTGTGCCTTCGCAACGTATGACCGTCAACTTTAAAAGTGCGCCCATTTCGCTGTACCGCGCGCTAAGAAATTTAAACCCTTCTCCCTATATGTACTTTTTAGATATGGGCGATTTTCAAATCGTGGGCTCCTCTCCAGAAATACTGGTGCGCGCCGAGCAGGGTGAGGTCACGGTTCGACCTATTGCGGGCACGCGTAAGCGCGGTCTTAACGAAGCGGAAGACGAGGCACTGGCCAAAGAGCTGCTGGCTGACCCGAAGGAAATGGCTGAGCACTTAATGCTCATCGATCTGGGCCGCAATGATTTGGGCCGCATCGCTCAACCCGGGTCGGTTGAAGTGACAGAGTCTATGCTCATTGAGCGTTATTCACATGTAATGCATATTGTGTCTAACGTAACAGGGCAGGCCCAGCCTGACCTAACGGCGATGGATGCCTTGCGGGCTACGCTGCCAGCGGGCACGTTAAGCGGCGCATCGAAGGTGATGGCGATGCAAATCATCGATCGCTTAGAGTCGGTGAAGCGTGGTGTCTATGGCGGGGCCGTGGGCTATATTTCCTGGGCGGGCGACATGGATACGGCCATTGCAATACGCACAGCAGTGATCAAAGACCAAGAGGTGCATGTTCAGGCGGGTGCCGGCATTGTCGCAGACTCAGTGCCTGCTGATGAGTGGGAAGAAACAATGAATAAGGCGAGAGGCATGTTACGAGCTGTGGCAATGGTAAATCCTGTATGAGCGCAGTAAATATTGATGCAAAAACCGCCCAGCAGCTGGAAGAAGAGCTCGAGGTGGCATTTCGAGAGGGCGAGGTGGGGGAGACGGCGCTGCTCGCTTGGGAGCTTAAAGCGCGATTTCCCAGAGAGAGCGGTGTCGCCAGTATTTATATAAAAAAGCTTCTGAGAGATCCTTATGTCGCTGGCATAAGCCTTGAAGATTTTAAAAAGAATGCCAAGTCCCTGCGCGACGAGGACGAGTCGGAAGAGCTCGCAAGACTCTCAGCGATGGGTTTATTACGCTTTCCTGCTGAACGCTATTTATCATTATCTTTACTTGAAGCCGCCGAAAGACTGAGCAAGAAAGAATGGATGGAACCGGTTGTCAGGCCCCTAGGCGAGCCCAAAGACGACGATGTCGTGCTACTAAACGTCGTGGCAAGTCTTGAGAATGTTTTGGGTAATTACGAGCGTGCCCAAAAGCTTTTTAGAAAGCTGAGGTTGCTTGAGCCGCACCATGAAACGATTATTCAGAATTACAGTGCGACCCTCACAGGCCTCAAGCAGTACTCAGAGGCCATTAATATACTTGAAGATTACCTGCCGCTGTCAGAAACGCCTCGGGAGTACGTACACCGCCTTTTACCGTTATATCGCTTAGCGGGCTCGGACCCTGAAACTGAGCTTGATCAACTCGATCAACGCTTTTTTGCAAAGTGCCAGAGTATTGAAGCTGCCAGAGTTCATACTGACCTAAGGCTTTTTCTTCAGGATACTAAAGGGGTGCTTTTTGGGCTTGAGCAGTTGTTGAGTTACAAGTGGAACCCGGAGGTGGCCTTTGAGCTCGCAGAAACTGAATTAGTTAGCGGCGATCTAGTGGGTGGCTTAGCCCGTTATGCCGTTCGATTCGAGGCTTTTCCCAAGTTGGAATGGTATAAATCGCAAGAAAAGAAATACGCTGGCCAGCACCTCGATGATGAGTCTCTTTTCGTCTGGGGCGAGCAAGGCATTGGTGATGAAATTATGTTTGCCATGTTCCTTGAGGTTATGGTGCCGCGCGCCAAGAATATGGTGATTGCTCTCGATGATCGCCTGATACCCACGTTTGAAGGGAAGTATCCTCAATGGCGTTTTGTTAACAGAAACGATTTGCCAGGGGACCTACCTAAGTTTGAGTACGCGTGTCCTATTGGCGACCTGTTGGTGCTCTTTCTGCCTGACATGCTGGCAAAAAATCAAAAATTTAGTCAGCCGGTCATAAGACCAGATGCAATTCGGTACGATAAAGTGGCGCAATTATTGGCAAAAAAAGAAAGGCCTCGAATAGCGATATCTTGGCGGGGCGGATCCGACTCGAATGGTAAAATACGTTCTATGTTGCTTGACACGCTCATGTCGGGTTTGCCGGCAGACAGTGATGTTGAAGTAATTTCGCTGCAATATGACGAAAATCACGAAAAAGAAATTATTATGAACGGTGATCGTCGGGTTACCTTCAGCGGGCTTAACAATCGGTTCGATTTAGAGGGCGTTTTCGCTTTGATCAGCTGCTGTGACGCTGTGATTACAGTCGACAATGCCGTCGCACATTTTGCCGCTGCATTGGGGGTGCCCGTGGCCGTCTTGATTCCAGCCGCGCAAACTCAGTTTCGATGGAAGCAATCTGCGATGAGACAATTATTATTTCCGTCTGCACGCTTGTTTGCTCAGACTAAGCCTGGCGATTGGTTAGCACCAGTAGAGGACGCTTGGCGCTATGCTTTAGAGACCGCCGCCAGCAAAGAGATGAGGAGTCAGTAAACGTGCTGAAAATTTTTGTAGGCTTTGACGAGCGTCAAAGAGTCTCATTTACTACTCTTGCCACCTCTATTTTTGAAACGGCATCGCGTCCTGTATCTATAAGCCCACTGGTGCTGCACACATTGCCGATCACTCGCAGAGGGCTAACGCCCTTCACTTTTTCGAGATTCTTAGTCCCATGGTTGTGCGATTTTCAAGGCGGCGCCGTTTTCATGGACGCTGATATGTTACTGGCTTCAGATATCACGGAGCTAGAGGGGTTAATCAGTGACGACGTCGCAGTATCTGTCGTGCGATCCCTTGAGACTTACGAGCAAACGTCCTTTATGTTGTTAAATTGCGAGCATCCGTCTCATCGAAAATTAACCCCAGAATTCATACAAGAAACCGATATGGGTCTACATACTCTTAAGTGGGTAGCCCCTGAAGAAATAGGTTCATTGGACCCTAAATGGAATCAACTCGTTGGCTATCAAGAGGTCGATTTCACCCAAGGTAATATCCACTACACCATGGGTATCCCAGCTTTTCCTGAGACCTCTACTTCGCCGGGTGCAGAGAAGTGGCTTAAAAATGCGAAGTTAGGGATGTCTGCGATACCCTGGGATGAGATTATGGGTGAGTCGGTGCATTCAATTAATATCGAGGGTGTAAGAATGCCCAAATATGTCTGGGACTTTGAAAAAAAGCACCCTAAACCTGAGCATATGGACCTGGTTAAAAAGATGGTTTTAGCCAAGCGGGCACAATCTAAGTAACCTCTTAACGCAAAAGCGAGCGCCACTGCGCAACAAGTTTTGGTCCGGTAAAGGCGTGCACGGCGTCTTCTTGAAAACGTTCACAGCCTTGTGAATGAGATTCAGGCTGTTTCAGTAAATCGTAAGCTTCCTCGGAGCCGATGGTCGCAAAGTTGTCATGGAATTCACTGTAGCTAGGTAGCGCTGTAGCGAGAGTCGGCAATCCCAGTGCCAGTGCTGTTATCAGCCGATTATTACTGGCATACCGTTTTGGTGAATTGCAGTCGGATGGAATGACACAATAGTCTGCTTGCTGAGCAACTTGAGCGACGGCTTGCACGCTCCAAGGAATCGTCTGTATGCCAACGGTTGGAGGCTGAGAGAACTTGTGGCGTTTGAGGATGTCGAGTGTTTGTGGTGAAGAGACAATAGCGAGCGAGTGCTCCGTTAACGCGTGTAAATGTGAGTCGATAAACCGAGCAAGAAACTTGGCGTTAGTGGGGTGGCCAAACCAAAGTCCAACTGGCGCTGCACCAACTAGTTCTTGCTTGGGTTTCACCGATTCATATTCCAAGAGGTCGGGCACTACCGCTATTTGGCATTGAATTTTAAAGTGCTCAATCAGTGCAGTTCTAAGTTCGCTGGTGGGCGTGCAAATGACATCGGCCATCTCACAGGCAGCGAGATAAAATTCAGTCATGACCGAATTCTTGTCCAAGTGATGATCGGTATAATCCAAAAAAATTCGTGCCCCAAGGCCCTTGAGTCGTTCAATTTCCGCCAGCCATACGCCCTGCCGAGTTTGGATGTCGTTGGCGCCTATCTTTCCGACAATCAACCGATCGACTCTTTCTGGAGTTCGCTCACCGAGACTGACCTTTTGGTCGAGTTCTTGGGCTGCAGTCGCTGCAACGGCCAGCCTAAGTCGCGCCGAGGCCAGTGGAGAGTGCTGCAGCGCTGATGGTGATCCGCCTGGACCGCCGATCAATATATGCGTGGTGATAGTCTTCACTGCTAGGGAGCTGTGGTTGGGCTTTTGATGCCTGTGATTCGCATGTCCCGGGGCTCTCTGAGCTTAAACTGAGCCGGTTCTTGTTTCAGGTCAGTCAGTCCTGCCTGATGCATAACTAAACCCAGTGACCGGGGTGTATAGGCCCAGCGGTGGACCATGAGCGGATCTTGCCAGCGTGGATCACCATAGAGAACCCACATGCTTCGCTGACCCTCTTGACCGGGGAGCGTGGCTTTATCGGGATCTTTCAGAACCTCCTGGCACGCCGATATGAGGTTTGGGCATTCTAGAATCATTTTTCCGCCTGGCTTTAACACGCGCATCCACTCTTGAATGATGGCCTGTACTTCCCATCGCCAGAAGTGCTCAACGACATGCACTGCCAAAATTTCGTCGGCATAGTTGTCCTCAAAGACGGTCAGCTGACGCACATCGCAATTGATGTCGGGCTTGTTTCCTGCACGCTCATCAACAATATCAACGTTAATGTAACCGTCGAGGATCTTGTCACCACAACCCAAATTTAGCCTGACAAACGTAGACATTTCTATAAACTCATCGAGTGCTCCGCCACAGTTTACTGAATGCGTCCCACGCCGGCTATAAGGCCTCTATTTATGTCTGTCAATTTGCAATAACCTTACTCTTGGCTGCGTTCTTTTATAAAAGATCGCAAATGCATCTAATAGCCGTAAGAAAGATGTTTGTTCGCTAACCGGATCGATATAACCCCATGATTTTAATGCTCGACAACTACGACTCCTTCACCTGGAATATTGTTCAGTATCTTTGGGAGCTGGGCGCTCAGGTTGAGGTGCATCGTAATGATGAAATCGATCTTGAGGGTATTGAGCGGCTTGCTCCAGCCGGCATTTGTATCTCCCCGGGTCCATGCTCGCCAAAAGAGGCGGGAATATCCATGGAGGTGATTGAGCACTTTGCCGGGAAGCTGCCCATCTTTGGTGTCTGTTTGGGGCAGCAGTCGATTGGCGCTGTCTTTGGGGGTGAGGTTGTGCGTGCCGGTAAAGTGATGCACGGTAAAACCAGTGCGGTTCACCACACCGGTCAGGGCGTTTTTGAAAACCTACCCAGCCCATTCAATGCAACGCGCTATCACAGCCTGGTGGTCGCTGAAGACTCTCTCCCTGAATGCCTCGAGATAACCGCATGGACCGAAACCCCAGAGGGTGAACGAGAGGCCATTATGGGGCTGCGCCATCGTGAATTGGCGGTTGAGGGTGTACAGTTTCATCCGGAGTCGATTCTTTCTGAACACGGCCACGCGCTGCTGAAAAACTTCTTAAACCGGTTATAAAGCCGTGTTTTACAGGGCAAAGAAACTTATAAATTCAGGACCAACGACGTACTCATGAATATTAAGCAAGCACTGAATCAACTGGCCGAAGGGCAATCGCTGTCACGAGATGAAATGCGCGCGGTTATGACCGAAGTTATGACCGGTGCAGCGACGCCGGCCCAGATCGGCGCGCTGTTGATGGCCTTGCGCATTCGGGGTGAGACGATCGATGAAATTGTCGGTGCCGCAGAGGTCATGCGGGGTTTGGTCACGCGGGTGCAGGTACCCCAAGAGCACTTGGTAGACCTCGTTGGCACAGGGGGGGACGGCGCGAATTTGTTCAACGTGTCGACTGCGGCAAGCTTTGTTGTCGCCGCTGCGGGTGGTCGAGTGGCCAAGCATGGCAATCGCTCTGTATCAAGCTCCAGCGGCTCTTCCGATGTGCTGGAGATTCTGGGGGTGCCCCTTGATCTTTCCCCGGCCCACATTGCCAAGAGCATAGAAACCGTTGGGTTGGGCTTTATGTTTGCCCCGGCGCACCATAGCGCCATGAAGCATGCGGTAGGCCCCAGAAAGGACCTCGGTATGCGCACCTTATTTAATATTTTAGGGCCGCTAACCAACCCCGCCCACGTGGAGCGCCAGGTGCTGGGGGTGTTTAGCCCAAATCTTTGCCAATCGATTGCCGAATCCCTGAGCAAGCTGGGCACTAAGCACGCACTGGTTGTCAGCAGCGCCGATGGCCTCGATGAAATTTCTATTGCTGCGCCCACGGCGGTCTGGGAGATGCGCGACGGAGTGGTGGAGCGCTTTCAGATTGACCCCAATGATTATGGGCACGGGCACAAAGACCTCATGGGCTTAGGGGTAAATTCTGCTCAGGAGTCTGCCGATTTAATTAAGTCGGCGTTGTCGCAAGTGTCTGGTGAGACCGCCGAGCGTGCACGCTCTATGATGGCGCTGAATGCAGGTGCTGCGATTTATGTGTCGGGAGTCGCTGCAACACTGAAAGCGGGCATTGCCGCGGCAGACGAAGCCATTGGCTCTGGAGCTGCACTCGATAAGCTCGACAGCTTTGTCAGCTTTACCCAACAGTTGCGAGCCGAAGCATCATGAGTAGCAAGCTGACCACGCCAACAGTGCTTAAGAAAATTATTGATCGAAAAGTCGAAGAGGTGGCTGATCTTAAGCGCCGACAAGATTTGTCCACCGTAAAAGGCTTGGCGATGGAAGCCGCTCCAACGCGGGGATTTATTGCGGCGTTGCAACGCCGCAGCGCTGAAGGTCAAGCGGCGGTCATTGCTGAGGTGAAAAAGGCGAGCCCAAGCAAAGGCGTTATACGTGCCGATTTTCGTCCTGCAGAAATTGCTGCCAGCTATGAAGGCGGGGGCGCAACCTGCTTGTCGGTACTCACTGACATCGATTTTTTTCAGGGGGCAGACGCCTACTTACCTGAGGCGCGCAGCGCGTGTTCACTACCGGTTATTCGCAAAGACTTCACAATCGACCCCTACCAAATTTGGGAGGCTAGAGCACTTGGGGCCGATGCCATTTTGCTCATTGTGTCCTGTCTTGAGTTTGCGCAGTTACAG
>Ga0213865_10002527_pt1 | contig 11485 bp, 20 predicted proteins | sample PICome_6_FD_160100 | JGI IMG/M metagenome (GOLD analysis project Ga0213865, IMG submission 160100) | Coastal seawater microbial communities near Pivers Island, North Carolina, United States - PICO282 | ecosystem: Environmental > Aquatic > Marine > Coastal | place: USA: North Carolina...
GCAGTAAATCCTAAATCAAATTTATCAATATCTATACTCATATCTGTTCCTCTATATTATTATATTTATAATGTCTAGGTACCTCTTTAGTTTTATCTTTATGTATTTGTGTACTACCATGACTAGGAGTTTTCTTTCTTACTTTTGATTTACCAAATATTTTTTCCCAGTTATCAGCATATAGTTCTTCATTAGAGTTTCTTCTTTTAGAACCTTTTCCGCCATGCCATTGTTTATTATCCATAATATATCCAAAATAATACTGCACCAGTAATTAAACCAATTGCTAATATAATACTTAATACTTTTTTTCTAAATTGGCTTTTTTGTTTCTTTCTCCAATTTTCTAAATCAAGTACTTCTTTAATTCTTTTTAATTTATTCGAAGACAACTCCGCCTCTCCTCACCAACTCATTTTTAATTTTTTGTTTATCTTTTGGTCTTGTGTTTGATGCGTTATATTTTTCTATTAACTCTTTTTTAGCAAATCCTTTTATATATGGATGCACTGTTGTAGCTTTCTTTGTTGCTCTATCGATTGTTGTGTGTGATTTTCCTAATTTTATTGGCATAATATACTCCTATTTTATTCTTTTAACGCTTCCTTTAAGGTCTGCTAAATATGCAAACATTTCTACTTCAGGAAACTCTCTTTTCAAATCAAGTAATGCTTTAAGATTTTCTTTGTGGTCATCAAATAATCTTATTCTTGCATACTCACCAGTTTTTAAATATTTTCTAAATATTATTTGTTTATTTTCTGCACTTGAACCACTCATATTACCAGCTCTTTCAACGTATACATTTTTCATTGGTATACCATGTGATTCAAATGTTTTTATAAAAAGTTTTTTATCATCCATATCTGCTCTAGCAGTTACGATAATAACTTTAGAACCTCTTTTAGTTGCATTAGTTATAATTGCTTTTGCTTTTGCTACCATTCTTGCAATTGGTGTTGCAGTTTGATAAAAGATTTTAGCCGATTTAAATTCACCAAAATCGTACTCTTCATTTTTTCTAAGTTTATAAGAATTGAATTCCATTGGTGTTAGCTTTTTTTCTTGACCAGTATTTTTATTTCTTACAATAACACTGGCCTTTGACACAAACATTGTGTCATCTATATCAAAGATTGTTAAACCTTTACCAGCTTTTTCTGCTAAAAAATCTCTAAACTTTTTCATAATAGATATTATACCACACTTTTTTTGTAATGTAAATATCTATTTATAATAAAAAACTATTTAAAGTGGCGTTTTATTGTTTCTAATTTATCTTCTGCTTCTGCCATTTTAGATACTTGTGTTTCAATAGCTTCAACAATATCTGGATGTTCACCTATACCAACTGAATTTCTTTGGTATACCATCACATTTGCCTTTGCAACTTCTATCTCACCTTCTAATTTTTTACATAATGCTTCTAGTAAATGATTCATTTTATCTCCCGAATAGTTTTCTTCGTTTATATTCATTAATTGTTTCAATTAATTTTTTTGTCCAATTATCTCTATCTTCCACAAAAACTTGTGGACCTTCATCTCCTGCTATACATACAACTAATTGTTTTATTGGCATGCCAGTTCTTTCTTCCCACATAATAGCATAGGCAGAACATTGCATAAAGTAATTAGATATCCATTCTTTCTTTTTTGTTTTACGAGATGTCTTCCAATCAATAATAGAATCAACACCTTTCCATTGACCAACTAAATCTACTCTTCCTGCTAGTCCTAAATGTTTAGAAAATAATGGTGCTTCTTGTTGATATACCTTTGTGACACTTTCATCTAATATTGGTTGAACATCTTTAAACGTTTGTATGTTATGTGGCATTTCATCTTTTATATAATCTGGGTCATTAGCAATATATTTTTCAATAATATTATGAACGGTAGTTCCTCTAGAACTGGCTTGTCTTGATATACGATTGGCTTCTTCTTCACCTACACGTGCACGCCAGGCTCGTATTGCATCTTCTGATAATATCGAAAGAACTGTAGTAACTGATGCGTACTTATTTCCTTCTGGGTCTGAGTAAAATCTTCCGCTATCTCCTGTGACAGCTTTCAAATCGTTATAACCTAAGTCTTTAGGCTCATGTATAAAATTCATATTTAGTGGCTCACAAATTGGTTGATAATCCAAAACATTAATATCATAAATCCAAATACACAAACCTGTATAACTGAAGCAACTGCTATTTGTTTCATAGGATGTATATCATGTATTTTTTCAACCCATGATTCTGATGGAGATAGATTAACTACCTGTAATATTTTTTCTTCTTTAGATTTTGTCATAGCTTATCGTTTTCCAACATTTCTTTTGTCATAATAAAATCTCTAACCAATCCACTACGAACAATATCTTTCCATTCAAATTCAATGTGGTCAAAGCTTTTCATATTATTAATAATATTTATAAATGAATATAATCCGCTTTTATCGTTTTGTTTTACAAAATCACTTTGATAATAATCACCACAAAAAATAACTCTACAGTTTTTACCAACTCTTGTTATAATACTACATAACTCATGGTAATTACAATTCTGTGCTTCGTCAATTATAATAACGCTATCATTTAAAGTAATACCACGTATAAAAGATGTTGTAATGAATTCAATATTTTTAAATGATATCATTTTTTTCCAACCTTCTTTATCATTAAATAGTTCGTTCACTGTAGAAATATATGGGTCCATATATGCTGCTTCTTTTTCTTCTTTTTCTCCAGGTAAGAATCCCATGTCTCTTGTAGGTAATGCACTTCTTACAATTACAACTTTTTGCATTGTATTATTTTTATCTAATATATCATTAAGTCCTAAATATAAAGCAAGAAAAGTTTTACCTGTACCGGCTGAACCGCTTAATACTAAATTTTGTCCAGCTTTATAAGAATCAAATACTTTCTCTTGATTCTTTGTTAATGCTTTTAATTTTTGTAAATGTTCTAATCTAAGTTTACTTGGTTTCATTATTTTGTTTTTATATTATCTCTGAGTCTTGGTGGCATACCGCCTTTAATTCTATCCTGTACTTCTTTCCAACCAGAGCCAGCTCTTGATAATATTGATTTACCACCATCGTGGTCTATATTTAATGTACTATAGTGTGATTGTATATTTGGATTTTCTTCTAAGTATTTTACTTTACTATCATATGACATTATTTTTTCAAATACTTCTCCAGTGTCTTTATTTTTAAATTCATATGTTGGCATTAAATTAATTCCTGTAATCTTTTCATTGTTGATGGTATATCATAACAAAGATAATCATATATATACCAAGTTAAAAACTTTCTATTCATATCTTTATTATACCAATTCATATTATCTATATATTTATTTAACTGAGTTAGTATTCTTAAATCTCTTGTTATCCAATGATAATCAGGATATCCATAAGAAATAATTGGAACCTCATGCATCATACATTCAATACCAGCAGTAGAATTCTCTATGATTGCTACTTTTGTTTTGGGTAATACACTATGAATTGATACATAACCGGTTATGACTTGATGTCCATCATTTTCCCATTGTAAAATTGTTTTATTTAAATCTCTTATAATGTGAGAAGCCTTGCTAATTCTTGGATGCAATTTAATAACTAAATTTCTATCTTTTAACTTTTCAATTATTTGACACATTTTATCCCAATGATTTCCAAAGCCAAATCCTTTCACTGTTTCATCTTCTGGCATTTGACCGACAATTAATATGTGGTCATTTTTTAACTTACCAGTTGCTTCTTCCCATTTAAATAATTCAGCACTATCCCATTTATTAGCTCTTCGACTAACCATTTCTTGTATTTCATTCCATTCACTATTTTGTATATTTCTATATTCATATTCAATTGGTTCTTCAAACGTAATACGAGAACTATTAGCATAACCTAAATCACATATTTGAAAATGTTGACCTGTTGGTGCTGTAGGTTTAAAGATAATAGAATTTTCTGGCATATCAGGTTCAGTATCTCTGCTTGTATGATTGTATATATGAAGGTCTGGATTATCTTCTACTTTTTCATGTCCTAAGATATCCATAGCATGTTCAATACAATTAGCTGCATAAGCAAATTGCCCTTTAAATGTATATCGATGTTCGTATAATTTATATCGCATTAAACCATTTAGGCATTGGTCTTTTTGTCCATACCATTTTAAATCTTTCTTGTTTTGTTTGATAAAAGTTTTTGTAGGATTCTATTGCATTTGTTCCACCTAAATCGTGTACAACACATTCAGGGTTTGAGCTCATTGCAAGTTTGAATGGAGTTTTACCAATCTTGATATTATCTGGTAAAGCTTTAAGTATCTTTCTTAGTTTTGTATCGGTTGAATGAACTTTACCATAGCGATAAGAGTATTCATCACAAAGTGCAATAAAATGATTATAATGCCAAGTATAATTGCAGCATCCTTCACGAGTCCATACTGTTGATGGATGATTAAAATGACAAGCTTTGTAAAGTATATCTTCACGCTCATCGTTTAGTTTCCAATATTGTAACATTGACCCAGATTTTGAAGGTCTACGTTCCATCACACCATCTAGCATACGATGTACTGTAGACAACATTTGAGCAGATTCGACAATCATTTTGACTACATGTTTGTCACACTGTTCTTGTGCTGCAATCACTGGGTCTTCATTTAATATAAAAATGTTCATAATATATATTATACCACAAAATGTGGTAAATGTAAACTGTTATTTGTACTCTCTCATTTCACTAAGCGCATGGGACATATAGTCAATCTTTTTTCCCATTTTGTACGCTAATACATGTTTTCCTTTCTTTAGTAATCTTTTTTGATAATATACTGCTTCAGAAATATCTTTCTTAAGTCTTTCAATTTGAACAAACATAGTTTCTCCTATAGTGTTAAAATTAATTGTTATTATCATAATAAAAGTGTTAACCTCCTATTTAACTATCAAGTTTGGAAATGCATCACAAACTAATTTCTTTGTGATACCCTTGTATTTCATTTTTTTGTCCTTTGCAGCTATGAGTAATTCTGCTTCTTCAGGATTTAGTGACTCCAATAGATTCAAGAATAAACCTTCTCTTTTAAGAGGTTTCATTCCATTTGCTACTGGACCTTTGAAAAAATATTTGAATTGAGTATATGCTTTATTTAAGATTGTATACTCATAACCTTTAGGTGCATCGTCTTGCTTATACGTTGGTGCGCCTTGTGGTAAAGCTGGTATTACTGTTTCATCATAATTAATTCTAAGTATGTCTGTAAGACCTGGTGATTTATTCATTCTTAAGAATCGAATACGTTCTTCTCTTTTCGTCAGTTTACCTGCTTCAGTTAAAACTTCTGATATTAATTTTCTAGCCATTATAAAATTCCTCCACGACTTCAATCAAATTGTTACATCTCTTTTTTATTAAATAGTTTAATACTTTCATATTTGGCGTTTTTGTTTGCCCGTTAAAATTATTTATAATACTTTCTGACACGTCTTCAGGAATATCAGATAAATCTATTAATTTTTTATTTCTTTGATAATTTCTATATGTGTCATCATCCATTGATTCTCTTAGATTATCAGAGGTTTCTAGCCAAGCATCAATCTTAGTTTGTCTAAGAGGTGTTTGATTTTTTTCAGATATAAATGTATCATCTGCAGATAATACGTTTGGTATACCATCACTACTATCGCCTCTCATAATATGATTAAATAAATATGTTCTAGGGTTTTTATCTGTTACCATTTTCTTTTGTATTGGACTGAATTGTTTTACATTCTTAAACTTTTGTAATTGAATAAAATCTTTATCAGATGATATAATCATGACTGGTTCATCTTGTCCAAACTCTTGTGTTTTCATTACTAAAGATGCAATGATATCATCAGCTTCTACACCTTCCATATGAATAACTTTATATGGCAAATTATCTCTTATTTCATCTCTTACAGTATGCAATATTCTAAATATTTCTACCCAGTCCATTGACGAATTATCTCTTGATTTTTTTCTGTTTGCTTTATATTCCGGAAAGAATTGTTTTCTCCACGTATTCATACCATCAGCACATATTACTAATTGACCATATTCATCTCTATACTTTTTATTGTACATTCGAATACTGTTTAGTATCATGTGTCTTATCATATTTTCATCATTTAATTTTTGCACTATAATATTGCTTAGTGCGATTTGGCTATAATCAATCAGTATCATCTTCATCCTCTAGTTTAAAATCAATTTCTAAATCACTATCACTTGGCTCAAACTTATATTCTGCTAATTCATGATTAGCTTCTTCATTCAATAAAATCATTTCTTTTATTTTGATATAAGCATTATCCATTGTTTGGTGTAATCCATGCGGTATATGATACCATCTATTAAACATTGCATTTAACATATTAACGATTACAAACATGTCTCTAGACTCTTGTTTGGTTTCATCTCTAAAATCCATATCCATAAAGTCTTCTGATATTTCACCAGTATTAATAAATTCTTCTAATACTTCAAGTAAATAGTGTGAGCTATCGACGCATTTGTCACTTGCTTCATTTAGTACTTTAACGTCTTCTTTTTCTTGTATTTCCTGCTTAGTCGGAAACTGTAATATTTTTCCCATATAATGTATATTATACCATACTTTTACTTAAATGTACACATATTTTTTACACTATTTGCACCTATTCTGCAATTAATAATGCCATTATAATATTCATCTGATAGTAATACATCTCTATCAAACTGTTCCTTTGCTTCTAAATATGCGCATTCTCCTTTAGTTTTGCAAAGGTATAATATTTCTCTGTGATAAAAATCTGCTCCATGAACTTGGACTTCTTCTGTTAAATATCTGTTGGAACCATAATACGTTCTCCAATCAGATTCAACATAGGTAATTTTTCTGCGCTTTCTTGTTTTAGTGATAGGCAATGTTTTTTTAGACCAGAAGAATTTTTTACCAATATACTTTTTATTGGTTCCTCTATGAGTAATACAATAAACAAAGCCATGCCATTCTCCACCAAATCTTTCATATGTAAAAGGTTCGTCAGGTGTAAACTTTAATCCTTGATATATCCAATCATTCATTGAAATCTAACTCATCCATATCATCATCAGTAGGTTCACCACAATGAGGACAAAAATTAATCTTTAATTCTCTGTCATCTGGTTTTATTACAATACGTGAATAACAATATTCGCATTCTAAAATCATAACTCTACACTAGTTAATTCTTTTAGTTCTGTATACCCACCAATCTTTTGACCATCAACTATGATTTGTGGAAATGTTCTAGCTCCTGGAAATGTTTCCATTAACTCTTCTCTAGTAAAGTCTTTACCAAATAACTTATATTCATAATCCATTTTCTTTTGTTCACATAATGCTTTTGCCATATCACAGTATGGACAATTATCTTTTCCGTATATTTCTATCATAAACTTAATCCTACTAATGTTTTATTATCTACATCTTGTTTTACACCACCAACAACATAAGAACTTATTTCTGTTTCTTGTGGTGCGACCTGTACGTTTCCTCCAGATATCCACTTTTCCGTCCAAGGTAGTGGATTCATTTGAGGAACTGTGTATGGACAAGGTAAACCTAATGCTCTCATTCTTTTACATCCTATCCATTCAACGTAATTTTCTAATATTGTACCATTTAAACCAATCATTGAACCATCTTTGAATAGATATCTTGCCCATTCTTTTTCTTGTTCAATAACATCAATAAATAATTGTACAACCTGTTTTTCATATTTCTTTGCAATCTTCTCAAAGTCTTTATCTTCTTTTAAAAGATTTCTTAACATAACTGTGGTTGCTGCAAGGTGTGTATTTTCATCTCTTGCAATAAACTTAATTATTTTAGCATTACCTTCCATCTTTTTTAATTCAGCAAATGCCCAACTACAAGCAAACGATACATAGAATCTTATTCCTTCTAAAGCATTTGCACTCATAAGACACATATATAAAGACCTTTTGTGGTCCATTTTATTTGTTGCTGTATTATTATCTGCAATTAATTCATCATAATATTTGGATATATCAGCTCCGCATTTTACAATTTCTTTGATATCTAACATTGTATCAAATACTTCAGATGGATTAGGATATATATTCCTAATAATATGAGTATAGGAACGAGAATGTATCGTTTCAAAAAATGACCAAGTCTCAATCCAATTTTCAATTTCGGGTAACGAAGCAATAGGAAGGAAAGCAAGGTTCGGGGCCCGACCTTGAACAGAGTCCAATAGTATTTGCCTTTTGAGATTAGATGTGAAGATGTGTTTTTCATGAGCAGTAAGTTCTCCGAAATCTTTTTTGTCTTTAGATACATCGACTTCTTCTGGTCTCCAGAAAAAGCCTAGTTGTTTATCAGTAATTTTTTCTAATTGTGGATATTTTACTTGGTCGTATCTAGCGATATCAACACCATTATCGAAAAACATATTTCTTAGTAAGTGTGATTTTTTATTTTTTTCCAGTACTGGCATCAGGTCTCCATGAAATTGTTGATTTAGTTTCTATTGCATCTTGTGCACATTGTATATATTCTTTGTCTTCTTCTGAAAGTACTGACCAAAATTTACTTATTGTTAAGGTATGGTCATATACAACTTCAGGCTTTTTCATATGATAATCTTGTTCCATCCAATCTTGTAGGATGTCCATTCTTTGATTTATCTTATCTTTTAAATTTTGCATGAATCGCAATCATCCTCATCTTCTATTATTTCTGTACCATCATATGTATGATGCTCATCTTCTTTCATTTCACCCGCTCCATCGAAAGTGTTGAAATAGTATAATTGCTTTAATCCATATTTGTATGCTGTGATTAAGTCTGTTATCATCACAGACATTGGCACCTTATTATCTTCAAAATGTTCTGGATTATAAGATGTATTTACAGATATTCCTTGGTCGATATATTTTTGTAATATTCCACATATCGTTAAATATCCTTCAGGTGACTTTTGGTCCCACAGTAAGTCATACTTGTTTTTCAGGTGGTGATATCCAGGTACAACCTGAGCCATCACTCCATCTTTACTTTGTTTGTACGATACCAAAGCTCTTGGTGGTTCAATACCATTCGTACTATTACTTATTTGAGCGCTTGTTTCAGCGGGCATCAAAGCCATTAGCGTAGAGTTCCTAATACCAGTATCTCTGAGTTGTTCTCTTAACTCTTTCCACGGGAGTCGTTCTCTATGCACTATAAGATTATCTATCGCTCTCTTATAAGTATCGATAGGAAGTATTCCTTTAGAATATTTCGTATCATTATTATATATCACTTTTCCTTTTTCAACAGCAAGGTTTGCGGAACTTTTTATTAAATAATATGACCAAGCTTCAGCATATTCATCTATTATTTCGTATGCAGATTCATCATATTTAAGTCCTCTTTTTGCTAAGAAATATGCGAGGTTGATAATACCTACACCTAAAGGTCTTCTATTCATTGTTCCTCTTTGTGCTGCTGGTATTGGATAACCCTGATAATCGAGTAGTTCATCTAAAGCTCTTACACTTAAATCACAATACTTTTCAAATTCATGTGGTTCATTGATAAGACCCCAGTTGATTGCTGATAATGTACACAAAGATATTTCACCTTCAGTATCATCTTGACTATTAAGTGGTGTTGTAGGTAAATCAATCTCACAACAAAGATTACTCATTTTAATTGGAGCTCTTCTTGCATTGAATGCACCGTGGTCATTTGCATGGTCAACATTCATTAGATATATTCTACCAGTATCTTTTCTTTCAGTTAAGAACTGTGAAAAGACTTCTAAAGCTGGTAATGACTTTTTACGTATAGATGTTTTTCTTTCATACATCTCATATAATTCTTTAAATCTATCTTGGTCAACAAAGAAAGCATCATATAATCCTGGTACTTCGTTTGGGTCAAAGAAAGTTATATTACCACCTTCTAATAATCTTTCATACATCAACTTATTAAACTGAAAAGCATAATCCATGTGACGTACTCTTGTTTCTTCAGTACCTTTATTGTTTTTTAATACTACCAAATCCTCAAACTCATAGTGCCAAACCGGTAAATAAACAGTTGCAGCTCCTCCACGAACACCTCCTTGAGAGCAGCTTTTAACAGCACTTTGAAAATATTTGAGGAATGGTATTAAACCTGTATGAACAACTGAACCATCTCCTACCTTTGCACCATTTGCTCGAATTGCACCAGCACCTATTCCAATACCAGCTTTTTTGCTTATATATCGGACAATAGAAGTAGCAGTAGCATTAATAGAATCAAGGGAATCTCCTGATTCAATAAGAACGCAAGAACTGAATTGTCTAGTCGGTGTTCTAACTCCTGCCATGATTGGTGTAGGGAGTGATATATAGAATTGAGAAATTGCATCATAATAATCCTTTACGTATTTTGTACGATTTTCTTTGTAATTACTAAAGAGAGTCATTGCTATCATCATATACAAAATTTGTGGTGTTTCGTATATTTGTTTTGTTCTTCTATCTTGAACTAAATACTTACCACGAAATTGTTCCATTCCTGCATAAGTAAATGTATCATCTCTTTCATGTTTAATATAATTATTAAATTCAAGTATTTCATCTTCTGTATATTTTACTAGAATATCAGCATCATAAACACCTAGTTCTATATTTCGTTCTATAATAGAAGTCAATGGAGGAACATCATATTCTCCATAAGCTTCTTTTCTCATCTTATACGAGATAAGACGAGCTGCAACAAACTGATAGTTTGGTGTATGTTCAGAAATTAATTCTGCAGTTGATTTAATTAAAAGTTCATGGATATCATAAGCAGGGATTTTATCATAAAGTTGTATGTTAGCTTTGAGTTCAATTTCAGACATTGATACGCCTGATATATCTTCAACTGCCCACTCTAAAACTTTATGTACTTTTTCTAAATCGAATGCTTGGATTGAACCATCTCTTTTTGTGACATTTATTGTAGTTGTTCCATTCATATATTATATATTATACCACAAATCACAAGATTTGTACACTGTTATTTTGATTTATTATCCGCGGATATCAGACACTGCTTCAGGCGCTTGTATTCCTACACCTACGCCTTTGTCACCATTTGGCATTGTTACATCTCTATAATAGATTACAACTTCACCTAGTTGTTTAATGTATCTTTTTAGTTCTTGCATATCTTCAGCCATAACTTTATAATCACCAACAGTTGTAGCTACAAAAACGATATCTCCATTGTTTTGTTTTTTAATTTCATCTAGAAATCTATCTAAATATGTATAACCTTCTGGCCAATCAGGATTATCTCTTTCAGATAAATCACAAGTCTTAGGTCGTTTAAATTTTTCGTTACCTTCATCATCAAACTTTTTAGGTTCGAATGGTATTGTTGCTTTACATGGATTTGTAATAACTGCTTCCGATACAACCCACCATTGAGGTGCAGTC
>Ga0213865_10002529_pt1 | contig 11482 bp, 13 predicted proteins | sample PICome_6_FD_160100 | JGI IMG/M metagenome (GOLD analysis project Ga0213865, IMG submission 160100) | Coastal seawater microbial communities near Pivers Island, North Carolina, United States - PICO282 | ecosystem: Environmental > Aquatic > Marine > Coastal | place: USA: North Carolina...
CAGGTCGGCATATCACCTCATCATGCAATGATAGTCTTAAATCAAAAGATTGATTACCATTAGTATCATAAAATTTTGCACTTTATTTATACATTTTGTTAGCAAACATTGATTGAGATATTCAATGATGTCAGAGGTTTATGAAGTAGGACGAAAGTCGTTTGAAGACATGACGGAAATGTTATTAAACAACAAAAATATCTCGAATGATCAGCGGCGTGGATTGAGAGAGACTTATGTGTTATCGAAGCGTGAGGAGTATTGTTTAATTGGCAAGTCTGATGATGAGGTAGAGGAAATAATTCGGAAGAAATCTCCTAAAGATAGGCTATCTATGATGAAATGTTTTAAGGTGCCGTATAGTCAGCGGAAAAGGCGATTGACTGTTGATGAATTGATTAAAAGTTTTCAGAAGGAAATGAATGATTGCTTTCCTCGCTTGAGGAGAAGTCTGATGAATGCTGAGGAGAATTGTCAGAAGAGGTTGGCTGCTGATAGGGAAAGACATGCTATTGCTAGAGCCAATGAGTCTGCGGAGAAGCGTCAGAAGAGGTTGGCTGATGAAAGGGAAAGAAGGGCTATCGCTAGAGCCAATGAGTCCGCAGAGAAGCGTCAGAAGAGGTTGGCTGCTGATAGGGAAAGACATGCTATTGCTAGAGCCAATGAGTCTGCGTAGAAGCGTCAGAAGAGGTTGGCTGATGAATGGGAAAGAAGGGCTATCGCTAGAGCCAATGAGTCTGATGAGAAGCGTTCCACAGAGTAGAAGCGTCAGAAGAGGTTGGCTGATGAAAGAGGGAAAGAAGTGTTATTGCTAGAGCCAATGAGTTTTTGTGTTAGAGAGGTTGGCTTCTATAATAAAGTTATTAGTCTTTCGTGTTTACAATTAAGAATGATTACTGTATGAGCGCTTTGTTTTCATTTAGAAATTAAGAAAAGTTGGATCTATCGAGAGTAGGGAGAATACCCTTGCTAATTTTGGTTTCGCTCAGAAGAAATTCCAACAACGTAAAAATAACGTTACTTATGCTTTTGCTATGGTCAAATCTATTCTATATCTATTCTATATCCATGCTCCAAGCCAAGAAAAGTTTGTGGTTGTCCATAAATTAATATCTTTTCTAAATAATATTTACATCATTTTATATTGGATCATCATTTACAATTACTACAGCCAAAGTTTGAAGTGGTGGCAAAGATACAACCATTTTGCAACAACCCCTTGCTTTGTCTATCCTTCACAAGTTCATTACAAATTTTACATAGAGAATTTTGGCAGCAGATCATTTTCAACATATCTTTGTCATCCGTGGGATAGAAGCAGATAGGACAATCCTTGTTGTGCTGTGATGCATCTTCCAATTCACCCTCATCAACGAGAGAGCTTGCAGATAATTTCAACTTCATCCATAACTTGATTAAATCTTCCTCGCTTGAATTCTTGAAGCAATCCTTCATGGGCTTGAGATATGTGGTCTTTTTGTCTGGACGTCGAGACCAGGATATGATCAAGCTATTGTGGGCGGTCTGAGGTGAGTTGGAATGTTTTCTAGTGCCATTAGTATTAGCACTACCCACTTCGTACATATTATCTTTCGCTTGCATATATTATTATGGTAGTATGATATGAATTTCTGTACTGTATGTAAAATGTGAGCAGGAATAATAGTCTTTGTTGAGTCGATATATTTTGAACAAGGAATACATGACATGATTATTCATGACAACACCATACCACGAGATGTCATGAATGCGAAGGCATGACAACACAAAATACGTTATCATGACAACACAAAATGATTCCTGATTCATGAGATATATCATGTTTTTGACAATAATGGGTCTGGAGCCACAAAAGCAAATCTTACCATCAGTCATAATTAATATGATTAATGCCACAGAAGCAGACCTCGCTCCATATTGTCTTGGGGATGATATTTTGGCAATAATAATTTCATTTTTGCAACCATTGGATATGTTGAAAATATTATCTGTTAATAAACAATGGAGGCTGGCAGCCAATTCTGCAGCATCAAGGCTAATCGAGGATGATAAATTGTCGAGGCTATATTACGACGCTGCCAAAAGTAGTAGTACTAACCCTGTTCTTATTTATAGCAAGATTTATGTGGGTCCATCAAATCCTATTCGATTTAATCCTCCTATTGGTAAAGGCATCACTTTTGTTAATAACACATGTAATACTGTGGTTACAAACACAACTTGCTTGACAGAAGCGAGTTATAAAGGGGCAGTTGTTAGTGAAATAGTGATGTCATCTGGTAAGCATATCATGTCCACAGAGATAGAAAGTTTGAGTGGTGGTTGGATTGGAGCAGGTGCATACATATATGTTGGGTTGGTTCGACCTGGTGTTAATACTGATTCGGTTGATAATAACGGTAACTTTGTACCCTACAGCGTCGGGGGCATACGCTACCCACATTTACAAAAGTTGTCTTCTAACGAAGGTGACATTGACTGTTGTTTGGTGCACATTGCGGGAAATTATAATGTTATAAGTAACTGGTCTACTGGTGAAAGGAACAGATGTGATCTTCCTCCTGGGATTCTTCCAAAAAGCAAAGTTCAATTAGTATTCGATGCTGATGTTGGCAAACTATCTCTTATTGCACGAAGAGACAATCCTGTTTTGCAGAAGATTGATGTAACAGATTTCGGTGTTTTGCATGATGGCTTACAAGGATCATTTCGCTGGATCGTATATACTAGCAAGACAATGTATATCAATCATTTTATGAGAGGGTTGTCAAGGGGTACACAGCCAAGATTCTATGTCAAGTGTAGTAGCTTTTAGATGTGTTTAACTATATTCTTTTAGATTATCGTTTATGACCGAAGTTTTCGACGTTGCTTTGATGGTTCGGCGTCAAGCTTGATTAGTATCATGTTTGAGCAATCTCAAACAAGTGACACTTGTGTTTACAAATATGATAGAACGCATTCGCCACTAATAAACTGTTGTTAAGGTTCATGTTAAAGGACATCCATTCAAATACGTAAGGAATCATCTTATCATCATCATCTTCGTCATCCTCAATGCTTAAAATGCAACTTTCATGCCGTTGGTATAGATTCACCAAATGAGATAGCAGCACCTTCTGAGCTCCAGCAATACCCTCGGGCTTTATCTTATAGTTCTCCTTTGTATAAGATGGTGTTAAAAGAGATAGAGATGGATATGAAAGTGGTGTGATTCGTCCTACTTCTTTCTTTGACCATGTGTTAATTTGAAGCATTTGCATTATCATCTTTCCCGATTCGGAGTCGGTGTAATAATCTTTTGGTGGTATACAAACTTCAAGGCAGTGGTTGGATAAATATGTATTATCAATGGAGGAGACATTGCAAAGAAGTTGTTTTAGCATTTCATCCCATCCTTTGGTAGTAACATACGTGTTACTGATTGATAATTGCGAAAGGTGCTTGTTCCCGAAAAGTGCCCCTACGATTATCCCGAAGCCGTTATTGGTTATGCCATTATCATCTAGAATAAGCTGCTTCAATCTAAATGATTTATTCATAAGAACCTTCTTGGTCAGAAGATCACAAGAAACGTCAGTAATGTTTGTAGATTTCAAGTTTAGTGATGTCAAACCATTGTAAGTGCGGCTTTGTCTAATAGTTTGTATTCGACTGTAATTGTATTGGTTGCAATCGAAGCAACTAAAAAGAGATTCAATCCCCTCGTCTTCTATGTCATTGTTTGCCAATGAGAGGGTCTTGGGGGAACGCATGATCATGCTCAGGTGACGACAAGCAGATGAATCGATGTCGTTGTTACTAAAGTTTAGTTGGTCTGGAGTGAATCCATCAATTCTCCACAGTTTGGATAATACTTCTAGTTCATATTCTCCAAAACGTCCATTGGTTGTGTTGAATTCTATCAATGAGCCTTGCAATGCTGGTGATACTGCAACAAAATCAAGCTCATTGTATGCTATGTCATCAAATGAAATTCTTTTGAGACTGCATGATTTGCTAATAGAGTAACCAAAGCTTAACCAACTTGAGTAGTCCATGGAACATGAACTTAGTGATATATCTCTGATCTCAGAGTTATATAGCCAGAATTTTGAGATACTTACAAAGAATCTTTGACTAAATCTCTCTTCAAAGTGTATATGTTTGAATTCAATTGACTCGATGGTTCGGTTCTTTTTCAATCCAAGTGCTATAGCATTTAGTTTCCTGATAGTATTCTGGGAATTGAATTCATCGGCAAGATCAATGATAAGATGAGTAAGTGTTGTACTCTTTAAAGCTTTGCCGATTCTTACCCATATCTTTGGATTTGTGGATGTATGAAATTGGGAATATCCTGATGGAATAGTTGTTCCTTCTGGCGAGATTATTAACTTGCGCAGATTTGTATCACCCCTGTCAAACTTTTCCACTATTGTTCTCTGCTGTATATTCATGATGATTGTGTAATATATGTGCCATTTCATATCATAACTTTTATAGGATGCTAGGTTAAGTCCATGATGAACATAATATGATAACAACCAGGGGATATATATGACATGATAACGCATGATGATAACAGGTGGAGAAGTCATGGCTTTCGGTGGTAGAGATATATATGACATGATAACGCATGATGATAACAGGTGGAGAAGTCATGGCTTTCGGTGGTAGAGTAGTCATGTCATGTAGCATTAGATCGTGCCCAGTAATGTGTCGATAACTTAAAATATGCATGATATTATCTTATAATTTGTTAGAAGGATGAGGAGCATCATTGGACTTATTATCCATTATTGTTGATAGCTGATTAAGTAATAAGCATGGATCATAATCTGTCACTACTCTCTCCAACAAAGCCGATCAAGGAGCGATGTAATCTATGTAATTGTATTCTGTCTTCAAACTTCGATGCATTCTCTTTGCATCAAATATACTTTTTATGTTGTGGCGCATTACTTTGTAGTGCATGTGTGGAGAACAGTGTCATAAATGGGAGATTAAAAGATTGTTGTATGTTTTGCAATACAACAATTAAAAAATCGGACGGAGATAAGCTAAATCTTTGTATGGTCAAAGCTAGCGAGATCAACCCAGATCCCAAAGCTCTGTGTGTATTGGCCGATTGTCATCTTAGAGGAATCTGGGGTTTAGCACCAGACATTGGTAAAGCAATTCATCTATGGAATGAGGCATTTCAATATGGATCTAGTACTGCATCATTCAATTTGGGCGTTCTATATTGCCATGGATCTAAAGAGGCTAATATCGATAAGGACATTGGCAAAGCTTTTTCTTATTTCACTTACGCTGCTGAAGGTGGAAATAAAGACGCAAGAAGACTAATTAATAAGGCCAAGGCTGCGGCGATGTTCATTGTTGGTAATTAGTAATCAGTTAGAATAAACGGGGCATATAGAGTGTGGGCTGGTTGGTATCTTCTATAGGCCCCTTGTTTTTTGCTGTTGAGAGTGATACGTGTAATAAAATAACACTGTAATAACAGAGAATAACAGCGGCAATCGTAATAGAGCCATCAAACTAACACACAGTTATTTACTATTATGATGACAGCGACACAACGATCTTTTGTTATACAGCTTTGTTGCTATGGTTAATAAGCCTAGAGTTGCAGTTGTTTGGTGCCAGATGCCACAAATTGTATAACCATATGTTTAGGACAGATTTTAATATACATCAGTTGAATGGATAATGAATGCCAATAGCTGGCCAAAGACATGCGCTTTCTTTAATTTACTTGTTACTGCCGACGATTTTAACAATGTTTCCGAGCAAGATAACACCTCCATCGATCCTCCAAGATAACGGAAGATAACGATTACCTACTTCCAATCATCGTTAATCTTATTTACTGTTAACATGGGTTAACATGAATATAAAGCAATGAATGTCTTCAGTTTTATTGGAAGATGACATTCCAATATTGCATGACTTCATTCTACGTATGCATGATATTAACACACACATGACAACAACAATATAATCTTCAATACGTCGTGACGAAGATATCATCTTATATCATTACTTCAATACGTCGTGACGAAGATATCATCTTATATCATTATAATATTTTGATCATATATCACCGTTTGCAAGCAAAACACCAAAGACAATACCTACACACTGACGATGAGAATCTCTTCTCCAAAGATCTTAATCGCTCAAATTTTCTCTCTTAATCTTCATCGACTAAGAAATGCAAATCGACATCTCTCCAAGGCCCAGTTTAGTCTTTTTGATAGGACTAGTCCTAAGGATACTTGTCACAAATCAAGAGAGAAACATCTTAAAGCAGATAAAGAACTATATCCAGTACTCAATTGGTTATCTAATATCATTATAAATGATTTGAATAGCGTCTTAGATGACTCAAGCTATTCTGCATTAGCTCAGGCATCTATGATGGCTCAACCGGATGGACAATGTCGTCAAATCAACAACGAGGAAATGAGTAATGATGCTTTTTCCTTAGCCGACATATTGGGGGAAATGAACAAAGTAACCCGGCTCTACGACGACCGTAATTCTACAACTTCTCTTCGGTAGGTCCATGTTTAATGTGTTGTCGATGAAGTGTTGTGCTTAAATCTATCTATCCTCTCACAAACTTCTATCACCTCTACACACAATTTCTCTCTAGTATGCTTAGGGATATATTTATCAACCCTAGTTCAATTGCAGAGTCCGAAAGTGTTGATTTTACCCCAAGACAAAAGGCTCTTATACGCTGTCGTGTACTTAATGAAATCTTCTACTTAGTTAACAATACATCGTCTGAAGAACATGAGTCTATGTTGGAGGCACTTGACCAAGGCCAAGGTTTATCTGGAACAATCAAGCAATCGATCAACACGTTCCAAACAAGGTTGAATATGTTCCCCGTCATCAGTGGAGGCATCCAATCTAGCTTAGGCTTAAGTTCACATAGTCTAAAGCAAGAGCTCGAGCATTACTGCACAACGTCGTCAAACAGTCCTATTGAGTTTGATATTGTTAGTTTCTTTGTGAGGGCTTTAATTGGACGTATATATATTCCCAATGTATCAAGCCAGAATCTTCATGTTCCTGGTGTATGCAGAGAGTATTATGACCTTCCTCTTGCTGATAAGATTGTTTATCAATACATGACCATTTGTTTTGCAAGATTTGTGGCTTTGGATGTACACTCTGGCGGATTTGATAATGCAATTTCACTATCAAAGACATCGCATTCTTCCAATCCAGTACAACAACATCAAGTGGCTGAGTCGGTAGCACCACCAACAACAAATGCTGGTTACCAAACACCTTTGTCTGGAACGTCAACGCCTGGTCGTCAATTGCCCTCAACACCGGGGTACGTGCAGCAAAACCGGTCGCTTGGACCCAAGACGGTCTCTTTTAGTCCTCAGAAGCCGAACGTTTGTATCATTCCTCCTTCTCTACCATCAAAGAGGATTGATTTTGGGGAGTTCACGAGTACTCGTTCTATGAAGAGGCCCAAACATCATCATGAAATTAATGGTGGGGCTGAATTTGTAGAGCCTCGCCCTCTACCATCAAGTCGAAATCCTGTGGCTCCTTATGATCAGGCGGCTACTCTTCAAACTCTTACGGCTCCTTTAGGGGAGGCAGGCGTTGGTATGTCGGCTTTTCAAGTAGCGAGTCCCTCAAGTGCTTTTAAGAAGACACCTTCTCCTCATCATACCAACCACGTTTATCAGCAGTCTAATACTACTCAAGCTCAACTTGAAGATAACGAGGTTGCATCCATCAATCAGGATCACGGTCAGCAGTTACCTCCTCCTCAAAACCATCAAGTTGAGCACGAAGCTCAAAGGAAGCCTCGCCCTCTACCATCAAGTCGAAATCCTGTGGCTTCTTATGATCAGGCGGCTACTCTTCAAACTCCTACGGCTCCTTTAGGGGAGACAGGCGTTGGTATGTCGGCTTTTCAAGTAGCTTCAAACAAGAGTCCCTCAAGTGCTTTTAAGAAGACACCTTCTCCTCATCATGCCAACCACGTTTATCAGCAGTCTAATACTACTCAAGCTCAACTTGAAGATAACGAGGTTGCATCCATCAATCAGGATCACGGTCAGCAGTTACCTCCTCCTCAAAACCATCGTTCGCCTGCCTTCTCTCTTACTTCGCCTGCCTACTCTCTTACTCCGCCTATGCCTTCGCCTGGATTCTATGAGTGGTTAGGGTTAACATCATTTGAATAGAGTGTAACTGTATTTTCATGTTTATTATTGGTATTTGCTACTACCTTGATGCCGGAGCGGAGGTGGTAACAATTGTTTGTTATGGTACGATAGAATAGGAAGGGATGGAGTGTATTGCAAAGAGTACACAAATAATAGTTGAGTCTAATCTAAAGGATAGTAAACTTATTATATTCATGGAAAGCATATATCCATACCATACCACCTCGACAAAGCAACATAATAAATAGCTCACTTGACTTGGAGCGGACGGAATAACGCCGCCGATACTCGGAATTTGACCATGGAAGTTGGTATATACGTCGTCTAGATGCTATAGAGGAGGATGGCGTGCTTGGAACGGTGTTGATCGACCGTCTAGGAGGGTAGATATCGTCATTCAAGCATGGGATATGAGGCAAAATGAGGCTCGGTTGTTAAAGGGTTAGTTGAATTATAAAGTAATGATAGACTATTATGAATTAACACTGTATATTCAGATTACTTTTTCTACTCAATTATACTTTTCTACTAATGCATACAGTAAATAGCTAATACCTTACAATATGGCAAATGATTCTTCAAGTAAACTTTAGAAACTGTTTACTTTATCTTACTAACGAGAAATCAAAAGCCAAAGAATGATATACACATATTATTATTGCCAATCTTACCATTTGGCGTACATGTCCAACAATCGCTGGCCATTGCTCACAGTACCGAAGAAGGATTCAAGCAATACCTCGTGGTTGTACAAAGTCTCCTTGGAGTTATCCTTGCCTACGTAAAAAGATGTCATGAAGAGCTTTACAACATCCTCATCAACTAGATAGTAAACCATAGGACGGTTACTTTCGGGTCCAGTCAGTACTTCTTTCAACGTAAACTCTTGTGCTCGTCCGCCAAAGAGATCTTTTCTAGCTTGGGTAAACTTAGTAAACGAAGCAGCAAGCTTTTCTCCAACGGCAGTGCCATCTTCCTTGGGATTGATTGTAATCAAACAATCGAAGGGATAGCTTGTATCGTCACCAGGGGTGCCAGGCATTTTGGTGTTATCAAGAGGGTCATCTTCATTTACTAAACGTCTAGAGAAATTGTTATTGTGGTGAGAGAAACGCTTCGATTCAAATATGACACAATATTATTATAATGTATATATATACACAAACTTACCTTGTCATAAAAGCAATACATCCCCACTTCGAATTAAGTTCTTGCTCCATTGCATGTTTAGTAAAATACTCTTTCAATGGCCACAAGTATGAACATTTATTATCCGCACATCGAGTCATCCAACTACAGAAATAACCAGGAACTGCTGTTTCCACTGTGGTTACGGTGTTACCTTTAATTTTTTTCTTGACGATTGGAGATACATTGTAACTAAACTTAATGTTAGCATAAGGATTGGTAGCCTTCTTAGCTGACTTTGCCATGTTATTCTTTTAGATATGAGATAGTTGTAGTGTTTGCGGTGTAGATGTAAATATTATGAGCAAAGAGTTCAGCTTGCTTTATAAATATCAAATCCACTTCTTAATACGTGTATTATCATGATTCCAATACCAATATCATGACATGATATCGACGATGATATCATATTGATATCATAATTAGTAAACTTGAAATGATATTAACTAAAAGTTGTTATCATGATTACCTATCTACCATACATACATAGTCTTTAGTCTCTGTGACCGTACCACCTATGGTTTCAAGGATATACGGCTTACAAATACACACTTAATCTTGTATCACAGATCAAGATAATAGCTCCGGCAATATCATGTATTCCCTCGATATCATGCCGATGGTAGCAGTATAACGCCTGTATGATAACAGATATCATGCCAATAAATGTCTGTTTTCGTCTATTCTATGCCTATGCCGTGTCGTGTTCACCTTAACACCTCATCATGATAATGCAGCTGGCAACCACCGGCACCACCTACTGTTGCAAAGTTGTAAGAAGATCACATTAAGTAGATCTATTCACCGCCACCAATTGCCATAAATTGTGCTCGTTATACACACCGCCATGTCTAACTATACGACAAAACGAATTCGCATTGATGAAGTAACTGGTCTAGATGTTATTAGTGGCAGAGGTAACTTCACACATGTATCAGGAGAACAAAAAAAAAATGAACTATATCAGAATTTGTTAAACCGAGTTGCAGTAAGTTCATATATACCTTTGTATTGTCTATTAATGTGTGTACCATATTCTAACGTATGTCATGTTTCTGTTGATACACGAATATAATAATAGCCCGCATATGGTAAAATTGAAGATAAAGGTCTAATCGTTGAGGTGAGCACATTTTCTTCATTTGTAAAGTTGCATTAGACTATTCAAGAAATATGATCTGATATTTATCCTTTCAATCAATAATTGAATATTTGCAAAGGCCATACTAGATTGTTATCATAAAGTGGGGGGGAGATTTCTGGCCATTACTAAAGACGAGAACGAATTGAAGGTGATGAGTGATAGAGAAGTTAAGACTAAAGTGTCCCAAGCATTAAGAGATAGATCCAGGAAAATAGAAGATATCTGCAAATTTGTTCAAAGTTACGGTATTGATATTCAGCAACAGATAATTGACAGCATTGATCGTCGTCTTTTCAGTGACAATATCAATATGTTGACAGATTTTGTCCTTTCTTGTCTCAAAAAGCAAACCTCGACCGAAGAAGTGCATGAGGCGGCCAAAGGGATTATGAATTTGAGTGGACAGCAAAAAAATCAGATATTGAAAGATGATAATTTCAATATACCAGGCCGAGCTGTGCCTTCTAATGGTTTGAGGCCAGAAACTCCAAATTCTTCCTCTAGTGATGTTTTACGTACCTTTAAGATGAAGAAGATGGAAGATGACAATTTTAAAGCATATGTAATTTACCCTGAATGCATGCCCATCGAAGTGGATACAATTCAAAAGTTTTATCAGAAGAAGGGTGAAGTATTTGGATATACAAGCAAGTAATTAGGGTTTGGTATGACAATAAATTAATGTGTCGAACATGTTAAGTTATAAATACAAAGCCTATATATTATACTATCATCTAGAGATATATTAATAATAATCGCTGCTCTGCAAATTATCCACACCCAAAACCCTTAATGTCATGTCTGTAGCCGATATTATCTATCGGGGCTCTAGTCATGAAGCAATTATCATATAGTCATGTCATGACAGTCAATTTTTTTATAAATTTTGCAACATTCTGTGAAAACTGCTGCCGATAGGCCTTGAAGTATGTCTATCACACAATGACCGTGGCAC
>Ga0213865_10002530_pt1 | contig 11479 bp, 16 predicted proteins | sample PICome_6_FD_160100 | JGI IMG/M metagenome (GOLD analysis project Ga0213865, IMG submission 160100) | Coastal seawater microbial communities near Pivers Island, North Carolina, United States - PICO282 | ecosystem: Environmental > Aquatic > Marine > Coastal | place: USA: North Carolina...
AAAGTATCTAACTACGACCTTTTGCGACCTAGAGAACGGCGAAAAGACTATTGTCCCAGCCGTGTTCGAGGACGACACTGCCACTGAGATACGTCTGTACCGTAGACCTCGCGGAGACAAGCTCATGTCCATCAAGGACATCAAGAAGCACGTGTCAGTGGGCGACACTATCACCTTCAAGCATGAGGCTGGGCTTACCTACGTAGAGGTACGCGGCAAGGACAATGTCATAACGCTAACCCCACGCAATCACTTTGTGCGTGTATGTGTGGAGAAGGCGGCATGATCACTGCAAAGACACACAAGGTCAAACTCAGCGGCTATGAAGATGCAGTCATTTACATCTACGAAGAGCGTTTAAAGCTACTTAATCCAGACGAGGACGACAGCAAGAAAAAATACAAAGTATGGCAAGAAGTAGTCGCAGTAGTTCCATTCCACTTCTCTCACGAAGACATGGAAACTGATCAAGACGAACTAGTAAGGAGAGTCAATGCGGCGGCACAAAACCTCGCAAAAGCCTACGAGTATTCTACTGAAGATCATTACGAAATCAGCGTAGGTGTTTACCTCAACTTTAACAAGATGGTGAACTTACAATGAAGGCTCCCTACGTAAGACCACGCATGAGAGGCAACACTAGGGTCTATGACCTACGGCCTACTCCTGAATTAAAGAAGGCGTTTCCCGATATCAGTCGGGAGACCTACACCACCCCGCAAGAGGCCAACGCCAGAGGCTACGAGTGGAAGCGTAAGTTCGAGGCTTGGAAGGCTGGTAACCACGAAGACATCTACGTAGACAACCGCTCTGTCGAGGCTCTAGTCAATCACTACAAGTCGTCTATGGCCTACGGTAACATCAAGGCGGCTGCTACTAAGAGATCGTATGAGGGACACCTACGGCACGTGTTGCCTGTCTGCGTATCTAACACAGCATTTGCTAAAATGAATGTGTCAGACGTTGACTACGAGTACGCGCAGAAACTATGGCTACACATACAGTCTGACGTAAGTACACACAAAGCCAACCACACATTCAAGGTTCTCAAGCTAGTCTGGAATGAGGGTCTACGCTCTGGGAAGGTAAAGTCTAACCCCTTTTCCTTGGTCAAACTACCTAAGCTACCAGACAGACAGGTTCTGTGGCCCGAAGAGCATATCTGGGGCATGGTACAGCACTGCGACGACATGGGCTACCACAGTATGGGTACAATGCTGGTCATGTGCTACGAGTTCTGCCAGCGGCCTGTGGACGTAAGGACTATGCGGTGGGCTAACATAGACGGTAGGACTGGCGTGTCACACTTCACTCAGAAGAAGACAGGCAAGCAGATGTCTATCAAGGTAACTAACTCTGTTAAGCAGCGTCTGCACTTACACCAGCATCGTAACTCTGATGATTACATATTCGCATATGAGAATACTGGTAGACCCTACAGTCAGGATCGATGCAATAAGTTCTTCAGAGCCGCTGCCGATAGCTACGGACTACCAGAGGTTCCGCTAGTAGGTCAGTTAAATGATGACGGTAGCCAGCGATATACCAAACTGTGGATGGCTGACCTTCGACGTACAGGAGCTACTCACGCGAGTAGGGCAGGGTGTACTGACCGACAGTTGATGGCCCTGACAGGCCACAAGAACCCGCAGATGTTAGTGATCTATGCCCTAGAGGGCGAGACCGAGAGTACAATGGCTAATCAGAAACGAGGTTTAATTTAATGGGATTTCAGCGTGAAGTAACAATCACCCAGCGGGGTAGGGCGTGTCGCCTATTTGGTCAGGACTTTGTCAGTGTGGCCCAAGCCGCTCGACACTTTAACATCAGCCATAGTTTTGCACGTGAGATGGTTAATGGTGACAGGCACAAAGAAGGTGACCGCGACGAGATACGTAGAAACTGGGTTAACAAGCACATTAACCAGATGACCCCTGAAGAGCGTCAGAGGGCCAAGGAGCGTGAAGAGGCTAATCGTGATGAGTGATGCGGGTATAATTGGCGTAGAGACTGTAGAAGAACACGAAGACGGTTCCGCTACGTATCAGTTCCACATGGACGACAAGTGCAGAAACTTACTGACAGAGGAAGGCTTGAAGCTGGTACTCTACTGCGCAGCCGCTAAGATGGATATACAGTTAGTATACGACTTCATTGAAGATCACATAAGGGAGATGGCTGATGAGTAAGCAATACGCAGTTACATACTTACATTACGTATGGAAACTTACAGATAATTTAGATGAAGCTAACGCTTTTGCTAAAGAGATGGAAACTGATGCAGAGCTACTAAAAGATGCAAGCCAACGTGATTTAATTGGACCAGTATCTGACTACATATCAGTCTCTGATGTCACAGGACAGGACATCTGATGGTTAAGATCAAATACATATGCAAGAAGACTGGCGCAGTGTTCGCCTACAAGAACACAACTAAATCAGTGGCTGATAAAGAAATCAACAATCCCATGCTGAAAGAATGCAGAATGGAGATTGAGTCGGTCAAAGAATAATAACGTGAGTGGCAAAAATGGCAGACTGCCACAAAGCTATCTGCCATGCCACTTACACCTAATATACAGATATTTATCTAATTATATCAGTGAGTTGGCTCCGGCGGTAGGGATCGAACCTACGACCAATTGATTAACAGATGTTGTTTGTTATCAATGACTTATGATATACTTACATTAATACCTGTTAACTTTAGGTGTTTTAATACAACATCTAATTAAGTGTTGACTAAATTGTTTTTGGCGATAAGCTGACGCTGTCCCTGCGAAGGGGCAGTATAACCAACGGACTAGATATGACCTACTTAGAACAGCTAGAAATAGTAAAGACTATTAATATCAGAGAGGGGGATACTATAGTAATCCAATGCCCTTTCTGTGGTGGATATAAGAAGCTAGCAGTCTCTAAAATAGATGGTCAACTAAAGTGGTTCTGTTATAGAGCAAGCTGTAATGGAAGAGGCATATACCAAGGTAGACGTTCTCTTCAGTCATCTAAAGACTATCTAGCAAAAGTATCTAAGACGACTGCTAAGGTTAAACCCTTACCTAAGATAACTACTTCAGTAGATAACCACAAACCAGCCATCGACTTCCTGAAGTCTGTGAATAGTCTAGAGGCTTACCAGAACGGATGGATAGATGTACGCTACGCACCAGCCGAAGACCGTGTAATGTTCTACGCAGACAGAGGTGCAGTGGGTAGATGCCTGAAACCCTATGGACCTAAGTGGATGACTTACGGTGTCATCGAAGGCGGTGTACACGTAGGTGAGGGAAATAATGCCGTACTCGTAGAAGACGTACCATCAGCCTGTAGTGTGAGTAGACTAGATGGCTACGTAGGGGTGGCAATGTTGGGTACAAACTTGACTACTGCTATAAAGCAGTCAGTTAGTTGTTATACTAATAGGTATTTAATTCTTGACAAAGACGCGAATAGTAAGGCACTTAATACAATCAGAAGTAAAGATAAGACTCTAAGACTGAGACTCACTGAGAAAGACTTAAAATGGCTCACTACAGAACAGATACAGAATTTACTACGGTAAATAGCGTATTTACGTGGTCCTTTATTCTTGTTGGGGGTAATGGGGCTAGAGTAAATCGCAGAATATCTAAATGTCTGGCAAAGTGTCGGGCTACCAATGCGTGTGTAGCGATATACTGGATCAGAAATAACAGTGACTTGCAGAATCCCCCTAGCGGCCCTCCGATTCATTCCTTATAGCTGCCAATCACTATCCAGAGGACAACTGGGTTAACAACAACCACCGTCTAGGCCACCAGTACAGACGTTAAAGTTAAAGGAATGGTATAATGAAAGCTAGAGGAATAGCTATAATCGATCTAGAAATTGAGGGGGGCTTCCGAGAAGCTGCTGCTGAAGAAGAAGCATTAGAGAAACTGATTCGTGAATACTGTGAAAAGAACCCACGGGTAATCACTTATCAATGTGAACTCAGAGAACGCAGAGGTGAGGCTGGTTCTGTAGACCTGAGTAAAATGAAATTCAGAGCCAACTAACACTACTCACGTAAAGAAACTAATTAGCCCCTTCTGCAAAGTTGGGGCTTTTTTTATTTCACTAATTGGTCTAATATAGCACTCTATTAATTGTTAATGGATAGCGAAGAATGGACCAATCACTTCTTAAAAGCTGCCTTAACCACTCATTCTATGAGGAAAATAAGGCAAAACTTCGAGCATCACTGTTCGACGAGACTATGAAAGATGTATTCGAGACAATTATCTCGATGCACGATAAGTTTGAGAAGGACATTACGCCTCTTGAACTATTTACTTACTGGAAGTCTAAAAATCCTACATCGACTGGTTCGTGGTCGGCTGAGATTGAAGACCTAGTAAATTCTATTTCCAATGCTGATGACATAGACAGTGCCGTTGCTACTGACGTTATAGAGACACTCTGGCGGCAGCACATTGGTCTAGACATTGCCCAGCTAGGTATCTCCATGTCCGAGGGGGATGCCTCTGCAATGGACAAGCTGAATACTCTCTTGGACCGTGTAGCAGATGGATACCTACCAGATAACTTTAATGACTACATAGTCACAGACGATATCTACGAGCTATTAGCTACTGTATCAGACGACAATAGATTTAAGTTTAATATCGAGACCCTGAGTAGAAATGTATATGGCATTGGGCGCGGAGAGTTCGGTGTCATTGCAGCATACTCCAACGTAGGTAAGACTGCATTTGCTATTAGCCTATGCGCTGCACCAGACGGCTTCTGCCAGCAAGGTGCCAAGGTTGGTTACATAGCCAACGAAGAGGTAGGTAAGCGCACTAAGCTACGTGCCATGCAAGCGTTCACTGGTATGACCAAAGAGGAGATGGACTTTGAGCCACAAGCCGCAGCCGCACGGTATGCAGCTATACGTGATCGCCTTATCTTCGTAGATAGTCAGGGCTGGGACATTCAGCAACTCGATGCGTTTCTGAGCCAACAGAAATTTGATGTCGTCATCGTGGATATGGCAGACAAGATCGCACTCACGCAGACTTTTAACTCGGGGCATGAACGCCTAAGAGAATTGTACTACCGCTTACGTGAATTAGCCAAGAAGCACAACGTGGCCTTAATAGGTCTTTCACAAGCGTCTGCCGAGGCAGAGGGAAAGACACGCCTCACGCCAACAATGCTGGAAGGCAGTAAGGTGGGTAAGGTAGCGGAGACAGACATCTTGCTGGGGTTAGGTAAGATGAACGACAAGGAAAACCCTGACGATCCTTCGCGCTGGATTACGGTGATGAAGAATAAAATCTCAGGGTGGCATGGCACAGTCATGTGTCAGCTAGACCATAAGACTTCGCGCTATGAAGTGTGAAGCCAGATTACCGCCACACATTGAACTACAGGTACGACAATTTGGTGTGATGGCTGAGAAAAAACCACAAGAGGTAGCCGCGAGAGTGCAAGAATATAGACGGCCTACCTTTGACGAGCATGGGGAGCCAGACTTTTGAAGAAACTAGTACTAGACTTAGAGACCACCGTCGAGCGTATAGAAGGGCGCATAGATAACAGCCCGAAGAACCCAAATAACAGATGTGTATCGGCCCACTACGGCTGGTTGTCTGACACGACAGTAGAGGACGTACATAATGACGTATGGTATCACAACGAGAAGCCATATCCTGACGGCATAGATCAACTAAGAGAACACCTCGCAGAAGCTGACTTGCTTATCTGCCACAACGCAAAGTTTGATGTAGAGTGGCTACAGGAAATGGGCTTCGACATACCTGCGCAAGTATTCGACACGATGATAGCAGAGTACTTACTAGCCAAGGGGCAGAACAGAGGTCTGTCGCTGAAGGACAGTGCCATCAGACGTAAGACTGAGAGCATCAAGAAATCAGACCTGATTGATGAGTTGTTTAAGAGTGGTACAGGCTTCGAGGCAATGCCACTAGATACGGTAATAGAGTATGCCGAGGCCGATGTCAGAGCCACTGGGGAGCTATACCTCGCGCAGCAAGAAATCTTCGAGCGTGAACACAATCAGAGCCTGAAGAAAGTAATCCCATTTATGAATGAGATGCTGATGTTTCTATGCGAAATAGAAATGAATGGCGTGAAGATAGACATGGACGCACTACTAGAGGTGGAAAAGGAGTTTGAAGCCGAGAAGGTGGAACTGGAGAAGCGGCTGAGAGAAATCGCTGAAATGGTCATGGGCGACGAGCCAGTAAACTTTAACAGCGGTGTCCACATGACCAAAGTCATCTACTCACGTGAAGTAATAGACAAGGACATACACCGACAGACGTTTAACATATTCACAGACGATGAGGGCAAACCTCTCAGACCACCTTATATGAGTACCAATCAGTTTGTGGATGCTGTTCGCGCAACTACTAAAGTTGTATTCCGCACCAAGGCACACAAGTGCAGAGACTGTAATGGCGTAGGCTCCATTCAGCAATATAAGCAGATCACTCGACAGAAGAATGGTAAGAAGTATCGTATACAAGGTGACCCCTACAAGAACCGTACTAAATGCAAGCCGTGTAAGGGTTTAGGTGCTATTTACGTATCTACTGGGGAAGTAGCGGGGCTGAAGTTATCTCCAAGCTCACCATATGACGCTAGTATCAACGGATTTAAGACTGATAAGGAGACTATTCAGTCATTGATACGTCAGGCAGAGCGTAAAAAGAAAGATATCGCCGTAGAATTTCTCACAAAACTTTCTCGCCTGAGTGCCGTGTCTGTCTACTTAGATAGTTTCGTCGCAGGTATTAAACGAGGTACACGATCTACGGGTCTTCTCCACGCAAACTTTAATCAGTGCATCGCCTCTACTGGTCGCCTTTCTTCGGGCGGCGGTATGTCATTAAATTTGCAGAACCAGCCTAAGAGAGGATTTCCTGTACGTAAGTGCTTTGTAAGTCGGTTCGAAAACGGTCTGCTTTTAGAAAGTGACTACTCAGGTCTTGAATTTAGAACGGCTTGCGAGTTGTCGCGGGATGGTCAGGGCATTGCCGACATCATCGAAGGTAAGGACATACACCGACAGACTGCGAGTATCTGCCTACAGAAGTCTCCTGAAGAGGTGAGTAAGGCAGAGAGGCAGGGTCACAAGTGGGCTAGCTTCCAGCCGCTGTTTGGGGGTACGGGCGCAGGTCAACCAGAGCATATCAAGGCATACTTTGACCGTTTCTATGAAATCTACGATGGCATCTACACGTGGCACCAATCTCTTATGACAGGTGCGCTGAAGAATGGCACTGTCGAGACACCATCTGGTCGCCAGTACTTTTGGCCTAACGTCATACGTACTCGAAACAATCGAGTGACCAAGGCCACGCAGATACTGAACTACCCAGTACAGGGCTTCAGTGCAGACCTAGTGCAGTTGGCGTGTATAAGAACTTTTAGGTTATTCAAAGAAAAAGACCTGATCTCAAAGCTGATACTCACGGTACACGATAGCATCGTCGTCGATACTCATCCTGATGAAGAAGAAATCGTCAAAGAAATACTCACAGAGGCGATGACGAAGGTCGGAGAAGAGGCAGAAAAACGATTTAATTACAGCATAGTAGTTCCTCTAGAAATAGAAATAAGTCGTGGGACAAATTGGCTTGATCAAGAGGAATATGCTTGATTGAAGCACTTAACTAATGTATAATGTAAGTCCACTATTGAGGAATTAGTTATGTCAGAACTAGCAGTACAAGAAAATCACTACACAATGGAAGAAATCGCAGCACAACTTGGTGCAGCATCCAAGTCGGGACCGACAATCCCCACTCTTAAAATGAACTATGAACCAGATGATGCCCCATTAGGATCATTCTATCTTAAATCAGGATCGAATAGCCCTGTGAGCAGTCATGTATATGCTACAGAAAATGTACGTATTCGAGCTTTTAGTAATCATATTCAGTATCAACACTGGGATGACAAAGAATTAGTAAATAAAAGCATTCTTCTTAAAAGCCAGCGTGAAGAGGCCCGCGATATGCTGGGCGGTTTTGCCTGTGGTATGCCAGAGTTTGAAACATTGATGGCTATGTCTCCTGAAGAGCGTAAGAAGTATGAAGGTATGGATCGCTACCGTGTAATTCGTGGTCTAATTACGTATACAGGTAAGACCATCGATGGTGATGAAGTAACCATTGAAAACCAGCCATTCAAGCTGGAGACTAAACGCAAAAACTATGGACCATTCTGGCATGATGTAATCAAGCGTCTACCAAATGGTATGAACTTGTGGGATTTTGAGAGTATTCTGTCCATCGACAAGCGGAAGAACTCTTACGGTAAAACCTATTACGTAATGCGCTTTAATCCACAGTTTGCAAACCCGCTGCCAATGGACCAGATGACGTATGATAGTCTTGCCTACGTCACTAAGTTGGTGACTGATGAGAACGCTCGTATCAACCAAGCCTATAAAGAGGCATTGAATATTGAGCGTGAGGTCGGAGAGGCCGCAACAATAGTAGACAAGGTAGAACAGGCTCTAGACGCAGACGTAGCATAATGGGCGTTGTAGAGAATATGTCTAATGAGGTGTACCACCAGCAAGGTGGTATATCCTCTTCGGCGGTAAAGACAGTATTCAAAAAGTCAGTGGCTCACTGGAAAGGTGAGAAGCGGAAGACCTCTGCGGCATTCGACTTGGGTACGGCGGTCCACGCTCTATTACTAGAGGAAGATCGTGACCTAGTAGTCAAGGGACCAAAGACCCGCAACTCCAAAGGCTTTAAGGATTTACAGGAAGACCTAGAGCAAGATCAGGTATTACTTACGGAAGTAGAATACCACGTGGCTAATCGTATGGCGGCAGAGACTTTAAAGAATAAAGTATGCCACGATGCCCTGAGACACAAAGATCGAGTAAACGAGGTCAGTATCTTTGCCGAGTGTGAAAACACAGGACTTATACTCAAGACGAGACCTGACCTGTACATACCCTCTGAGGGAATTGTCTACGATATTAAGACCACACAGGATGCAAGCCCAAAGGGGTTCGCATCAGAGTGCTGGAAATACTCGTATCCAATTCAAGCAGCCTTCTATCTTTACGTATGTAATCTTGGCGGTATCGAGGTGGATCGCTTCCACTTCATAGCGGTGGAGAAGTCTGCTCCCTACGTAAGTCATATGCACGTAGTCAGCCCTGAGTTGTTGGTGAAGGCTACGGAGCAAATGCATAAGACTTTGGAGATTATTAAGGAAGCAATCGACAAAGAGGACTTTGGCACAGGGTGGGGCGAATATAGCCTCTTAGAACCCCCTAAATGGCTATAAAAACATCCAGTGCCAAGGCGAAGGGCCGACGACATCAGCAATGGGTTAGAGACCGCATTCTCGCTCTATTCCCAAGGCTGCTCCTCCCTGACGATGTCAGAAGCACTTCGATGGGGGCTGGCGGTGAGGACATTCAGTTAAGTCCCGCCGCCAGACGCCTCTTCCCATACTCTGTAGAGTGTAAGGCTTTCAAGAGTTTCGCCATCTACAAAGTTATGGATCAAGCCGCTGAGAACTGTCCGAAGGGAGCGGAGCCAGTGGCAATTATTAAAGGTGATCGCCAGAAACCCTTGGCTGTCATGGACGCAGAACACTTTTTTAAATTAGCAGGAGCAAAACGTGACAGAAGACCTACCAGAAAATAGCATAACGCTAGTCATTAGCTTGGATGAAGAAGCTGAAACGCTCTCCATTACCTCTGCGCAGCACACTAGTGAAGACTTAGACCCAGAACAAGCTCAGACACTTGTAGACATCTACAATGGCCTCTGCCTAGTCCTAGACGGTGGCATGGATTACCTACGCTTTGTAGGCGGTATTCTGAGCAAACTGGAAGAATACAATAATTCGGAAATAGACTTCGAGCCAGACGACGAACTTCTGGAAGCTATTGCAGATGCTAAAGTAGTTAAATTTCCAAGGAAGCTACACTAATGCATTCAAGAAATAGAATGAATGCGGATAGCTATGTAACTCCAGATATGGTGGAGAAGCCGCCACACTACAACGGTAGCCATATCGAGTGCATCGACGCAATGGAAGCTATGGCAGAGGGCTGCGATATCCCTAGCCACGAAGCCTATTGCTGGCAGAACTGTTTCAAGTACCTCTGGCGGTGGCCCTATAAGAATGGCTTAGAAGACCTGAAGAAGGCGCGTTGGTACTTGGACCGATTAATAAAAAAGGTCGAGGAAAACCAACATGATTTCAAAGGATGATATCGTGGCATTTGAGTATTATGACCACGACAATGAATTAATAAGAGATTCAAATACTTACCTAAACAAGACACCGCTGAATATGGTGGAGCAGTTTGCTCGTATATACGGACAATCTACGGGCCACACTTGGGAGAAGGGTAGCAACAAGGATATGCTGCGCTTCAATCTTCTGGATGAGGAATTTCAGGAAGTAGCAGATGCAAATACACCTGAAAACCTACTGAAGGAATTAGCTGATCTTGTCTACGTAACATACGGTTTCGCAGCCACATTCGGCTGGGATTTAGACGAAGCAGTTCGTCGTGTCCACGCATCCAACATGAGCAAGTTGGGTAGCGATGGGCAACCAATCTATCGAGAAGACGGAAAGGTACTAAAGGGGCCACACTACGCAGCCCCTGACTTAAAAGATTTAGTTTGAGGAGCAAATCAATGATAAAAAACGAATACGGACCAACCCTATCAATTTCTGAGGAAATTCATGCCCAGAAGTACAGGTCTGAGGGGGAAACTTTCCGCGAGGCTATGACACGTGTAGCCGAAGCATTGAAAGATAATGAATCTCATTTTAATAACTTTCGAAATATTCTATATAACCAGCGTTTCCTACCAGCGGGTCGAGTACAGTCGGCTATGGGCGCACCCCGCCGCGTAACTCCATATAACTGCTTCGTTTCTATGACTATCGAGGACAGTATGGAAGGTATTATGCAAGCCGCACGTAACGCAGCCAAGACTATGCAGCTTGGTGGCGGTATTGGCTATGACTTCAGTACTCTACGTCCACGTGGCGCACTCATACGCAGCCTAGACAGCCGCTCCAGTGGCCCAATGAGCTTCATGGGCATCTTCGACGCAATCTGTAAGACAATTAGCTCTGCAGGACACCGTAGAGGCGCACAGATGGGTGTCCTACGTGTAGACCATCCAGATATTGAGCAGTTTATTCGCGCAAAGAACAACAGCACTGAGCTTACGCAGTTTAACATCTCAGTTGGCGTGACAGATGCGTTTATGAAGGCAGTCAAAGAGGATACTGAGTTTGACCTAGTCTTCGAGGGCCGTGTCTATAAGACAGTTTCCGCACGTGCGTTATGGGACGACATTCTACGTAGTACGTGGGACTGGGCAGAACCGGGAATCCTGTTTATTGACCGTATTAATCGCAAGAACAACCTACACTACTGTGAGAAGATTGCCGCTACAAACCCATGCGGTGAGCAACCCCTGCC
>Ga0213865_10002535_pt1 | contig 11470 bp, 11 predicted proteins | sample PICome_6_FD_160100 | JGI IMG/M metagenome (GOLD analysis project Ga0213865, IMG submission 160100) | Coastal seawater microbial communities near Pivers Island, North Carolina, United States - PICO282 | ecosystem: Environmental > Aquatic > Marine > Coastal | place: USA: North Carolina...
CAGGTTATTTGATAATTTTAGAATCAACATGTCCTGTCGGAACAACTGAAAAAATAAAACAAACTATGTTAGAATGTGGTGCAAAATTAGAGAATACTCATATAGCTTACTGTCCAGAGAGAGTTTTGCCAGGAAAAATTATGAATGAGTTAGTTGAAAATGATCGTATAATTGGTGGTCTTACATCAATATCGACAAAGCAAGCTGCAGATTTTTATCGATCATTTGTGAATGGGAATATTATTGAAACTGACGCAAAAACAGCTGAGATGTGTAAATTAGCCGAAAATAGCTTTAGAGATATAAATATTGCTTTTGCTAATGAGCTATCCATGATTTGCTATGAACAAAGTATCAATGTATGGAATTTAATTAATTTGGCCAACAAACATCCACGAGTAAATATATTAAAACCCGGAACTGGAGTAGGAGGACATTGTATTGCTGTAGATCCATGGTTCATTGTTTCTCAAGATAATGAAAATACAAAGTTGATTCAAACTGCACGAGGGGTAAACAACCAAAAAACTAAATGGGTTATTAAAAAAATTAAAAACAAAGCAAATGAATTTATTTCAGAAATTGGCAGCAAACCAAAAATAGTTTGTTTAGGCATAACCTATAAGCCTGACATAGATGATTTAAGGGAGTCTAAGGCATTAGAAGTTGTTGAAACTTTAATTGCAGAAAAACATGAAATAATTGTCGTTGAACCAAATATATATAAACATAAAAAATTGTTGATACAAAATTTTTTCGAAGCTATTGAACAAGCAGATCTGGTGTGTGTTTTGGTGAAACATCGTGAATTTTTACAACCTGAAATAAGAAATAAATTGCTAAAATGCAAGGTGCTTGATTTCTGCGGTGCATTGTCATAAAAAATATGCGTGTTTTAGTCTTAAGCTTTTACTATCCACCAGATATTGGGCCAGCGTCTTTAAGAGCTAAGTCAATAGTTGATGCTTTATTAGAAGAAGGGCCTTCAGATCTTAATATTGATGTCATAACAACAATGCCTAATAGATATCATTCTTTAAAAGTTCTTGCTTCAAAATATGAAGAAACAAACAAACTTTGTATTAATCGAATTACTTTACCTGAACATAAAAATGGTATGTTTGAGCAAGCAAGAGCGTTTGTTTTATTTAGCTTTGCAGTAAGAAAATTAATATCAAAAAAAAAATGGGACATTGTAATAGCTAGCTCTTCTCGCTTAATGACAGCAGCTCTTGGTACTTATATCGCCAAACAAACAAATTCAAAAATTTATTTGGATATTCGAGACCTTTTTACAGATACAATAAATGACATTTTAAAAAAAAAATTTTTAAGAATTTTAATGCCTTTATTTTATTTGATTGAAAAATGGACTTTTCAATCTGCCGATAAGTTAAATATCGTATCAGAAGGTTTTTTAGATTATATTAAAAAAGTTGCACCTAATTTGACTCCTTCAACTTATACAAATGGAGTTGACATGACATTTTCTAAAAATGATTTTTTATCGAAACAAATCAAATCAAAACCTTTAATTTTATATGCAGGAAACATTGGAGATGGTCAGGGGTTACATAAAATTATACCAAATGCTGCAAGTACATTTAGAGATATACAATTCAGATTAATAGGTGATGGTAGTAAAAAAGATTTATTAATAAATAATGATTTACTAAAATTACAAAATAATATTGAAATTTTAGCTCCAGTTTTGAGAGAAGAATTGTTAAGTGAATACAAAAAAGCTGATATTTTATTTCTCCACTTAAATAATTATAAAGCTTTCGAAAAAGTTTTACCTTCAAAAATTTTTGAATATGCAGCAACAGGCAAACCAATCCTTGCAGGTGTATCTGGTTATGCTGCAAAATTTTTAAAAGATATAGTTAAAGGAACAGAAGTCTTTGATCCTTGTGATTTAAATTCAATGAAGTTTGGCCTAGAAAAATTACTAAATGGACCAAAAGTCATAGATCGAAGCGAGTTTTGTTCACGTTTTTCTAGAAATAAAATTATGAAAAAATTAGCCAAAGATATATTGTCACTATAAAAAATATATAGACAATAAAATATTTTTTTTAAGAAATAAATCAATATATTAAATATTAAGTGACATTTTTTTTCTTATAAAAAAATAAATTATAAAACAAACTGTAAACAAGATTAGAGAAGCTAGTGGATTTATAATTTTATAACTTAAATAACCAACTACAAAAAAAATAACATTTATAGCTGAAATTATAAAATTAGTTTGCAAAAGTGAATTATTTTTTTTAAACAAGATATAATGTAAATGATCTTGACCTGCGGAAAATATTGCTTTTTTATTTTGAAGTCTAATTATGTTAACTGATATAAATTCATAAACAAAAATTGAAATTGAAAAAGAAAGTAAAATTGGGTGAATAAAATTTTTATTTGCAAAATATATAATTGTAAATGAAATTATAAAACCTAACAATAAACTTCCTGAGTCTCCTAAAAATAGTTTTGGTATTTTAAATATAGAAAAATTAAAGCATAAAAAAATTACTATCGGTATTATTGTAACTATCAAAAATAAAATGTTATTATGATTGAGACTTAAAAATATTAAAATGCATAATGTCGAAATTGAGGTAAAACTTAAAGTGCCATCTAGGCCATCAAAATAATTAAAAGCATTGATTAAAAAAATTACGCACATCACAGAAAAAGGAATTGAGAAGCTTCCTAGTTCAACTTTAAAATTATTATAGTCACCGATTTGATTTAAGTTAAAATTTTCTAAAATTATTAAGTAAATGATTGGAATAGTTTGCAAACTTAGTTTACCACCCACATTTAGATTATACTTATCATCAATTAAACCAACAATTGCTATCAAAAAACCCATTGAAAGAATAATATCTAATTTTGAACTGGAAAAATTAAATAAATAAATTGCCAAAATATAAGAAATACTTAAAGCCAAACCTCCTGTGAATGCTGTTGGCTTTAAATGCTTTTTTCTTTTATTTGGTACATCAACTAAATCTAATTTATATGAAATTTTAGTTAAAAAAATAAAGATCAATAAACTCAAAATAAGATAAATTGAAATTAAGACTATATTTGTTGAATTCATTATTATAAATTTATAATTAATCTATTATTATCAAATAATTTATACTCAATGAAGAATTATAATTACTCAAATACAGTATTAATTAATTTAATTATAGTTTCTATCATTCCTTTTTTAATTTTGGGACCTTTTATTCCAGATTTAATTTTAAGTATTTCAGCTTTAATTTTTATTTATTATTCAATAAAAAAAAATAATTTTTACTATTTTAAAACAAAACTATTTCTGATATTTTTGCTATTTTGTGTCATATGTGTATCAATTAGTTTAAGGTCAAACGATATATCTTTAAGCATTAAAAGTTCTTTATTTTATTTTAGAATAGGAGTCTTTAGTTGTTTAATTTGGTATTTAATTGATAAAAATAAAAATTTTTTGATTTATTTTTACTATGCATTAATAATTTGTTTTTTAGCTCTAGTAGTTGACGGTTATTATCAATATTTTTCAGGAGTAAATTTGTTAGGATTTAAATTAATTGGTATTCGTGTTTCATCATTTTTTGGAGACGAATTAATTATGGGCTCATACTTGTCAAGATTATTTCCGTTATTATTTGCTTTATTTTTAGTTAAACAAAAAAATAAATTTGAAATTTATTTTATTGGATTATTATTTATTTTAGTAGATGTATTGATTTATATATCAGGAGAAAGAACTTCATTCTTTTTTTTAAATTTATCTACAATATTCATTATTCTTCTAATTAAAAAATATCAGATATTTAGATTAGCAACATTTTTGATTGCAATTATTTGTGTTATTATTTTGAGTTTAAATGCACCAAGCTTAAATAATAGAATGTTCAAAGGTCCTGCTGAAGATATGGGCTTCATTGATAGCTCAAAAAAACCAAGTATATTTACACCAATTCATGATAGTCATTATAGAACTGCTTTTAATATGTTTAAGGATAAATATATATTGGGTCATGGCCCAAAAATGTTTAGAGTATCATGTAAAGATGTAAGATACGCCGTAGGAGTTCAGCCGTGTTCATCTCATCCTCATAATTTCTATATTCAATTATTAGCAGAGACAGGAATAGTTGGATTCTTATTTTTGTTCAGCGCTTTATGTTATGTTTTGTTTAATGGTTTAATTCAATTAAAATCTATAATTTTAAGAAAAAAAAGACCATTATCAGATTATCAGGTTTGTTTGTTAGCGGGATTACTAATTACTGTTTGGCCCCTTTCTCCAAATGGTAATTTTTTTAACAATTGGTTGATGATAGTTTATAGCCTTCCAGTAGGTTTCTATTTACAATCAATCTATTCCAAAAAATAAAAATTATTTGTAATTATTGTGCAATGATAATAATAATGAAGATATTAAATGAAAAAAAAATATTCCAATCATTATAATGAAATAGATTTTGTAAAGATAATCCAATCTATTTTTTATGAGAAAAAAAAGGTTTTTTTAATTACAACAATTGCAATCTTTTTAGGCATTTTTATTTATTATATAACACCTAATTCATTCACAAGTTCCATAGATATCAAGCCAAATAAAAATTCAGAATTTGTTAAATTAGAGTCTTTATTTGAAATTTTAGAGCCCGAAGAGTTAGAAAAGATAGAAGGAATAGAGAAAATTAAAATTAAGATTAATAAGATAATTTTAGATAGATTTTTATCAGAGTTGATGGATTACGAAGAATTAGCAACTGTTTTGTCAAATAACAAAAATGTTAAAGCAGAGATCATAGAGCTAACTGAAAATGATAAAAAACAAAGACTATTTGATTATACAAAGAATTTAACATTAGAAGAGCCTGTAAAATCATCAAATTATCACAGTTTAAGTTTAATCTGGAATGATAATCAAGAAGCAAAAAATATTTTACATCAAACTCTCAGACTTGTTTCAAATAATTTAAGAAATGCAATCTTTAAAGAATTAAAGAGTCGTTTAGAGATAAAAAAAAATCTTGTCATTAATGAAGATTTATTAAAGATAGATTACTTATTAGAACAAAGTTTAATTGCAAAAGAACTAAATATATATGATAACCAAATAGATAACAGTATCTTGCCACAGTCAAATATATCATTCAATCGAAATACCAATGAAATTGCGTATTACTTAAGAGGATACAAAGCGATTGATAAAGAAATTAGTCTTATTAAAAAACGTGAATATAAAGATATTAATAGTATTAAAAATGAAATAAAAAATTTAGAAAAAATAGATATTAAATGGGTTGATTATAATATTTATTTAATGGTATCACATAATTCTAAAAACTTTCTAAAATCACTAATAGTCTCAGTATTGATTGGGCTTTTAGTGGGCTCAGGTTATGTTCTCGTATCTAATGCATTAAATCAAAAAAAATAGGATAAAGAATTCATTAAATATCTTATTTAAACAAAAAAATTAAAACTACCAAAGTTTTTATAGGCTAAATTAAACTTTACAATTTTAAATAATTTTAGTATTAGAACCTGCCTGGTAATTATTGCGAAAGTGTAATACCCGATCCCATTCCGAACTCGGCAGTCAAGCCTTTCTGCGCCAATGGTACTTTGTCTTAAGACATGGAAGAGTAGGACGTTGCCAGGCATATCTAAAATGAAAAATCTAATAGTTGTAACTGGTGGAGCTGGGTTTGTTGGTTCTAATTTAATTAAAGCACTTTTAAAAAAAAATACTAAAAAAATCATTTCAATAGATAATTACACATCAGGTGATAAAAAAAACCACATTCAAGATAAGAGAGTTAAGTATCTAAAAGCTGAAACTGTTAATATTTCAAAAAATTTAAAACATCTAAAAAAAAATATTCATTCTGTTTTTCATTTTGGAGAATTTGCAAGAATTTATCAAAGTTTTAAAAAATTTGATGAATGTTTTAAATCAAATTCTATAGGTTCAAACGCAGTTTTTAAGTTTTGTCTTGAAAATAATATCAAACTAATTTATTCAGCAACATCAGCCTCACTTGGAAACAAAGGAAATGACAAAAACTTATCTCCCTATGCTTTTACAAAATCTAAAAATCTTGAATTATTAGAAAACTTAAGAAAATGGTTTAATTTTAAATTTGAAGTTATTTATTTTTATAATGTGTATGGACCTGGTCAAATTAAAGTAGGCGATATGGCAACAGTTGTTGGAATTTTTGAAGATCAGTATAATAAAAATAAACCATTAACCATTGTAAGACCTGGAACTCAAACAAGGAGATTTACTCATATTGATGATACTATTAAAACTTGCATTGAGGCATGGGAAAAAAATAAATGTGCTCATTATAGCATAAGTTACAAAAAATCTTATTCCATCAAAGATCTTGCAAAAATGTTTCAAACTAAAATAACTTACTTAAAACCTAGATTAGGTGAGAGATATGCTTCAGCATTAACTAAAATATCTAATAAACGCAAAATAATTACTAAATATGGAAAAATAGATTTGAAAGATTACGTAACTTCGTTTATTAAAAGTGAAAATTATGAAAATTAAAAGCTCATTAAAGTCTATAAAAAAAAGAGATCTGAATTCTAAACTGGTTAGAAGAAGAGGTCGTGTGTACGTTATCAATAAAACTAATCCAAAGTTTAAAGCAAGACAGAAGTAATTTTTATGGACAATGAAAACCATAAAAATACCTGGAACAATTTTACAAAATTTGTGTTGTGGGGAACAGTCGCAGTGATTGGTGTTTTAGTTTTAATGGCAATATTCTTACTATAAGATCAATGTATGAAAATTGCTTCTATTTTAGAAAATCAAAATATTGAAAAGAGAATAGCTATTACTCCTGAGATTGCAAAAAAATATATATCTCTTGGTCTTGAAGTTTCATTATCTGAAAATTATGGAAGTCATCTTGGAATTAAAGATGAAGCGTATAAAGAATTAGGAGTATCAATTTCAAAAGATGAAAAAGAAACCATATCTAGTGCAGATATTATTGTTCAGTTAGGTTTATTAGATGATGACAAAAGTTCTGTATTAAAAGAAAACCAAACGTTTATTGGAGTCCTAAACCCATACGATAATAAAGATAAAATAGATTATTTAGTTAAAAAAAATATCAATACTTTTTCACTGGAATTACTTCCAAGAATAACAAGAGCACAATCTATGGATATATTATCCTCACAAGCAAATCTTGCAGGTTACAAGGCAGTAGTGGAGTCTTTTGCCCATTTTGAAAAAGCAATTCCAATGATGATGACTGCAGCAGGAACAATACCAGCTGCAAAAGTATTAGTGGTTGGAGCAGGAGTTGCTGGACTACAAGCAATTGCAACTGCAAAACGAATGGGTGCAATTGTTTTTGCAACAGATGTCAGAATGGCCTCAAAAGAACAGGTTGAAAGCTTAGGAGGTAAGTTTTTAACAGTTGAAGGTGCTGAAAATTTAGAAACCGAAGGAGGTTATGCTAAAGAAGCATCAGAGGATTTTAAAAAGAAACAAGAAGAATTGTTGTCAGAAACACTAAAGAAAATTGATATTGTAATTTGCACAGCTTTAATTCCAGGAAAAAAAGCACCAGTAATTATTAAAGAAAATATGATTAATAATATGAGCTCAGGTTCAATCATTTATGATCTGGCTGCCATTCAAGGAGGAAACACAGCACACACTAAAGTTGATGAAATTGTAGATAGCAATGGTGTTAAAATAATGGGGGAAAGTAATATTTTAAATAAACTTCCAACCTCAGCATCTAATTTATATGCTAAAAATGTATTTAATTTTGTGTCGAATTTATATGATAAAGAAAATAATAAAATTAATATAAACTTAGAAGACGAGATAATTGAAAAAACGTTAATAAAATAAATTATGGAAATAGATCCTTTTATATTCAGATTAAGTATTTTTATCCTTTCAATTTTTATAGGATATTATGTAGTTTGGAGCGTAACCCCATCACTTCACACCCCTTTAATGTCCGTTACCAATCCGATTTCATCAGTGATTATTGTGGGTGCAATTATTGCAGGGTTAGCAGGCAACTCTGATACTATATTTAACACTTCAAGTATCTTTGGGTTTTTAGCAATATCATTAGCAGCTATTAATATATTTGGTGGTTTCTTAGTCACACAGAGAATGCTTGCGATGTATAAAAAAAAGAAAAAGGATAAATAATGTTATCAGCAAATTTATCAGCCATATTTTATTTAATTTCAGGAGTATTATTCATTTTAGCTTTAAGAGGACTTTCGTCACCTGAAACATCCAGACAAGGAAATTTCTTTGGTATTTTAGGAATGATCATTGCAATTACAGTTACTTTTTTATCCATTGGTAATTTTTCAACTGGATTTGTAGTTGTTTTAATATTTCTTTTAATAGGAGGATTAATAGGTGCTTTTATTGCATATAAAATTCCAATGACTGCAATGCCAGAATTGGTAGCTGGCTTTCATAGTTTGGTTGGTCTCGCTGCTGTATTTGTTGCAATTGCCGCTTTTTTAAATCCAGAAGCTTTTAATTTAGGATCTACAGGTAACATTAAACTTGGAAGCTTAATTGAAATGTCAATTGGTGCAGCGGTGGGAGCAATCACTTTTTCAGGTTCAATTATTGCTTTTTTAAAACTTCAAGGAATAATGTCAGGTTCACCTATAACTTTTAAAGGACAACATCCGCTAAATGCCTTAATTTTAATTTCAATTATTGTATTAATTTATTTACTTTGCTCTACCCAATCTTCTAATTTATTTTGGATACTATTAGCAGTTTCTTTTTTAATCGGTTTTTTATTGATCATTCCAATTGGTGGTGCAGATATGCCAGTAGTTATTTCAATGTTAAACTCTTATTCTGGTTGGGCGGCAGCTGGGATTGGTTTTACTTTAGAAAATACAGCTTTAATTATCACAGGTGCATTAGTAGGCTCATCTGGTGCAATTCTTTCTTACATAATGTGCAAGGGAATGAATAGATCTTTCTTTAATGTTATTTTAGGTGGTTTTGGTGCGACCGAACAAAGTGCGGGAGAGAAAAATAAAGAACAAAGACCTGTTAAAAGTGGTAATGCAGACGATGCAGCTTTTTTAATGAAAAATGCATCCTCAGTTATAATTGTTCCAGGTTACGGGATGGCAGTAGCGCAAGCACAGCATGCTTTAAGAGAGATGGTAGATACGCTAAAGAAGAACGATATAAAAGTCTCATATGCTATTCATCCGGTTGCAGGTAGAATGCCTGGTCATATGAATGTTTTATTAGCAGAAGCAAATGTTCCATATGATGAAGTATTTGAATTAGAAGAAATAAATAATGATTTTGCTAATGCGGATGTTGCATTTGTAATTGGTGCAAATGATGTAACAAATCCTGTTGCAAAAACTGATCCACAAAGTCCTATTTATGGGATGCCTGTTTTAGATGTTGAAAAATGTAAATCTGTTTTATTTGTAAAAAGAAGCTTATCCCCTGGATATGCAGGAATAGATAATGATCTATTTTATAAAGAAAATACTTTAATGTTGTTTGCAGATGCAAAAAAAATGACAGAAGATATTACAAAAAATTTATAGATTGAATGAATACAAAAATTTTTTGTGATATTGCTGATTTATCTTCAATAAAAAAATTTAACAAATTTAAAATTGTAAAAGGGTTCACCACTAATCCTAGCTTAATGAGAAAAGCAGGAGCAAAAGATTATAAATCTTATTCAAAGCAAATACTAAAAATTTGTAAACACAAACCTGTTTCTCTAGAAGTTTTTGCTGATGATCAAAAGTCAATGATTAAACAGGGTATAAAAATAAACAGCTGGGGTAAAAATGTATATGTTAAGGTACCTATCGTTAATTCAAAAAATAAATTTACAGGCAAAGTAATAAAAGAACTTAACAATAATAATATTAAATTAAATATAACAGCAGTTTATACTGCCAAACAAACAGAAAAGATTTTAAAAGTAATCAATAAAAAAACAAAAGTAATTATTTCAATTTTCGCAGGAAGAGCAGGGGATACGGGAAAAGATCCAGTTCCAGAATTTGTAAAAAGCATAAAGTTAGCAAAAAAATTTAAAAACGTAGAGATCTTATGGGCAAGTGTAAGAGAGCCTTACAATTATTTACAAGCAAAACAATTGGGCTGTCACATCATAACAATTCCCCCCTCAATTATTGAAAAAATTAAAAAATTTGGAAAAACTTTTGATCAGCTAACTATAGAAACTGTTAAAGCATTTTTGATTGATAGTAATAAATCTAAATTTAATATTATCTAACAGCAGAAATTTTCTTTTCCCAATTAATTGCACTTCTAATTATTTTATTAATATTATTATGCTTAGGTTTCCATTTAAATAAATTTTGAAATTTTTTAGTATTTGAATAAACTTGAGCAATATCACCAGGTCTTCTTTTTTCATATTTTATAGATAAATTTTTTTTATTTTTTTTGAAAATATTAACTATTTGTTTGACGGAGTAACCTTTGCCATATCCACAATTAACGATGAATGATTTTTTAACTTTATTTAAATAATTCATTGCTAGTATGTGTATGTTTGCTAGATCAACAACATGTATGTAATCTCTTACACATGTGCCATCTTTAGTTGGATAATCGTCACCATAAATACTAATTACAGGATTTTTTTTTAATGATTGAATAGCCAAATTTTTTATTAGATGACCATGAGATTTTTCAATTTCTCCAATTTTTCCTGAACTACTTGCTCCAGCCACATTAAAATACCTAAGTAAGCCATAATTGTAATTAAATTTTTTTGAGTACTTCTTTACAAGCTCTTCACCTTTATATTTTGTATAAGCATAGTAGCCTTGCGGATTTAACTTTTTACTCTCACTGACACTCCCTTTAACATTGCCATAAACGGAGCAGGATGATGAAAAAATAAAATTTTTAACCTTTGAATTTTTGCACGATAGTAATAAATTTTTAGTACCTAGAATATTATTTCTTTTATATTTTAATTTATTTTTTTCAGCTTCACTTACATTCAGGTATGCTGCCATATGAAAAATGGTTTCAATTTTATATTTATTTAGAATAGAAACTAATTTTTTTTTATTGGTAACATCACCTTTTATGAAAATAGCTTTTTTGTTGATTAATTTTTTAAAACCTGTCTCTAAATTATCAAGAATTATGATGTTGTTTTTTTTATTAATTAATTGTTCAGCTATGTGGCTACCAATATAACCAGCGCCACCTGTGATTAAAATATTCATATCAAATTTTATATATTATTTATAAATATAGATAAAAGAACTTTTTAGTTTTTGATTAATGTGCTGGAAATTGGTTGCGGGGGACGGATTTGAACCGCCGACCTTCAGGTTATGAGCCTGACGAGCTACCAGACTGCTCCACCCCGCGGTATTCTTAAATTCTATTTTTAAGTTT
>Ga0213865_10002539_pt1 | contig 11458 bp, 18 predicted proteins | sample PICome_6_FD_160100 | JGI IMG/M metagenome (GOLD analysis project Ga0213865, IMG submission 160100) | Coastal seawater microbial communities near Pivers Island, North Carolina, United States - PICO282 | ecosystem: Environmental > Aquatic > Marine > Coastal | place: USA: North Carolina...
ACGCCATATGGGTGATGACTTGGATGTAGTTGACGCCGCACGAGTAAGCTTCGGTAAGAAGAGTGAGTGGGATTATGAGGAGTCAGATGCTTACAGCTTTAAGCAACACCTTAAAAAGAAAGATGAAAAACTTATCAAATGGCTTGGTAAACACAAGCACATCAGCCCCTTTGGACATTGTTTTGCATCCTTTCATGTTAAGGCTCCAGTCTTTGTAGCTAGACAGCTAGTCAAGCATAAGTTCCTACGATGGAATGAGATTAGTCGTAGATATGTGGACAGTGAGCCTGAGTTCTACGAACCCAAGACATGGCGTGGACGTAGTGCTGATAAGAAGCAGGGGTCAGAGGGTGTGATTGAGAATGTAATGACAGCAATTATATCAGGTGAAGAATACGGTGAATTAAATTGGATTGACTACAAGTATGTTGCAAAAACCACGTATCACGAATTAATATGTCAAGGTGTATGCCCTGAGCAAGCCCGTATGGTACTGCCACAGAGCATGATGACTGAGTGGATATGGTCAGGTAGCTTAGATGCCTTTGCCGATATGTGTAAGCTTCGCTGTGCGCCTGACACACAATCTGAGACAGCAGAGGTAGCGTGGGAAATTGACCGTAAGATGATTGATCTGTTTCCTGTGTCGTGGAAAGCATTAAGGGAGAATGACTGATGAAGAATGACATAATCAAAATAACAGATATAGAAGAGCATGAAGATGGTAGTGCTACACTACAAGTAGAGTGTGATCCTGAGACCTTCATGGCTATCTTTGACGTAGGCTTTGTGACTTTAGTAAAGAGGGGTCTGGAAAGTGAGAAGTGGAAGACCTGCGTGAGTTGTGGGGGTCCAGCAAAAAATGACACCTGTGGCTTCTGTTTGGAAGAAGAGTGATGCTGTTTTACACTGTCCTTGTATTGAGCTACACACTCAATGGAGACTACCTTCAAGCGAAGGTGGTCTTTCCTAGTTCTAAGGCTTGTGGTGATGCTTTATTTGTCTTCTACGAGCCTATTTACGCCATTGATAGGAATGCTATCGGTCAGTGCTTAAAGACTGACTCCTTGTCTAATTCAATAAAACCTAAAGCAAGACCAAAGTTTCTGCTTGACAAGACCTAACCGAATCAGATTAAACCAGTATAATCCCTATACTAAAGTACGAAACTAAAGATAAAAAAGAAAACAGTAGATAAAGGAACTATTGTATATGTCTTGGAGAAGTCACGTTAAATGTCCCTATTCTGATTGTGGTTCGTCAGATGCTTTCTCTTACAATACAGAGAGCAAAGCTGGTAAGTGTCACAGTTGTGAAAGGAAGTACCCTTCTGAAAAGGGTTACGAAAGTTGGGCTTTAGAAGAGTATCCAATCAACCAAAGAGGAGAAGTTATGATGTTGTCAGCCCGTACAGAAGAAGAGGTATTCGAGGGGTGCAGGGGAATTACGTTAGAGACTATGAAGTTCTTTAATGTGTCAACTGTACTTGATCGATCCAGTAAACCAATCAAGCATGTTTACCCTTATCCTTCTGGTGGTCGTAAGATCCGTGTCCTACCAAAGGAAGGTTTCTTTCTTGAAGGTATGAAGACAGATGAGTTCTTTGGTCAGAACCTTTGGAATACTGGAACAGGTAAGATTGTCACTATCTGTGAGGGTGAGCTTGATGCTATGTCTGCCTACCAGATGTGCAACAATCCTAAATTCCCTTGTCCCTTTATTTCTCTGCCATCAGCCACACCGTCACGTAAGCTTTGGGAGAAGACTAGAGAGTACCTTAATGGTTTTGATAAGATCATCTTGTCAGTTGACAGTGATGAGGCCGGTAATGCTGTTGCCCATAAGATTTCAAAGATGTTCCCTAATAAGGTTTATCGTGTTATCCATGACAAGTACAAAGATGCCAATGACTTTCTTCAAGCAGGGGCTGCGAAGGAATTTGTAAATGCTTGGTGGGGAGCTAGGAAGTTCACCCCTGACAATGTTTTAAACACCACCAGTCAGTTCCTCAATCTGTACAACAAAGCGGAAGAGCATGTGTATGTGCAGACAGGTATTCCTGACTTTGATGATTTGGCATTAGGTTTAATGCAGGGTCACTTTACAGTGTTTAAGGCTAAGACAGGCATTGGTAAGACAGAGTTCATGCGTTACCTTCAATACCGCATTTTGTCAGAGTACCCTGATGTTCCTATTGCCATTTGGCATCTGGAAGAGACAAAGCTTAGAAGTCTGTTGGGTCTGTGCAGCTATGAGCTACAAGCGAATGTGACAAGGAAAGACCTTATTGTTGACAACGGCTACGACGAAATTGTGCAAGAGGCTATCGCTAAGATAACCAAAGATGAGATGCTGTTTCAGTTTTATTTAAACGATGAAGACGATCCTCTTTTACTGCTGGATCAGATCCGTTATCTGTCACAGGCTTGTGGTTGCAAGTATATCATGTTTGAACCGATACAAGACGTAGCAGCCAGCAAGAACGGTGACGAAAGCAAGGAGACATTCTTAGCTGACATGGCTATACGGTTGTCAAAGCTTGCTGCTGAATTGAATGTTGGTTTGATTACGATAGCTCACACAAACGACGATGGTGCTGTCAAGTATTGTAAGATGATCGAACAACGTGCTAGTGTCGTTGTAGAGCTTCAGAGAGACAATATGGCAGAGGATGAGGATGATCGTAACACCACACGGCTTTACATCACTAAGAACCGCCCCACAGGGGCCACAGGCTATGCCGGTGAGATGTCATTCAGTCCTGATAGCTTTACCTTAAGGAATAAGTGGACAACATGAAGATAGTTGCTTGCGATATAGAAACGGACAGCTTAAATCCAAAACATATTTATGTTGTCTGTGCTAAAGATCTTGAGACAGGTGAACTGTACAAGTTTATTAATTTGGACAAAGATGTATCAGAGAAGGTTCGCTTCAATGACTTTGCTGCTTCTGTTAGAACTTGGGTTTTCCATAATGGTCTTGGTTTCGATGTTCCTGTTATTAATAAGTTTATGGGATCAGGCACAATCAAGCCCTGTGATGTTGTTGATACTCTCGTTGTTTCCCGCCTTATTGACTATAACATTCTTAACGGTCACTCACTGAAAGCGTGGGGTATCCGACTAGGTTTACACAAGGGAGACTTCACAGATTTTGCTGGTGGGTTGTCTGATGAAATGGTTGAGTACTGCTTCAACGATGTTGAGGTAACTGCTAAAGTTTACAACAAGTTCAAATCAGAGATAGAAGACCCTCAGTGGAAATTAGCAATGCGTACTGAGCATGACATCGCATCGACCTGCGAGGAAATGACAGGTATTGGATTTAAGTTTGATCGGTCAACTGCGCAAGAGATGCTATCTGAGATGGAAATGAGGATGTCAGATCTTGAGGAAGAGTTCCAAAAGATTTGGCCCCCTAAGCTTGTAGAAGTTAATAGATTGAAGTACCGTGAGAAGACGGATGGTACTCTGTTTGGTACTGTTAAGAATGCTTTAGCTAAGTACCCGAAGTGTGAAAGACAGGGAGAAGAGCTTGTTTGTTTTGACTACAAGACCTTTGAACCGTCTAGTCCAAAACAACGCATAGAAAGACTATGGGAAGCTGGCTGGGAGCCTGTCGAGAAAACAAAGGGGCATATGGAATATGAAAGACAAAGGTGAACACTACAAGACCTACGGGTGGACCTGTAGCGAAACTAACCTCAACACACTGCCTGACACGGCCCCAGAGGGCGCACACAAGCTGTCAGAGTGGTTGACCCTACAGGGACGTAGAACAAGCCTTGTAGAGTGGCTAGGACAGTGTAAGGATGATGGTCGCATTCATGGTCGTTTTATGCACATTGGTGCATGGACAGGTCGTATGTCACATCAGGCACCCAATCAGGCAAACATACCTTCTGCCTTTTATGGTGATCCTAAGACTGCGGTGGAAAGTGTGAAACACAGGTATGATGGCCCTATGAGGAAATTATGGTGTGTGGATGATGGTAACTATCTAGTCGGTACAGATGCGGAAGGCATTCAACTTAGGATCTTGGCTCATCTTATGCAGTCTAGGGCTTATGTCGATGCTATTGTCACCGGCAAGAAAGAAGATGAGACTGACATTCACAACGTGAATAAGAGAGCTTTAGGTATTCCACATGTGACAAGAGACATGGCTAAGACTTTTATCTACGCCTTTCTCTTAGGTGCGGGTATCCCTAAGATAGCAAGCATCTTAAAGGTCAATAGGACACAGGCTCAAGAGGCTGTTAATAACTTTCTGGAATCTATCGATGGACTTAAAGAATTAAAGAAAAAGAAGATCCCACACATTGCTAGAAGAGGTTACTTTACCGGTCTTGACGGACGTAAGGTAAAGGTTCCCAGTGAACACAAAACACTAGCCGGTATGCTTCAAAACGGTGAGAGTGTTGTTGTTAAGCATTGGGTACTGGAGTGGAAAACGGCAGCGGAGAAGCAAGGCTTAGACTTCAAGCTGATCGATATTGTACACGATGAAGTACAGGTCGAAGTACCCTCGATGGAAATAGCTGAAAGGTTGATTAAGATACAAAAGGAGAGTATGAACAGAGTTAGAGATAAGCTTGATGTCTTTTGTCCATTGGCAGTTTCGTCAGATATTGGAAGGAACTGGTATGAGACACATTGACGCATTGCTTAGTTGTAATATTTATGATATAAGACAGATTCCAAAAGGAGAATCACTATGACTAAAACAGTGTACAAAACGTATGATGGAACATCCATGTACGCACAGGTATTTGAACGTAACCGTGACATGGGTAGCGAAGCTTACCCCTTAACTGACGTTGACGGTCAGTATAAAATTCAACTTATCTTTGATGAAGACACAAAGAAGAAGATGATTGCTGACGGTATTCCTGATGTTATCTTGGGCAATGAGATGTTCAAAGAAACAGAAGATGGTTTGTATGGTTATACATTCAAGCGCACACATCTTCACAAGAGGTTTACCAATGACGATGGGACACCTCAAGTAAACGGGCCACCCAATGTAGTTGATTGGAAGGCATCTCAAGAAAACAAAGTTGCAGTGCCTTGGGATACTGAACAAAACATCTGGAACGGCTCTAAAGTTAAGGTAAAGGTTTCGATCTACAAAGGTCGGGTCAATATCGTAACATTGGAAAGTGTTGGTGTTGTGGAAGCAGCCGAAGCCCCTGAACGTGATGAGGCTTTGGTCTGGTAGATGGGAAAGCTTACTCTTAAGTACGAAACTACTATAGAGGAAGATGGTAGGGATCACTCAGTGACCTTTACAGAGAAAGGAGTGGAGACGATGGAAGATTGTCTCCTCTTCCTTGACGAAGCTGTAAACGGTTGTGGTTGGTCTTACTTGGCCTATTTAATTGCAGTGTATGACACCGGAGAAGAAGTATGCCATCCATCGAATCTCTTGTAGCCGATATAAACCATGTCATTCAAACAGGTGAGGGATACACAGAAGAAGTTGCTGAGTGGGTAGCGGAAGATGTCCGTAAGTCTCTTCTTCGTCAAATGAAGAAAAGAGAAGACAAAGGATCTCTTCGTCTTTCCGGTCTTGGAACAAAGTGTGAACGTAAGCTTTGGTACACTGTCAACAAGGCAACCCACCGTGAGAAATTGACAGCCTCTACCCTCAATAAGTTTATCTTTGGTGACCTTACTGAAAGCCACATAATTGGTTTGTGTATAGCTGCTGGACATAAAGTCGAAGGGATGCAAGACCAACTGAACGTAGAGGGCGTATTAGGTCATCGTGACTGCGTTATCGATGGTATGTTGATTGATGTTAAGTCTGCTTCCAGCTTCAGTTTCAGGAAGTTCAAGGAAGGTAAGCTGAGAGAAGAAGATCCCTTTGGCTACATTAGTCAACTGTCTTCATACCTTTACGGGAGCCAAGATGATCCTCTTGTCACAGAAAAGAATAAGGCTGGTTTCTTAGCCTTTGACAAACAGTTTGGTCATATAGCTCTGGATATCTACGATCTATCTTCAGAAGTTAAGACCAAGAAGGCTGAAGTGGAAAACTGCAAGTCTGTCGTAAAGATGAGCAAACCCCCTGCAAGGGAATATGAGCCTGAGCCTGACGGTAAGAGTGGTAATACTAAGCTTTGTACGCAGTGTAGCTACTGTGACTTTAAGAAGATCTGCTGGCCTGACATGAGGACATTTATCTATAAGGGTGGTCCTCGTTATCTGATTAATGTAGCTAGAGAGCCAAGGGATGTCTTTGAGCTATGAAACCACAGTCAGCTAAAGCTAAAGGCCGTGTCTTTCAACAGGACATACGTGACCTCATTCTAAAGACATACCCGCAGCTTGAGAATGATGATGTCAAGAGTACAAGTATGGGAGCCGGTGGAGAAGATGTTCAACTAAGCCCAGCCGCCAGAAAAATACTTCCGATACAGATTGAGTGTAAAAGAGTTAAGTCAGCTAAGACGATATACGGTTGGCTAGATCAGGCTAACACACATGGTGATTATTTACCTGTTGTTTTTATTAGGGCAGACAGAGAAAAACCTCTGGCGATTTTACCCGCAGAGGTTTGTGTAGAATTATTGGAGCATTTTAATGGGCAAAAGAAGTGAGTTTGAAAGAATAGAACGAGACTTCTACCCGACACCTTTCTCCGCTGTCTTACCTTTATTTGAACATCTACCATTCTCAGGAAACTTTGCAGAGCCTTGTGCTGGTGATGGTAGGTTAATCAAACACATTGAGGACAACTCTTATCTGTCATGTACACTTGCGATAGACATAGAGCCTCAGTGTGAACGTGTATCAAGAGCTAATTGCCTAGACTATGACTTTGATCCAGTAGACTTCATAATAACTAATCCACCTTGGGATAGGAGACTTCTTCATCCTATGATAGACCACTTTATAAGGTTTGCTCCTACTTGGCTCTTGTTTGATGCTGACTGGATGCATACTCTACAATCAGAAAGGTTTATGCTCTACTGTTCAAGGATTGTTTCTGTCGGTAGAGTGAAGTGGATAGAAGGCAGTAAGAGTGTAGGTAAAGATAACTGTGCTTGGTACTTATTTGATGTTGAGGATGAAGGCCCGACAGAATTTTACGGGAGAGTAAGCTATGGAAGATGAAGAAGAGATCCGTGAAGATAGTTACAATGTACATCTTCACATAACAGTAGATAAATCCGTATACTGGCATCCTGTGTCAGAGTCTGCTGTTCTTGACGATTTACAAGAGCATATAACTGATGCTATAGAAGATATAGGGGGAATCGCTGTGATGTCCTTCGACGCAGAAAGGGAAAAGGAATGATTTCAATGCGAGAATACAGAGAGATTTTAGACACATACTCTGATTGGGTAGAGGGTAAGATCTTGACAAAGGGTAATGATCGTATCTTTGAAAATACTTTAGGTCTTGTTGGAGAGGCTGGAGAGGTAGCTGAAAAAGTAAAGAAGATGGTACGTGACAAAGCACGTTACTCGAATGAAGAATTACTTAATGAGTTAGGTGATGTTTTGTTTTACACGACAGCTTTGGCTAATCTTTATGGTGGGACACTCAAGTCTATTATTGAACTCAACATGGAAAAGCTTGACGGTCGCATGGAACGTGGTACACTAAGAGGCTCTGGTGATAACAGATAAGAGGTAAAGAGGATGTCAAAAAATAATTACTTGCCGACAGACTATCAAACTTTCATAGCCAAATCTCGCTATGCAAAGTACTTTGATGGCAAAGGTCGTGAAGACTGGTCTGAAACAGTAGAACGGTATATGGACAATGTTGTACGCCCTAAAGCCGGTAAGGATAGTTACGTCAATCAAATACGTGATGCTATCCTAGACCTAGAAGTTATGCCTTCTATGAGGGCTATGATGACCGCTGGTAAAGCTTTAGAGAGGGACAATACAGCCGGTTATAATTGCTCTTACCTACCCGTAGATGACCCTAAGTCCTTCGATGAGGCTATGTTCATCTTGTTGTGTGGCACTGGTGTTGGTTTCAGTGTCGAGAGACAATACATCAGTAAGCTTCCTGAAATCCCTCAACTGTTCGACAGTGAGACTACAATCGTTGTCAAGGACAGTAAGGAAGGTTGGGCTAAAGCTTTCAGACAACTGTTGGCACTCCTCTGGGCTGGTGAAATCCCTCAATGGGATATTGGTTTAGTACGTCCTGCTGGCGCAAGACTAAAGACTTTTGGTGGTAGGGCGTCAGGTCCAGAGCCACTTGTTGAGTTGTTTAATTTCACTATCAAGACATTTAAGGGCGCACAAGAACGTAAACTATCCAGCATTGAATGCCATGATCTTATGTGTAAGATTGGTGAAGTAGTCGTTGTAGGTGGTGTACGCCGTAGCGCCATGATCTCTTTATCTAACCTTTCTGATGATCGTTTACGTCATGCTAAGTCTGGTGCTTGGTGGGATGAACCTGAAAAAAATATTTATCGTTTTGGTTATAGGGCATTAGCCAATAACTCTGTAGCATATACAGAGAAGCCTGACATGGAGACATTCATGCGGGAGTGGCAAGCTCTAGTGGAAAGTAAGTCTGGAGAACGTGGTGTATTCAATCGTCAAGCGAGTAAAAAACAAGCTGAAAAGTATGGGCGCAGAGATCCTAACCATGAGTTTGGGACTAACCCCTGTAGCGAAATTATACTTAGACCGTATCAGTTCTGCAATCTCACTGAAGTTGTCATACGTGCTACGGACAATATTGAAGATCTTGAACGAAAAGTCCGTTTGGCAACAATTCTGGGAACTATCCAATCATCGTACACAAAGTTCCCTTACCTGCGAAAGGTGTGGACTAACAATACAGAAGAAGAACGATTGCTTGGTGTGTCACTCACAGGGATAATGGACAATAGACTGACAACTTCAGAAAACAGGGGGCTAAAGAAGACCCTTGAGCATTTACGTTCCGTAGCTGTTGATACTAATGCTGAATGGGCTGACCGTCTTAATATACCTAGTTCTACTGCGATTACATGCGTTAAGCCTTCGGGAACGGTCTCACAACTGGTGGATAGTGCCTCTGGCATACATGCTCGCCACAGTCCCTATTATATCCGCACTGTGCGTGGTGATAATAAAGATCCCCTGACACAGTTTATGATTGATAGAGGTATCCCTAATGAGCCTTGTGTAATGAAACCTGACACAACAACAGTGTTCAGTTTTCCAGTCAAGTCTCCAGCGGGAGCAGTCACCAGAAACGATATGACAGCCATAGAGCAGCTAGAGACTTGGCTAACGTATCAGAGGTCATGGTGCGAACACAAACCCTCCGTGACAATATCAGTCCGTGATAGTGAGTGGATGTCTGTAGGTGCGTTTGTGTACGAACATTTTGATGAGATGTCAGGGGTGTCGTTCTTACCTCACTCAGACCACACTTACCAACAAGCCCCATATCAGGATTGCACTAAGGAAGAGTACGAAGAACTGTCAGCTATTATGCCTAAGAGTATTGACTGGTCTGAACTTTCAGAGTATGAGAAAGAAGATAACACAGCCGGTAGTCAAACAATGGCTTGTTCTGGTGATGTGTGTGAGATAGTGGATATTACATGACAGTAAGAAAACCCTTTAATCGTGCTTTGTATGAAGCTTACGACCAGAAAGCAAAAGAAACTTTAGTGTCCCTCTTGAAAAAGAGGGGCCACACTATTGTAAGTCAAACAGAAGACTTCTTTGCTGATGTTGTGTCACAGAAAGATGGACAGACATACTTCAATGAAGCTGAAGTGAAGGTACCATGGGAACATGATTGGCCTACGCATTGGAAGGAAATTCGTATTCCAGAGAGAAAGAAAAGGCTTCTGAAGAAGTATGAGGATGAACAAGGTGTCCTTAACTTCTATATCTTCAGGAAAGACTTTAAACAATGTTGGAGAATTAAAGATACCCTGTTAAGAGAAGGTAACCTTAAAGAAGCTAAAGGCAGGAATATCCAAAAGGGTGAGTTGTTCTTTCATATACCTTTTACCATAGCTCAGTTGATAGAGGTGTAGCATGGCTAAGTGGGATTTAAGTAAACTGAATCAGTTAGGGCATGACCCTGTTGAGAAGCCTGTACACTACAACCAAGCCGGTATAGAGTGTATTGACGCAATAGAGGCTATGACGGAAAATATGTCAGGCAACATTGCACCTCACGCTGCAAATGTCCTGAAGTACATGTGGCGTTGTGAGTATAAAAACGGTTTGGAAGATATTGACAAAGCCTTGTGGTATCTTAACAGATTACGGAAACGATGGGTGGAGTCACATAAATGAATATTGACGTTACTGTTTTTGAAGTTCTGGTATTGGCGCATTTAGGTGTCACTTTATGGTTATCTTGGATGGTTATAAAACAACAAGAGGCAATCTCAAACATCTATGCTGCCATAGCAGCCATGATAGAAGAGGAATAGCATGAAAGGATTTTCCTGTGTGGACTGCAATAATACTTACTTGTCATTTAGACACAGCAACTTGTAAAAGTGCATCACCACCTACTCTATACACTTCAGAAGAAGCTTGTCTAAACTCTTTAGCTTTAGGTATGCAGACCCTAGAAGCAAATAGGTGGATAATAAAAGACTACCTTTGTCATCAATGGGGTAGGTCCTCATAAAGAAAAAGGCCCCAAGGAGAAATCCAAGGGGCCTTAGTTTTGGGAGGAGTCAAAAAGTCGATTAGAGGAGCAACCGACTAACAACACTCTATGTTAAGCTCGCTTCTGTGTCAAGCATTTATTTACCGAAGAATTTAGATACTGATCTGATTCCTATAGACGCTGATACGATCCCTCCAAGGGAATACTGATACCACGTTGGCATAGTTTCAAGTGCTGCAAAACCAGCTTGTACTATAGCATTACCCCAATCACCACAGAAGGCTAGTATCAGGGGAATACTGAATAGTAGGGTTATCCACTCATCTTTCCAGCTATTCTGTGTAGCCTGTATAGCAGCTAGATCCCAATCTATCTCACCTGTAAGCTGTTTCTTCTTGATCTCAGCCTCAGTTAGTTTGATCTGTGTCTTACTGTCGATTACACTTGTAGCTAAACCAACTACACTACCTAGTATTTGTCCTATCATTATTTCTTCTCACTCCCTAGCCATACAGCTATCGTACCAGTCATAGCACCACTAACAACACTAATCATAGCACTCTGTTGAGTACTTAAGTCATCCAAGCTAATTCCCCACTCTATTACACGTATGTACATAAGGGTCATCACTACCATCATAAGTCTGGGTAGGATCTTCCACTCTAGGAATCTTTCCATAGTCACAGTCATATTATACCTCTACGTCTAGTATCTTACCTACATCTATAGGTGCTACAATCCTACCATTGGGACTGTAGGCTAACTCAGCCATACTTCTCTGTCTGTTTAAGAGTTCTTCAGCCTTCTCTTGCCAGTACTTGTCTAGCCTTATGGTAACTTCACTACG
>Ga0213865_10002543_pt1 | contig 11456 bp, 11 predicted proteins | sample PICome_6_FD_160100 | JGI IMG/M metagenome (GOLD analysis project Ga0213865, IMG submission 160100) | Coastal seawater microbial communities near Pivers Island, North Carolina, United States - PICO282 | ecosystem: Environmental > Aquatic > Marine > Coastal | place: USA: North Carolina...
AGCAGAATTAAAAAAGGCATTAGCTAATCAGGTTATAGAGAGCGATATTGTACTTACTTTTGCACAGATACCAGGTAAGAAAGCTCCATTACTAATTGATAAAAAGACAGTTTCAAAAATGAAAAAAAACTCAGTTATTGTGGATTTAGCAGCAGGAACAGGGGGAAACTGTGAGCTTACAAAAGTTGGAAAAGTTGTTCAAAAAGACGGAGTTAAAATCGTTGGAGAGATGGATATTCTAAAAAATGTTAAACATGCTGCAACAAAACTATATTCAGAAAACATTAGAAACCTTGTACAGCTTCTTGAAGATAATTCTGAAGATGAAATTTTTGTTGAGATGAGTTCATAATGGAAGCAACTTTCTTACTTACATTGTTGATAACTTTTTTAGCAGGCTTTATAGGGTATGAACTTATCTCAAAAATTCCACAGACGTTGCACACTCCTTTAATGTCTGGTTCAAACGCTATTTCTGGAATTACATTGATTGCTGCAATTCTTATATATCCAGAAGTGGGAGATTCTCAATTACTTAAAATTATCCTTTTAATTGCTATAGCCTTTGCAACCCTCAATATTGTTGGAGGGTTTTCAGTAACTGGTCGAATACTAGAAATGTTTAAGAAAAATGATTGAAATAATATTACTTATCTCGTCTATACTCTTCATCTTTGCTTTGAAGCTTTTTGGAAGACCATCAACAGCACATAGGGCAAATACCTTTGCTATGTTAGCCATGGCACTAGCTGTCTTTAGTGCTTTTAATTTTGATTTTTCAAAATATGATTCTGCTTTTTACATCACAATTGTTGTTTCTGGATTACTTGGAGTTTTAATATCAAAACGAGTTCAGATGACACAAATGCCAGAGTTAGTTGGTTTATTTAATGGCTTTGGTGGAGGAGCTTCTGGTGCAATTGCCTATGTTGAACTTTCTGGTAACTCTTTACCACTTTCTGATGTTTTCGTAGCAATCTTCTCAATGGTTATCGGTATATTTACTTTCTCAGGAAGCCTTGTTGCAGTAATGAAACTGCGTGGCAAATTAAATAATTTCAATAAAAAATTAGCAGATATATTTTCCGTGTTTTTGCCTACGATTATAATAATTCCAGCAGTTTTAGAAATGGACGAGTTTTTAATTGAGTTTATTATCTTGGTTTCATTAATTGCTGGAGTTATAAGAGTCGCAGTCATTGGTGGAGCAGACATGCCAGTTGTTATAGCATTCTTAAATTCTCTGTCTGGAATTGCTGCTTTGTCAGCTGGGTTTATTGTAAATAGTATTATTTTGATCGTAGCGGGTGCCTTAGTAGGTGCATCTGGAATAATTCTCACACTCCTTATGTGTGCTGCAATGAATCGAACACTTTTAGATGTTTTAAAGGGTGGATTTGGCGGTACAACTATTAACAATGAATATGAAAAGGATCCAGTAAGCACTTCCCCAGAAGATGTTGCAATTCAGTTAAGTTATGCAGAATCTGTAGTCATTGTTCCAGGTTATGGAATGGCAGTAGCTCAAGCACAGGCGGCTGTAAAAGAATTAACTAATACTTTAAAAGATAAAAACATTGAAGTGAAGTTTGCTATACATCCAGTTGCTGGAAGAATGCCAGGACATATGAATGTTCTGTTAGCAGAGGTAGATATTGATTATGAAGATATGTATACCTTAGAAGATATAAATTCTGAGTTTTCCTCAACGGATGTTGTAATAGTTCTAGGAGCAAATGATGTTGTAAATCCATTAGCTAGAACTGATGAAGACTCACCAATTTATGGTATGCCAATACTCGATGTTGACCTTGCAAACCAAGTTATTGTTATAAAAAGATCAATGTCACCTGGTTATGCAGGTATTGCAAACCCACTCTTTATTAATGACAATGCAAAAATGTTATTTGCAGATGCAAAAGAAGGATTAGAAAATATAATTAAGTCTTTTGAACTAGTTTAAGGATAAATTAAAAGTTATGTCATTAATTGAAGGTGTATACACAGATTTAGAAAAACCACTACTATATATTCATATTTTGGCTGGGTTTGTGTCTTTGGGAACAGCTTACTTACTATTATTTCTAAAAAAAGGGGACAAACGTCATAAAAAGTATGGAATGTATTACGTCTATGGTATGTCAATTATTTTTGTAACCGCTATACCACTAAGCATGATGGGTGTTGTGCAACCATTTTTGTTTGCTATTGCAATTTTCTCGTTTTATTTTGCTTTTGCTGGATATAGACAAGCAAAAATACGAACTGGCGCAAGGGAGAATGTGGATAAAGCTCTCACATTGTTAATGTTCATTGCTGGAGTATTGTTGTTTCTAAACGCAGCAGGACTAATTAAGTATGGTTTTTATGGTCAGTTTGAGGGCATGAATACTATATCAATAATTTTTGGAATTGGATGTATGTATATCACAGCATATGATCTCAACAGATATAGAAAAACAGATAAACCGAATTTTTATGACAGAACCAACACCCATTTAAATCTTATGCTCGCTGGAACAATTGCTGCTACTACTGCATTTATCAGTACTATTGAATTGTTTCCACAGGAGTGGATGAACTGGGCAATGCCTAATGTGTTTATAGTTCCAGTTATTCTGTATTTCTCTAGAAGAGAGTTAGCGAAAAAAACTGTTTAAACTTCAAGCAAATATATTGCTAAGAAAGCAATCTTCTTATTATCATGACTAGAAATGGAAGAAAAAAAACAGGTAGATGGCAGGTCCTTAAGAGGAGAGAAGCTATATAAAGCTACGCATGATTTACTTTTAGAATCTGCAATTGAGTTGTTAAACAACCCAAAACTAGAACCAGAGAAAGTCACCCTTTCCCAGATTGCTAAAAACTGTAATCTCTCACAAGCTGTCGCTTACAAACATTTTCCAGACAGAATGATGGATATCTATGGCTCGGTTGTTGGTAAAAGAACTGCTGAAATGCTAGAGGAGATGGATGTTGCCTCACTCAAAGAGAAAGATCCTCTTAAATTACTTGAGAAAATGATTGCTATCTTTACAGAGGCCTCAATTGATACAGGCAATGCAACAAGAATTGCCTATGCAAACAGACATATACTTCTCCGAGAAGGTAAATGGTTTCAGCGTCAACCAGTTGATACCTTGGCAGAGATTTTAAAGAATGTTCCTGGATTAAAAGAAAAACCAAGAGAGGTAGCAAGGCGTATACATTTTATGTGGGGTGGCTTGTTGTTTCTGTGGATAAGTTATCAAAAAGGTCATCATATTTATGGGGCATACTCAGATGCCTGGTTTAGAAAAGAATCTAAGAATATTGTCTCTTTAGCTGTACAGCGTTAATCCATTGCTACGTTATGGCCAGTAATCCAGTCTTCAGAACCCATTCCAGTGCAGTTGTAACTAGTGGTACCACCACTTGGAGCAAAAATCGTTACACCCGCTGCAGTAGCTTGCTCTACAAAGTAGTTAACAGATGCTTGTACAGTTGAAATAGTCATACTTCCTGAATTATCAACGCATAATGCAATTTTTGCACCACTTGGTAAAACATCTGCACCAATCAAATCCCACCAATCTGATCTGCTTGCAGTGCTTCCACCATCTCTATTAACTTGATATCGAAATGCTGTTCCTGCTGTAACTTCATCACCCCATGAAACTCCGTTATAGGATAATTGGCCTGTCTTTAAGCTCGCACTAGCCACAGCTGTGCCAGGGCCAAGTAAATGAAAACACCTATTTGGATAGCTTCCTCTAAAGCTATTCCATACAGCATTAGGACTACCAAAAGAACTATCCTCATCAATTACAGAGACAACCCATCGATTAGCACTTGTTGTGGAGTCTCCACAATCTGCAAGTTTTCCTGTTACTACAGTAGTTGTTGTAGTTGATCCTGAGCTTGTGGCTGCAGTAGGGCATTCATTTATGGTGAATTCAACAACTGGACTCATTGAAGACTGACCTATTGAATCATAAGCCAAAATATATACCTCTTGTTTACCACAGGTCATATCAGCTTTAGGCAAAACAAAAAGACGAACATCAGAGATAGTTCTAAATGTTGAAAGTTGACTGTTTACATAAACTTCATAATAGGCAAACTCAACATCATCTGAAACAGCACCAGCTGGAATATTTAAATTGAATCTAGTTCCTAATTCAGAAACAGTTGGAGGATGATTTTCATTCCATACAGGTGGTTTATCAACAGTAGTTAGAGTTGCAGTTGGGTTATCTACGGAACAATTGCCTGCTTTATCGCAAGCCACTACTTTAAACTCATAGGAGGTATTAACAGTTAAATTTGTAACTGAAAATCGCATGTTATTAGTGGTGCTGCTGCAACTAGCCAAACATTCACCAGCAATAAGTGTTGTATGGAGTTCTCCATCAACGTAAAGGTGCATCTTGTCAATTCCTGTTTCATCGGTAACATGACCCCACAGCACATCTACATATGTTCCATTAACTCTCATAAACTTGAGTTGAGTATCTCCCCATATTGGAGCTTTTGAATCTGAAATAACAACAGTAGTAGTTGTAGTACTTGTTGTTGTAGTTGGTGCAACAGTAGTAGTTGTAGTACTTGTTGTTGTAGTTGGTGCAACAGTAGTAGTTGTAGTACTTGTTGTTGTAGTTGGTGCAACAGTAGTAGTTGTAGTACTTGTTGTTGTAGTTGGTGCAACAGTAGTAGTTGTAGTACTTGTTGTAGTATCAGCTAATACAAGCTCAGTGTTGTTACTAGAGGTGAAAGCAACAACCATCATAAAAAATACTGAACCAAAAATGAGTAGCTTATTATTTATATAACTTTTTTTACTTACCCTAAAATATCCAGATAATTTCTTAACATTATCTTCTGATATTGAAGATAAATGTGATGACGCTGAGATATTAAAATCTTCACAGGCTTGCAAAATCTCTTTGCTAGTTTTGTTCAAACTTTTTGCTAATTTATAAACTCTCATTATTTAAAGAATGATCCAAATTTGGTACTTTTATAAATTGATCTAACTTTTTCAATCTGTTCTTGAGTTAACTTTGGATTAGGAAGATTTACCTCTATATCTAATTCTTTTAACTTAGAAAATAATTCAACTGCAGGTATATCTAGTTCATTAGCTAATTCATAAACAAACATGTGAAATATTATAGTAGAGTATAATCTTTTATACTATAAATTAGAAAAATGTACTACAGCTCGCTGCCTTATTTCTTATTTAATTTATGTTTGGAAATGTTATTCTTTATAGTTATTCCAAGCTACATAGTTTCCAGCAGGAAAACCGACTGTAAATATTAAGTACCCTACCCACAAAATAGCTAAATTATCTGTCCCCACGAAAACATCTTCTCCAAGTGCAATTAGTAATGGAACTGCACCAGCTACTGTAACGTATCTCCAAACATCAGGTATCACACCACCAGCAATTGCTGTATATGTGATTACAGTAATTAAAAAGAAAAAGGGGCGTGAACCCCTTCTTCAAAGCCAAGTTTTAACAACCGCATTAAAAGTTGACCAGTTAACAATCTAACAATGTAAAAACCATATGAAAAGAGAAGTTTCTATTTTTATATAAAGTTAAAACTCTCCAAGTAGATAAACCTACATGGGTTGTATAGTTGTTAACTTATGGACTAACTTACTTGTTCCCACAGAAGAGGTAGGTTGATAGATAGGGAGCTTATGCTCCCTTTTCTATAAGGGTCTAGTAACTTTATTTAAACTTTTGATACAACAAAAGTGTTCTAAATCATTTAATTAGTAGAATTCTTTTTATGAGTGATGTTTTAAAGCAATCAAAAAATTTAATTTATTTTACTATTTTATATAACCTTGTTGAAGGCATCATTGCTCTTACTGTTGGTATAGGTGAAAACTCCACCGCACTTCTTAGCTTTGGTCTTGATAGTTTTATAGAGATCTTTGCCTCCAGCGTAGCTTTGTTGGGAATCTCAAATACTAAAAAATTAAACGCAGAAACAGCCGAAAAATACATCGCATACTCTTTTCTTTTTCTAATATTTTTTATTCTTGCTAAATCCTCTTATGACTTACTCAATAGTAAATTAAATGAAATTACCTACATTGGAGTAATCATTGGAGTTGTTTCAATATTTGTTGAAGGACCCTTAGCTTATAAAAAGTTTAAATTGGGGCGAAAACTTAATAATGACCTCATTATTGCTGAAGCCAAAGAAACATTATTTTGTCTAAACTTATCTGTTCTCGTAATTATTGGTGTAGGTGTAAATTATCTATTTGATATCTGGTATTTTGACCCAGTTGCTGCTTTATTTATGATTCCATGGCTTTATAAAGAGTTTAAAGAACATAAGTAAAGAGCTAAATAAAGAATATAAAAAAATAGAACCAGCTCCGAAAATCCCTTTTTTCATATTTGGTCTTTGCTGGATTTTGGGCTGGTTCTATGACATACTTTTTACCGTGCTATTTCTTTTCAATAGCACTCTTCCTTGTAATCCATTGACCCCCTCTATTGCTACTCTCAAGCTATCAATATTTCAGACAGATTTCTTAGAAAGACTTAGATTTGCACAAGGCTAAGTTGATTGTGAAACTAAAATCTATTAAAATGGTATCTTGTGTGACTAAATATTTTTAAAGATATATTTGTTAAACACATTCATTTTCTCAACCCAGGTATCTTCATAAAAATAATTTACAGACGCTGCAACTGAAGATAATAATGCATTTCCATCCTGTGGAGTAAAGCAATACCCCGTCAGTTGGTTACCTTTTACATGCAGGGAGTCAGCAGCTACGATTCCATGAGAGAGAAGCCTGCCATGATATCCATGATCACGACCAAAGGAGAATACCTTATTTGATGAGAGTTTCTCTGTAGACATTAAGAATTCACTATCTTCAAGCTCTTTCTTGACAGCATCTAGCTCTAAGTTATCTTCAAAAGCTAGATTAAACCATAAGGTATGCATGTACTGAGTAGGAAGTTTTATTGCAGAGGAAAATAAATCTAATTTAATACCCTCTTGATCGAAGAGCTCATAGACATCTCTTGCATGATGAGTCCCAAATTCCTGGTTGTCATGTTTTGTTATTGTTGGAGATGGAGTAAATGAATCATTTTGTGAAACATCGTTCGCTCTTCGAAGACAGACAAACTTACCCTGATCAAGGGTTCTTTCCACATCAAGTGCGAATGTTTTTACAATAGATGCAATATTGTGTGTATTACATGAAGCAATAAGATATTTATTAACTTGTCTTGTTAGTACATCATTATTTATTCCCCATGCAAAAAATGGTCCAAAACCATGCTCTGATCCTTGTGCCATATATCTTTTTTCAGGATCTAAGTCGGAGTAGATTTCATCCCAGTTTTTATTTCCACTTGGTGTACAGTCAATGATTACCTGGGCATCCTCGTAAGCATTCTCGACATCACTAGCATCAAACCCAATATCTTTAAATGCAGGAATAGTTTCTTTTTTTGTAACTATTTGAGCACCCTTACGTTGCAAAGCCTCGACCTTACCTTTTTCTTCAGTGAGAGGAGTTCTTTTATAGAAGTAGACATTATCAATGCCAAGTGCAGGTTTGTGTTCGGCGAGGAGACCAATCAATGGTTCTCCAATTGTTCCAGTTCCGACGACTAAAATGTTTTTACTCAATATAATATAAGAATATCAAAAAATATGAATAACAACCCCATTTTTGAATTTTCCAAAATCCACACTGATGGAGACTCTTCTTTGACAGATTTGCTTGGTGGAAAAGGAGCAAACTTAGCTGAGATGAGCAGGATGGGAATACAAGTTCCCCCAGGATTCACAATAACAACCGAGGTATGTAACTACTTTATGGAACATGGCGAGCTTCCAGATTCTTTGGAAAAAGATATCAAAAGATCTGTTCAGAAATTAGAGGAATACTCTGGTAAACAATTCGGTGGAGAAGGTACTCCTTTACTTCTATCGGTCCGTTCCGGTGGTAAAATCTCCATGCCCGGAATGATGGATTCAATTTTAAATATTGGCCTCAACGATGATAATGTTGGTAAATTAGCAGATACATTTGATGATGAGAGATTCGCCCTTGATTCCTACAGGAGACTGATCCAGATGTACTCCAATGTTGTTCTTGGATTAGAGCATGATCGATTTGAAGCGGTGATAGCAAATAAAAAAAGAATGGACAATGTTGTCTCAGATGCGGACTTTAATGTTGATCAATTAAATTGGATAATTGATGCATTTAAAAATACTGTAGAGAGATTTTCCAAGGCACCATTTCCACAAGATCCTCAAGAGCAGTTACTTGGCGCAGTAGAGGCAGTATTTGCTAGTTGGCTAAACGATCGAGCTGTAACGTATAGAAAAATTAACAATATTCCAGACGCTTGGGGAACAGGGGCAACTGTACAAACTATGGTATTTGGGAATCTAAATGAAAAGTCAGGAACGGGGGTAGCTTTTTCAAGAAATCCATCTAATGGTGAAAAGGAACTTTACGGTGAGTATTTAATGAATGCGCAAGGAGAAGATGTTGTTGCTGGAATCAGAACACCGCTACCTTTGAATAAAAAAGTAGCAACTGATGGCAACTCCTTAGAAGCCAACCATCCTGATGCATTTAAAGAGATTAAAGATATTTCAGATAAACTTGAAACACATTTTAAGGATGTTCAAGATATCGAATTCACGATAGAAAATGAAAAAATCTTCTTACTTCAGACTAGGAAAGCTAAAAGAACTGCCCAAGCAAGTGTAAAAATTGCAATAGATATGGTGAATGAAGGAGTTATTTCTAAAGAGGAAGGGCTCCTGATGGTTGATGCTAATAATATAACTAATCTTTTACATCCACAGTTTGTGGAATCTCAAGATAAAAAATTCTTTAACAAAGCCCTTAATGCATCTCCTGGTGCAGCAGTAGGAGAAATTGTTTTTGATGCAGATAAAGCTGAAGAGGAGGCAGTAAAAGGTAGAGAGGTGATATTAGTTAGAGATGAAACAAGTCCAGAAGACATTCATGGTATGCATTCCTCTGTAGGAATACTTACAACCAAAGGCGGTATGACAAGTCACGCCGCCGTTGTTGCACGAGGAATGGGTAAACCCTGCGTAGTAGGTGCAGAAAATCTTATCATCGATTTAGAAGAAAAGACAATTTCAAACGGAACAATCGTGCTTGAAGAAGGAGACATCATCTCTCTTGATGGAACACTAGGAGAGGTTTATATAGGGGAGTTAAAATCTGAACCACCTAAGCCATCTCAAGAATTCAATACACTGATGGAGTGGAGTGATGAATTTAGAAGGATGAAAGTCAGAGCTAATGCAGAAACAACGACAGATACTTTGAAAGCATTAGAGTTTGGTGCAGAGGGTATTGGTCTCTGTAGAACAGAACATATGTTTTTTGAAGGTGAGAGAATTATTCCTATGCGTGAGATGATTATGTCTGACAGCGTTCAAGGTAGAAAACGAGCATTAAAAAAATTAATCAAGTATCAGATTGCAGATTTTGAATCTATCTTCACCTTACTAAAAGATAAACCCATTACTGTAAGGCTACTAGATCCACCAATGCATGAGTTTTTGCCTAAAAGCGATATTGAAATGACAGATTTAGCAAATGTGATAGGTGTTACTCCAACCTATGTTCGGGAAATGCTTTTAAGACTTTCAGAAAGCAATCCTATGCTCGGTCATCGTGGGGTAAGGCTTGGATTAAGCTACCCAGAGATTTACGAAATGCAAGTTGAGGCAATTTTGAGAGCAGCACATAAGCTATATAAAGATGATGGTATAACGATAACTCCTGAAATCATGATTCCGCTAGTGATAAATGCTTCAGAGTTACAGCAGATGAAAGAAATCCTCATTAACAAAATTGAGATAATTGAAAAAAAATTAGATTATAAATTTTCCTACACCATTGGAACGATGATCGAACTGCCAAGTGCAGCATTAAACTCTGCATCAATCTCAGAACATGCAGATTTCTTCTCATTTGGAACTAATGATTTAACACAGACTACTCTCGGACTTTCAAGAGATGATGCATCTAAGTTCTTAAATGAATATGTTGATAGAGATATATTTAGTATTGATCCATTCGTATCAATTGATGTTGATACTGTTGGAAAGCTTGTAGAGATTTCAGTGCGTGATGGGAAGGCGAAGAATAAAGAAATAAAAATAGGAGTTTGCGGTGAACATGCTGGAGAGTCAGACTCAATCCATTTTCTTAACACATTAGGTATTGATTACATTTCCTGCTCTCCATTTAGAATTCCAACGGCTCGTTTAGCAGCAGCACAAGCTGAAATTTCTAAATAATTAAATTTCTTTGATACATTGTCAACACTTTTTGAGTCTTAGTTAGTAGGATAAAAATATGATCTTAAAAGATAAAAAAATATTAATTACTGGAATACTAACCGATAAAAGTATTGCTTATGCATCTGCTCAAGTGGCATTAGAAAATGGAGCCCAAGTTGTTGCTACAGGATTTGGTAAAGGTCTTAGAATCACAGAAAGAGCAGTTAAAAGATTATCCGAGGACATTCAGGTTTACGAAATGGATATTCAAAATCCTGAGCAGATTGAAAAAACAGTTAATAATGTCCAAGAAAATATAGGAAATCTTGATGGAATCCTTCATGCTATTGCATTTTCTCCAACTGAAGCAATGGGAGGTAATTTCATGAATACAAAAGTAGAGGATGCGCTAACTTCCTTTGAAGTATCGGCATTTTCCTTGAAAACTCTAGCTCAGGGTTTCTCACCAATTTTAAATAACCCTGGATCAATTGTTGCTCTAGATTTTGATAACTCACAAGCTTGGCCAGGATATGATTGGCAGGGAGTGGCAAAATCAAGTCTTCAATCGATTGTCCGCTATTTAGCTTTTTATATGGGTAAAGAAGGAGTCCGAGTAAATGCAGTTGCTTCTGGTCCTCTAGCTACAACAGCAGCAAAAAATATCCCTGGATTTGGAGAAATGAATGATGAATGGGATGAGAGAGCACCTCTTGGATGGGACTCCAAAGATGCATTACCGGTTGCAAAAGTGGTTAACTTTCTACTTTCTGAATTTTCTGAGGCTGTATCAGGAGAGATAATCCATGCTGATGGGGGAGCACACTCCGTTGGTGGAAAGATGTTACCTTAATAGCCTGAAGACCCTGCCACTGTAGGATCTCCTACGTCTCCATCTTGAAAAATATCTCTTATTGTACTTAAATCTGGTTTGCTGATTACTGGTGCTATATATGTGTTAAACAACTCATAGCCCAGTGGATTATTTGCAAGAATACCTGATGGTGTCCGTGCACTGTCGCTCCATTCGGGAGAAAGTGATCCATTTTCCCATAAACTTGTGTATTCAAACATACTGAAATTAAGCAAGTACAAATATTCTTTCTGAGCAACTTCAAACATGAATGGATCAGACTTCCA
>Ga0213865_10002547_pt1 | contig 11444 bp, 9 predicted proteins | sample PICome_6_FD_160100 | JGI IMG/M metagenome (GOLD analysis project Ga0213865, IMG submission 160100) | Coastal seawater microbial communities near Pivers Island, North Carolina, United States - PICO282 | ecosystem: Environmental > Aquatic > Marine > Coastal | place: USA: North Carolina | collected...
GCAGGCTTCTACCGCACAGGTACGGAGCTAGATGCATCTGGTCGTTGGCGTGATGGCTCACTTGTTCGCTGGCGTGACGGATCTCTGCGTCCTGTCGGTGGCTGGCGTGTGAATGAGAACATTGCCAGTATTACGACAAACGCACCGCGCGGAATGCATACTTGGGAGAGCAACAACGGCACACGCTACGTTGCGGCGGGATCGTATAATGAACTATTCGCAGTTGTTTCTGGTGGCACTGCATACGACATTGCTCCGACTGACTTAACAGCGGGTTCAGAGGATGCTGCGGTCAACATCGGTTATGGTTATGGTTTCTACGGCGCAGGTACATACGGTACACCGCGTCCTGACACTGGCAACTTAGTTGCTGCAACCACATGGTCGCTGGATAACTGGGGTGAATACCTTGTCGCGTGTTCTACGGCAGACGGACGTTTGCTAGAGTGGCAGCTTGGCACATCATCAGACGCAGCGGTGATTGCAAACGCGCCTACAAACAACCTTGGTTTAGTCGTCACAGAAGAACGCTTTATCTTTGCGCTGGGTGCAGGCGCAAACCCGCGTAAGGTTCAGTGGTGTGACCGTGAGGACAATACGACATGGACACCTGCCGCGACAAACGAAGCTGGCGATATTGAATTGCAAACGTCAGGCCAGATTGAAACGGCAGTTCGTACACGCGGTCAGACGCTAATCATCACAGACATTGACGCGCATACAGCACGATACATTGGCCCACCCTATGTGTATGGCTTTGAGCGCGTTGGCACATCTTGTGGCATCATTTCACGCCAAGCGGCGGCGGACGTTGACATGGGCGTGTTTTGGATGGGCAACGGCGGGTTCTACCGCTTTGACGGCAACTTGGTTTCTGAGATACCGTGCGATGTCCACGACTATGTTTTCAGCGACATTAACACCTCACAGAAAAGCAAGACTTGGGCGTTTACCAACGGTCAGTTTGGCGAAATCTGGTGGTTCTACTGTTCATCTGATAGCACTGAAATAGACCGCTATGTGGCGTTTGATTACAAAGAAAACCACTGGCTCATCGGCAACCTATCCCGCACAACTGGCGCGTCACGCGGCGTGTTTGAGTATCCAATGCTCATGGATGCAAGCGGCGCAATGTATGACCATGAGGTTGGATTGTCTTACGCAGTCAGCGGCACAGAGCAATCTGTATTCGCAGAAAGCGGCCCGATCAGCATTGGCAACGGCGATAACATTATGCAGGTCACAGACCTAATCCCTGACGAAAAGACGCAGGGCGATGTAGACGTTACATTCAAGTCACGTTTCTACCCCAACGACACAGAGTACACGCATGGGCCGTATACACCGTCTAGCCCGACTGCCGTGCGCTTTTCAGGTCGCCAGATTAGAATGCGCGTAGAAGGCGATGCGCCTTACGCAGCTTGGCGTGTTGGCACAATGCGGGTAGACGCAAAGCAAGGTGGGCGCAGGTAATGGCGGCACCCGTACTCCCACCGATTGGCGACAATATTAAGGCTTGGGGCAATAACCTAACTGCATACTTACGCAGGCAGCTTCCGCGCTTGTACTTTAAGACAGCAGACGACAATCCATCAGAGAACGGTGTTATCTTGTGGGATGACGAAAACGGTTATCCCGTTGTGTCAAAGAATGGCGCGTTTGTGCAGATCGTCTTAGAGGATGGTCAATACGCTGGCGCAGTCACGACAGACCAGACAGCGGCATCCACAAACACAGCGTACGCTTTAACGTACACCTCTAGCATTGCTGAAGGCGTAACAAATGGAACGCCTGCAAGTCGCATTGTGTTCGCTGAAGCTGGTCAATACATGATTAGCTTTTCTGCGCAGATTGCATCAACGTCCAGCAGCACAGTAAACTTCTGGTTTTGGCCTCGTATTAACGGGGTAGATGTCACGGGATCAACGATGAAAAACGCGCTGCACCAAAACGGTTCGGTGCTGGTTGTGTCACGCTCTGCGATTTTTGATGTAAGTGCCAATGATTATTTAGAGGCTATGTGGGCAGTAGATAGCACAAGCGGGTTTTTAGATGCCACGACTGCAACTGCATTTGCGCCTGCCGCGCCTGCGTCAACGATTGCAATTACGAGGTTGCATGGATGAAGCATTGGAAACTTAGCCCAGACCTAGAAAGATGTAAGCCTTGGATTGAGGCAGCTTTGGTTCATTGTAATGGCACACATGAGTGGGATGACATTGTTGCAGGGATCGCGTCTAGCAAGATGCAACTGTGGGCAGCGCCAAGGGGGTGCATAGTTACGGAAATTGTGGTATATCCTAGAAAGAAGGTTATAAACATTTTCCTTGCTGGTGGTGAATTGGATCAGATAATGGACATGGAGCATGACATAGGGCAGTGGGCGAAATCGCACGGTTGCACTGGTGGAATGATGACAGGTCGGTTAGGATGGAAAAAACCATTAACGGAAAACGGTTGGAAATTGCAGCATGTGCATTTCCACAAGGAGATTGAAAATGGCTAAAGGTGGCACACAGTCAACGCAAGCTACGTTGCCAAGTTGGTTGGAAACAGGCTTGCAGCAGGGTGTAGGAATGGGAACAGACATTGCTCCCTTGATGAGTACATACATTCCAGAAACTGGCCCAACAGTTGCGGCATTGTCACCGCAAGAGCAGCTTTCTCAGCAATATACAAACATGGCAGCGCAATCGTTTGGAATGCCCACGGTTGATACATCTAGCTATTTGCCACCTGTGCAGAATATGGGCGGCATACAGGGTTACTCAGCGCAGCCAATGGTTGACCAGATGATTAGCAATGTTCCGCAAGGTCAGCGCGATTATATTGAGAGTTTCGGATTAACAGAAGCGGGTGAAGTTGGCTCAAGATCGCCACAAAACCAACCTGTTTCATTAGAAATGCAGCCTAGCGGCGGCGGCAAGTAGGAGACAGACATGGGCGCAGGCGCAAATCCACAAATGACAGCCAACCCGTTCGCACAAGCATCGGGAGCGCAGCAAGGCGCACTGGCAGGCACAGCGGCAGGTATGACCTACCAACCCTCACAGGTTCAAGCGACATCATATCAAGCAGCCGATCCGACACAGTTGATTTCTGGGTTTCAAAACCCATACGAAAGCCAAGTTGTCCAACAAACACTGGCAGACATTGGTGAAGCACAAAACATTGCCTTAAACCAGATGGGCGCACAAGCAGAAGCGGCTAATGCTTTCGGTGGGTCGCGCCAAGGTGTCGCAGAAGCGCAGACACGTTTAGGCTATGGTAAGCAAGCAGCGAATGCCATCGGTCAGCTACGTCAGCAGGGCTTTAATACAGCGTTACAAGCAGCACAAAACCAAGCAGCAGCACAAAACGCAGCAGCACAGTTTGGCGCACAATCTGGTATGACGGCGCAGCAGTTGAACCAGATGGCAGGTTTGCAAGGCGCACAGCAGCGTCTAGGCGCAGCATCACAGCTAGGAAACTTAGGTCGTCAGTCCTTTGGCTACGGTCAGCAGATACAGCAGCAGCAGGCGCGTGAAGGTGCGATGCAACGTCAAATTCAGCAACAGTTGATTGACCAAGCGCGTGGTGGGTTCCAGAGATACACAGGTGCGCCAGCACAAGGGTTAAGTACACTTCTAAGCACTCTATCAGGTGTACCGAATGTGACAGGTCAGCAGCAATCGTTCCAGCCGGGCCTCTTTAATTATTTGCAACTTGGCGCACAGATGATGCCTAGCTAAAGGTTTACGATGACACGGGCAGAATTAGAGCAAATCGCAAGAGAAGCAGCAGCGCAGTATAACCTGCCTGTTGACGTATTTCTGCGCCTTATTCAGCAAGAAAGTGGGTTTGATCCCACAGCAGTGTCTCCAAAAGGTGCGATAGGCCCAGCACAGCTAATGCCAGATACGGCTAAAGAGTTGGGTGTAAATCCTAATAATGTTCGTGAAAACATCTTTGGCGGTGCAAAATATCTTAGTCAGCAACTTAGTCGCTTTGGCGAAATGCCATTGGCTCTGGCGGCATATAACGCAGGGCCAACACGGGTTGCAAGATTGGGTCGTATTCCAAACTTTCCTGAAACACAGAACTACGTCAAAAATATTCTAGGCAGTTTAGATGGACAGCCTTTGAGCGCAACAAGGAATAATGCAATGGTTGGTAACATGCAAACCCCACCTATTTTCCCCCAGCAAAAACAACAGCAGCAGGGCGGTTTGCGAGGGCTACTTTCAAGTTTCATGCAACCTAACCAGACAACAGGCTTAACAGGCCCAGAGAACTTTGCACAAGCGCTAGATGCATTGATCCTTCCAGAAGCCCGTATGGGTGAGCAAATCAGAGCGCGTGGGGAGCAGAGATTAACACAAGGCTCTCGCAACGAAACCATCAAGCAGCTAGAGCGTATGGCGAAGAATGGCGATCCTTTAGCAATGGAATTGCTTGCGGCGGTTAAGTCTCGCGCAATTTCCCCAGCGGATGCATATAAAACATTGCTTGCGCAAAAGTACGATACAAAAGGCGACACGATCAGATCGTCAGTCAAGTTCAAGAATGGCGCATATTACGTTATTACTGACAAAGGGCGTAAGGTTTACGACACCCAAGGCAATCTCGTTCCTGATGGGCCAAAAGCCGCAGAAGTTTTGCGTGAAGCAGAGCTAAGTGGCATTGCGATGGAAGGTTATGGCGCTGGTGCGGTGGAGCAAGCGAGGTTTCAGCAAAAATATGCTGACGAATTGTTTGGCAAAGCGGCACAAATTACTGAAAACATTGGAACGATTGATGAGGCAATCAAGCAAATTGATGAGGGCGCAAGAACAGGCCCAGTGTTGCAATTCTTGCCTAACATCACAGCGGCAAGTTCTGCACTAGAAACCGCCTTAACGCGCATGGGTTTAGATGTAATCTCAACGGTTACTTTCGGGGCGCTGTCTGAAGCAGAAATGAGAGCGGCGATGGCTACCGCTTATCCACAAAATCTTAATGAACAAGATTTGCGACAATGGTTGGTAGACCGCAAAAACGGCTTGCAAAAGTTGCGTAAATATTCTGAGGAAGCGGGTATTTTCTTATCCAACCCAATGAATACACGCGCAGATTGGGTTACAAGAATGCAAGAGCGCCGAGATCAACAAAATGCTGCATCACAAGAAAATCCGTATATGAGAATGTCATTAGAACAATTGAATGTGGAATTTACGAAGTACCCGCAAATGACCGAAACTCAAAAAGCACAGTTCACCGCCGCACTAAAAGCAAAGCAAGGCTAACAAATGGCTAATCTAACTATTGAGGAAATGTTGCAGGGCATCGGCGCTCAACAAAATCAAAACACACAAAGCATTCTCTCAATAGAAGATATGCTGCGTAACATTGAGGGTGGCCCAGAGCCAACACCAGCGGCAGAGCCTGAAGAACAATCTTGGATGGAGTGGTTTCAGGGTGGTAAGCGAGAAGAAAGCATCCCCCTTATTCAAGGTGCATATTTAGGTTTGCCAGAAGACAAAGCGCGTCAAATGACAGCGCTACTTGCAACTACAGCCAGTGATGATCGGTTGCAGTCTGGTATCAAAAAGATTTTGCCGAATGCTCAGTTTGATAAAGACCAATATGGCAACTTGGTAGTCATATCTCCTGTCTATCGTGATGGTCAAGAAACCCAACAATACACAAGGTTCTATCCAAACCCAAAGGGTTTAAATGCAGTTGATTTCATGCAAGGCGCAGGCGCTGTTGCCCTAGGTCAAGCTATTGCGGCAACTGGTGGTTTGTTAGGTGTTCCAACAGCAGGTATGCTTGGCGGCGGTTTAATCGGGATGACCGAAGCGGCTATCGTAGAGGCAGCAAGCTCTAATCTTAGCGACGATCCTTTTCAGGTGTTTGATGTACCAATAGGATTTTTTGGTGGCGCTCTAGGGGCAAAGGTCGCACAAGTTCTTGGTGATCTTATTTCTAAAGTTAAAAACCGCCCCAGCACAGTTTTAGACAGCAGTGGAAACTTAAAAGCTAGTGTTCGCGCACAACTTACTGAGTTGGGTTTAGACCCAGATAACATTACTGCTGAATTGGCAGCTAAAATCAAAGGCGAAGTTCGTCGTGTTGGGAAGCCAGAAGCATCGGCGGCACTAGCAGAAGCAGAAAGCCTACCTACGCCTGTTCCTTTAACAAAAGGTGAAGCGTCAGGCTCACGCGCACAGCAACTATTTGAAGATCAAGCAGAAAGCGGAGCGTTTGGTGAGGGTACACGCAATTTTATGGAGCGTCAGAGGAAGCTGCAACAAGGCGCGTTGGCTCAAAACTTAGGTGATATTCAACGAGGCTTGGGCGGCGGTGAAGTTACCATTGGTCAAGGTGGTGCGGCAGCGCAGGCGGCTCTTGCAACTAAAAAGGCAGCAGAAAAGGCAGCAGCTACCGACTTATTTAATATTGCCAAGCAAAAAGGTCATGCATTTATAAGCCCTAACATGGCGGGTGCAGTGGCAGATGACTTGCGATCTGTGACATACAACTACAATCCGATGGAGATTGAAGCTGTTGATCGCATTGTAGGCGAAATGGAAGAAGTTTTAGCGAATGGTGGAGATATCACTCGCTTGTTCCAATTGCGCACAGTCTTGGTTAATACTGGTCAGGCTGGTTCACCCGCCCAACGCGCTGCGGGAGAAGTTCGCAGGCAGTTAGATGCGTCACTGGAAGCGTTAGTAGATCAGCAACTTCTTTTGGGTGCTGATGAAGCTGTAACCGCGCAACTTGCGGCAATTAGAAATTATGCTGATTTTGCTTCACGGTGGAAGAAAGGCGGTATTCTTAAAAAGCTGACAGAAACTGAAGGCCGCGATGGGGATATGGTCTTTAAGGTGGCGCCCGAAAGTGTCGCAAACTATTTGTTTGGCGCAAAAGGCGCTAAGTTGGCAACGGGAACACAGATGGTGCGTGATTTGCGCACAATGAAAGCCAATCTGCCAGAAGAACAATGGAACCAGTTGCGACAAGAGGCTTTTATTCACATTGCTAATAAGGCAAGAAAAATGGGGCCAGATGGAGAGATTATTTCTGGTCAACAATTCCAAAATTTCTGGAACGATATGCGCAAAAACAATCCTGATCTTGTGCGTGGGTTGTTCTCTAAGGAAGAAGAACAGCTTATTTCCAAATTTGCTTCTGTAGCAAAAAGAGCAACAACAGGTGCTAAAAACTACAGTAACACAATGACAACAGCCAACAGTCTTCTTGGCTTACTGGCAGAAAAGTTTGGTCAAACTTCTATAGTTCGGCTTGGTATGAGAGCGCCGTTTATAAGAATGTTCTCTGGCGCTGTTGCTGAGAAAAGTTTTGATGTACCATTAGGCAGAGCCACTCAGCCTATCTCTGGTGCAGCAGGCGCGGCTGCGGCAAGTGGGCAAGGTGGCGATCCGTTTTATGACATGTATCGCGGTGTAACTGGAATTAACATTCCGCGTTAGGAGACAATGAATGCGTTTAGAACCACTAGATCAAACACAGATTGAAAGCATTGTTTCCAAAGCAATCCAAGATGCGGTGGACTTTGTAGACAGCGAGATTGCACCACAGCGTATCAAGGCCCAGCGTTACTTTGATGGTGAAGTAGACATTGGCTATGAGGAAGGTCGCAGTAGAGTTGTGGCAACAAAGTGCCGTGAGGTTGTTCGTGGTCTAAAGCCAAGCATTCAGCGCATATTCCTTACTAGCGAAAAGCCTGTGGAGTTTGTACCGCGTGGCCCAGAGGATGTTGCAGCAGCAGAGCAGGCCACAAGCTATATTTCTTACAAGTTCCAGCAGCATGACGGATACCGCGTACTAAACGATGTATTCCAAGACGCTATGGTTAAGAAAGCTGGGATTGCATACGTTTATTATAATGAGGAAATGGAAACAGAAATCCATACCTTCACTAATCTGACCGATGAAGAATTTGCGGTAATCATTGAAGATGATGACGTAGAAGTTCTTGAGCATGAAGTGCGCGTAGCTCTTTCAGTAGATCAGATGGGCGTAGAAATTGAAGTACCAGAGCATGACGTAAAGATTGCGCGGTCTATTCCTCACGGTGACATCTGCATTGAGAGTATTCCCCCAGAAGATTTCTTTGTAGATCGTAATGCGCGTGGAATTGATAACTTTTATGTGTGCGGTCACAGCACAGAAATGCGTGTATCTGATTTGATAGCGATGGGGTTTAGCATTGATGATTTGGCTGGGTTAGATAGCACAGAATACAGCGTTGTAGATGATGAGGCTGAGTTTGAGCGCCGTGGTTATGCTGTAGATGAGGGTGAGGATGAAAACATCTCTGCCGCTTCTAAGAAAATCACAGTTACAAATGCCTACATGGAGTTGGATATTGAGGGTACGGGTATTCCGCGCTTGTATCAGTTCTTGTGCGCAGGCGCTACGTTCAAGCTGTTGAACTTCTACGAAGCAGATCAAGCGCCATATGCGATCTTTGAGTGCGATCCAGAGCCACATGCTTTCTTTGGGTCTTCATTGGTTGATTTGGTTATGGACGATCAAGACGCGGCTACAGCGATGCTGCGCGGTGTTCTTGATAACGTGGCATTGACCAATAACCCAGCGTTGCAGATTGTTGACGGTCAGGTTGCTATTGATGATTTGCTGAATAACGAGATTGGTCGCATTGTGCGGGTAAAGGCGCCAAACAGCGTCATGGAGATGGCAGTACCGTTTACAGCGGGGCAGACACTTCCAGCACTGCAATACTTTGACCAGTTAGTAGATAACAAGACAGGCGTTTCTAAAATGGCGCAGGGTCTTGATCCCGATGTTCTAGCATCTTCTACAGCAACAGCGGTTGCAGCATCTATGGAAGGTCAGACAGGCCAAGCAGAGGTGATTGCGCGTAACTTTGCAGAGGGCGGTATGCGCCAGATGTTCCGCATTATGCTGGATTTGATGGTAAAGAATACCGACAACGAAGAAATCATGCGCCTGAACGGTTCATTTGTGCCTGTAGACCCCAGAGCTTGGGACACAGACATGGATTTGATTGTCAACGTGGGTATCGGCACTGGACGCGAGAATGAACGCGCAGCGGCCCTACAGCAAGCATTTCAGATACAACAGCAGATATACGCTCAATATGGCCCGATGAATGGCGTGGTTACTCTGACGCAGATGCGAAACACGATGGCTGATTTGTTGGCTCTTGGTGGATTGCGGAATGCGGATCGCTACTTTATGCCGATGACCCCAGAGATTGAGCAGCAGATGATGATGCAGCAACAGCAGATGGCGCAGCAGCAGCAAGCTATGGCAGCGCAACAGCCTGATCCAAACGCAGCATTTATGCAGACTGAGGCGATGAAAGCGCAGACAAGAGCGCAAGTAGACATGACCAAAGCTCAGATGGATTATCAGTATAAGATGCACAAGTTGGGCATGGATGACGACTTGGCGCGTGATGACATGGTTCAAGACTTGGCGGTTAAGGTTGCTGAGATACTTGGCAAGTACGGAACAGCGGTTGATGTTGCCAGCGTGAAAGCAGAGCAAGACGCGGTACGCGAACACAACGCGCAGATGATGGGAATGCAAGGTGGATATTGAGCAAAGAGCTAAACGCTCAAAATCACTGTTAGAGAACGAATGGTTCATGGAAACCATAAAGGATTTGCGGGACACCCAAATGAGGACTTTCGCAGATAGCAGCGCCCAAGAGGTGGAGAAACGTGAGGATGCTCACGCCATTTTGAGGGCATTAACAGCAATAGAGCGTCAACTACAGGCTGATGTAGATGCCTTGGCGCTAGTAAAACGGAAGGGAAAGCACCGTGGAAACGACTAACCCAATCAACGGTAACGATATAGAGGCGGTTACTGAAAACTTGATTTTGCAAACGCCTAGTAATTCTGATGATGCATCAGAGGAAGCTGTTGCGGTAACTGAGGACACTCAGCCTGAAGCAGTGGAGATTGAAGCACAAGATCAGGATGATGACGTATCATATGACGACACAGAGACATATGATGAGGATGTTGAGGTTGAGGAACCCGCAGTTCAAGAGGAGCCGACATACTTCACTGTCAAAGTTGATGGTGAGGAGCGTCAGGTAGACCTAGATGAGCTTACTCGTGGTTACTCAGGGCAAAAGTACATCCAAAAGGGCATGGCTGAAAACGCTGAGACTAAGAAGCAATTAGATCAGCAAGCACAGCAGTTTGTCCAGCAAAGCCAGATGCTACAGCATTTGATTAACCAAGCCCAGCAAGGTGGTATTCCTGTTGTGCCTGAATATCCTTCTGAGGAACTGAAAGACAGTGACCCTCTTGGTTTTCAGCTACAAGCAGAAGAATATCGTCGCGCCGTAGAACAGCGTCAACAGTGGGAACGTCAAGTTCAGTATGTGACGCAGCAGCAACGCGCCCAAGAGGAACAGCAGCATAACCAGTATCTTGAACAGCAAGCCCAGCGTTTGTCTGAATGGATGCCTGAATTTGCTGACCCTGAAAAGCGCACAGTGTTCATACAGGAAATGTCTTCTAAAGCAAAAAAGCACTACGATTTGACAGATGAGCAAATCAGCACAGTGAAAACAGCAGAGGAAGTTATGATCTTGAATGATGCGCTGAAATGGCGGGAGCTACAGGCAAACAAGTCCAATGCCCAGAAAAAGGCAGAGGGTGCGCGTCCAGTAGTGAAACCAGCAGCTAAAAGAGCGGCAATGTCTGGCAAGGCATCAAAGGCTAAAAAAGCAAAGGCTCAAATGGATCGGTCAGGTACTCACGATGCAGTGACTAACTGGCTACTCTCTTAAACTTTTGTCAAAGGAATAAGACAATGGCTGTAACAGCAAACACCAACGAGACATATGATGTCTCTACAATTCGGGAAGACCTAGCCCCAGCGCTGGCTTCTATTAGCCCGACTGAAACTATTTTCATGTCATCTATTGGCACACGCAACGTAGACAACACTTACTTTGAGTGGAGTGAAGTAGACCTTGCAGCGGCTGCATCAAACCGTCAGATTGAGGGTGACGTTGGCCTTTCCAACACTGCACCAACAAACGCGGTTCGTAAGGGTAACTACACACAGATTAGCGCTAAGGTTGTAGAGGTTTCCTCAACAAACCAAGCAGTTAATGGTGTTGCAGATGCTCAAACAGTAGCGAAGCAAGTCGCCTATAAGTTGAGTGAAATGAAGCGCGACATGGAAAAAATGTTGCTGGATAATGTAGCAGCGTCAGCGGGTGCATCAGGCACAGCGCGTCAAACTGCGGGTCTACCAGCGTTTTTGACAACAAACACTGCGCGTGGCACAGGCGGTGCTGACGGTACAACATCAGGTTCTGGTTCTGCTGGTTATCCTGATGCGGCAGCAACAGATGGTACACAACGTGCAATCACAGAGACAATCCTAAAGGGTGTCATTGCTGATTGTTGGGATGCAGGCGCAGAGCCAAGCGTTGTGC
>Ga0213865_10002549_pt1 | contig 11440 bp, 17 predicted proteins | sample PICome_6_FD_160100 | JGI IMG/M metagenome (GOLD analysis project Ga0213865, IMG submission 160100) | Coastal seawater microbial communities near Pivers Island, North Carolina, United States - PICO282 | ecosystem: Environmental > Aquatic > Marine > Coastal | place: USA: North Carolina...
ATCAAATAACCCCTCTTGGTTGCGGATGGCTAAATATTCGTTATGTGAAATTTTAATTCCAGCATCCTGTAGGAGGTACATTGTGCGGTCATATACTTTCATAGCGGGTACATGTTCGTTAAATTTATATACCATGCCAAGATTTTTAACGTGCCAGTCTGAGTCGTTTTTAGTAAAATATTCATTATTCCAATCCCCTAGTTTACCTAGTTGGCAGAACAAAGATACGAAATTTAATTCTTCACCTGTGTAAGATTCAGTTGCCCCATGGAAATCATATAGTTTATGAAGTTGGTTAGCAATTTTATTTACACGCAAAACATGGTCAAGGTAACCACCAGGGAATGCATTGTTAAACCAGTCCTTAGATGAAGCAGGTGCAAACATCATGCGTTCTTTTAAACAATCGCTTAATGTTTTAAGTTTCTCAAGGCGTTCGCCCTCGAAATTTGCTTCTAAAATATTATTAAAGGTCTCGAAATTAACCTTAATTTGATCTGCTCCTATCATTCTAAAAATCCTACTCGTGATTGATCGCTTTCTGGGGTAATAGTAATGATGTTTTGAAGTTCATCATATAGATTCTTCAAATCATTTTCCATAAAATGGGTAGCTTCGGCATTTTTACCGCGCTTAACCATACTGTGCACACGAGCTAACCCTTGATCTAGGCGATCGAGTGCAATTTGTAACTGTTTTTTATAAGCCATAAATATAATTTTTATTTAATGTACGAACAAACTTAGTGATTTCCAAGTTTTCTATAGAAAGAATTGCAGGTTTCTAACCTTTTTATTAAGGTTGTTTTATTATCCATATTAGGGTGATGAGCTAAAAAGTCACTACTTAAAACATTTATAGAGTCCAAAAAATCTAATGTTTCCCCAACATAATTGAGTTCATCCCTATTTTCCACAGGGATAGAATTTTTTAGATGAATTAACTTCTGTTTAACAGAAGATTTCCAGGCGTCAAACTGCGCCTCTGTATCCAATGAATCGAAAAAACTGTTTAATGACATAATGTGCGACTGTGCGATCCGTTGCGACCCTTACCCTTACCCCCCTACAGTAAGGGAAGATACAGATAAAGATTTGGGAAGCCAAATTACTTTTTACCTAACTTTACGTTAGGATTAGGATTGTGCCAGAAATAACCTTTTTTAGGATCTACTGCTACTTTTATAATTCCATCATCAATAGCTTCATTAACATTATCTACATTAATAATAGCATATTCACCTGTAGCTGAGGTAGCAAACATAAATGCATCTACATTGGTTTTTTTGGCATAAGATTCTACATTTAATTTGAAAATACTATTTCTCATTTTAGCTAAATCTTTAAAATCATCTGCGCTATTAAAATACTTTTTAGCTAAACCTTTATCGAAAAATATTTCATCCATCAATTTTTGGACAAAATCAATGAATTCACTAATATCTACATTATTTTTAGTGGCTATATTATAAGCATTTTGTAGGCAAAAATTCATATACTGATTCTCAGGAGAGATCTCAAATTCTTCCCTTTCATCCCCTTCAGGGACAAATTTATCTGCTAGTCTGTTTTGCCCATTTACATAATTACCTCTACCACTTTGTTGTCCTAATCTCCCACCAGTACCTTTAACCTCTAAATTACCTACTCCTTCCCAATTTAAATCACCACCACCTGATCTATTATTAACATCACTGAATACTAATGCTAAGAATATCTCTAATTTACCAATATTAGAACCGGTTTTATCTACACCTACAATTTGGATTAAATCTTGGGATAGTTCCTTAGATAACCCAGTTTCATTTGATAAATTCCCCCTAATGGGTAAATCAGATAGTTTTTTAGGACTTTTTATATAAGCTAATAACTCATCTGCCTCTGTATTTGTGAGAACGTTCAATATTCTATCAATATCAGCTTCTCCGTTTTTAAAAGAATCTGAGGTATATCCTTGTTTTGTTAAAAGATCTTTAAATTGGGGACGAATTCCACTCCCTTTAATAACTTTAAATAACTTTATTATTACTTCAGAATTTAGATCACTTTTATTAATTAAGTCGATAAGTTCCTTTTTACTAGGTCCTTTTTCTTCTTCCTCAACTATAACTTGTTCCTGGAATTCTGGTAGTGAAATTCCTTGTTCTTTTAGAATGGATTTTAAAACACGAAGATCAGAGGGGCTATCCATATCTGGATAGCCCTTCTCACATCTGTACGCCCATTCTGATAATAAAGCGTCTATATTGACCATTGAAATTATCCTTTAATATTTGCGAGCTTTTTAAAGCGAGCGGTTTGATCTATTGATTCGTTTAAACCTTTGTTTACATCGTCGGCATCAGCTTTTACTTTGCTAATTTGGTCAGCGCGGTAGTTAGAATATCCTACTGCTTCGTCTACATCTACTTTCCCTTGTTGGCCTTCTATAGCATCTAATAATGCTTCATCTCCTAATATTTTAGTAGCAAACTTAGCTACTCTTCCTTTTGCTTTTTGTGCTATAGCTTCAAGTGAAGCCTTTATAGAGTTACGATTTTCAATACCCATCGATATAGCTATTGTAAATATCATCCCAGCTGCCATTTTAGCTACTAGTAGATTATCGATTGCTAATTTGATTTTATCACCATCCATCATTCCTCTAACGGCAGGTTCAAAGAGATCTGTAAACCCACTTTCACTTAATACTCCTTCTTCAATTTCTTCACCCTCTTCACCTTCTTCATCATCCATATCCATTTCAGGCTCTTCTTCACCTTCTTCATCATCCATATCCATTTCAGGCTCTTCTTCACCTTCTTCACTTTCAACTTCAGGTTTAATCATGTCATAGATTTGGCGCAATAAATCCATTGCTTCCTCACCAGTTTCAGCTGCTGGCTCATCAGTGGTTACTTCAATATCGTCACCATCTTCTTCTTCATTAAGAAAAGAGTTAAGCTCTTCCTTGATGAGTTTATTTAGTTCTTCAATAGTCATTTTTATTTTGTTTTGAAAATTTCATTTATTTTAGCTCTAACCTCTTCACGGATAGATTCTTTAAGCTTAATTTCCTTCATTTTATCCTCGGTGAACTTATCACCAATTTCTTTCATTGAGTGACCTTCTAGTTCTTTTAGGAATGTTTTAAAAGATGGCTTACGGTCCATATTACGAGTAACTGTTTCATAATGTTCCATATAAGAATAGTAGGCAGAAACATCTTTTAAATTCTTAATTACAGTTTCAGTGGCTTTTTCTCTTTGATCCTCGTCTGATTCTCTAAGAGTGGTACCTAATTTTTCTAACTCTGTATACATACCCTTTTTAAATTCATAAGGATTTACCGCTTCGAATTCAGGATCTATACCGGCAACATTGCCTTTAATTTTGTTGGGCTTTCTATTATATCCGTAAAATTTATCGTTAGCCATGTGTTGATTTTGTTATAAATATATAAAAAAACTAAAAATCAACGTTTCCCCCCATAATATTCCTTTGCGTGTCCTTCTTCGATTAATTGTTTATTAACATTGACTAAAGTCATACTAGATTCTGTGGATATTGGGGATAAAGTTTTTACATGGACCGTGGCTAACGCCCGTCCAAACTTCCCCAATCCGGATACTTTTAGTATGCAGTGATTGTCATTATATAATAAAATTTCCTCTAGCCTTGCTTTAGCAGCTAGACCAAGTTCTTTCTCTTCTTTATCCCTTGTGCGAGATTCAGGGGCATTCATGCCTTCCATTCGGACTCTTACTTTTTTCCAGGTTTTAAATCCCAGATCTATAGTAACATCAATGGTATCCCCATCAACTACTCTATCTACAATTGCGTTATATTCGTACATTATGATTTTTCTGTTGCATATTTAACACCCATAATTGTACCTACAATTGAAAAGGCATTAGTTAATAAAATACCAAACATATTCGACCATGTGGATCCTATAATTTGAGTATCTTGGTTAGTTAATATAGCTAAACCATACATAACTGTGGTTAAAATACCAACACCAACAATTATAGCAAGTGCTATACGAACTATAGTACCTACTAATTCGAACTGAGTTTTTTGCTGTAGAAGTTCTAAATCTTCCATAGCATTATCTCTTAATTTTTCAGCCTCTACTTTAGCGTTTTCTGCTTCCTCTAAAGCTGTTTTTAAGTCTTGAGTTAACTGTTCGTTTTCTGCAGCAGCTAACGTTAGGTCTCTATTTTGTTGTTGGACCTCTTTAGCTATTTCCATTCGCTTACGACGACTAGCTATATCTTTATCTTTGCAAGACTTTAAGTAAGCTTCAAATTCTTTATCCCCATCTTCAGCTTTAAGAATTTTTAAGATATTCCCTTCAAGAAATATTTTTTTATTCTTGGATAAATCGAGAAAAAATTTTCTAGAACCTTTACTTAAATCCATTATCTATAAACTTTGAAGGGTCCAGTCTTATTAACATACCCATCATAGTCTTTCATAAATTCTTCTAAACGAGGTTCTATATCGTCAGATTTTATAATCCAAAACTGGGCGCCTACTATTTTTGCTTTATCGATTTCCTCTTCATCCTCAGAGGAGGAAATAATACCAATTACACAGCCATTTCCATGTTCATGGTTTATTTTTCTAATAAGTTCAATACCATCAAATGATGACCCAATAATATTTAAATCAACAAAAACACATTCTGGTTTTTCATGATTTGGATCATCAGGAAACCATTCTTTAAATCTTTCGTTCGCTTCGTCTGATGAATCTAAAGCTTCAATAGATAAAGCCATGTCTAGGAGTGAACAAGCATCTTCAAACACTAGATGAAATAAATTTTCATCGTCAATCAACATTAGTGAATTAATCATAGTTTTATTGTAAGTTTAGTTCCCTGTGGGAGTTTTTTAGCTGTTATATTAAAACCATGTTCTTTCAGAATTGCAATACAAATATTTAAACCTAAACCTGTACCTTTTTCTGTTTGTCCTTTTTTTCGTGTATAAGGTTGGGAGAGATGTTCAAATTCTTTTTGTGTTAACCCCCGACCATTATCTTCAATACATATATTTCCATTTTCGGAATATATCTTAACGTATTTAGTTTTTGAATCATTGTATTTTAAGCCATTTCTAATTAAGTTATCAATAGCTGTACAAAATAATGGTTCATTTACTTCTAGATCTTTAGGTAAATTATCGTCAATTAAAACTTGGTTTTTATATGCTGTCAATCTAAGATAGTTGCTTAAAATTTCTTTAAGATCACACTTATCTAGACTCATTTGGGAGTTTTGTTTTACTAGATTAGTAAACTCATAAACACCACTATATACTTTTTGGGCATGGTCTAAACCATCTTCTATTAATTGTAATGGGGATTGGATTCTTAATTCCTTAATTATATCCTCATTTAACCTACGTTTTAATGATTTTATACCTCTAGGTAAGTAAGTATTAATACCTGAGTGCATATCATGGCGAATAATTTTAGAAGCGTGCTCTAAATAAACACTTTTTTGTTTTACTAATTCTTCGGCTTCATGTTGAGCTGTAACATCCGTTGCAATTTTTAGTACTTTATTATATTCCCCATTAGAACCCAATAAAGGGGTATAAGTACCAAATATCCATTTGGAAGTATTATCTTTAGCTATACGTTGAAATTCACCAGATACAAAAGTCCCTTCTTTAAGGGTTTGCCAAAATTTAGTATATTTAGCACTTTTGGAATATGTTGGGCAGCATAGAGTATAATGGTGTTGTCCTATTAATTCTTGTTCCTTATACCCCATTAGTTGGCAAAAATTTTCATTAGCTGATAATACTTTACCATCTATATCAAGAGTTACTACTAAATTTGATTTATCTATAGCAGCTAGCTGTGTATCTATTTTTGCTCCTTTTATAGCATTATTACGTACAAATTCGTATATTACAATTAAAAAGGGGGGAATAAATCCTATTATGCAAAAATATCCAAATAAAGAGAAAAAATAAGAAGGTTTACACAACCCAAATATTATACAGGTTTCAACTGAAAAAAAAGCTAGCATAATTAACCCAGCTATTGCTAAGGAAATTTTAGCTTTTATAGAGATACTAGGGAAATATTTTATAATTGACATTTGGTGAGGCCTAGTTTTTCAAACACCCATTTAGAGGGGCAAAACTTAGTCCAAACACCAATTTGGAGCATTGTGATAACAAATAATACTACCCACCAGTTTTTAAACAAAAAACCAGCTAATAAAACAATTGACATGAGCAAATATACTGCTCTAATTGAGGTCCATTTTTTCATTAATGATAAGATATAAAAGTGAAAAATGCAACTTTTAACCTGAACTTAAACTTCTCCCATTTAGATAAAGCTTTAAACTCAGGGGTATTAAAAATATCTTCTATTTGGTTCATTTTTTAGAAAATTTTTCTAAGCCAGCTATTCCAAAACTACCTAGAGTTACAATAATAAATGAATTATAGATAAATTCGTTGATTACTAAATCTTTTCCAAACCACCCTGTTGCTATATCTGCCATAGCAAATATTGCCATCATTGCAAATGAGGCAAATCCTACGATTGACTTTTCGTTATAGTCATTATCGTCTTTAAAAATTTCTTTCCAACTCATGGTTGTGCCATTGTTTACTAAATAAGTTAAACACAACCTTTATTGATAAATATCACCCTAAATCGTCAAATCCTAAATCATCATATGAAATGCCAGAAGTCTCAATCGATTCTTCAATATCTGCTATAAGTTCTTGTAATTTTGTTTGAACTTCAGGCAAAGAAACTTCTTCATATTGAATGGATTCAACTAAATTTTCGATATATACTAAAATACTTTCGTAGTCCATAATATTATTTTTCAAAATTACATATTAGGGCTTTTAAAAAACCTTAATAGTATTTGAAAGAAGGAGCCCATTAATTGTATTTGCCACAGAAGATACGTTATTTAGATCAATAAATTTAGCAGTATTACCATATATTTTTTTAAATGTACCTTCTGCTTTTTGGGTTTTATCCCATGTATCGTGAATATAATAACTTAATACTCCAATGTTGTCTCTTTTATATTCGCGAACCACCTTGGCAGTGTGGTTTACAGCAACACTAAAATTATATGACGCTGAGCTAATGTTAGGTAAACCGTCTGAGATATTTAAAAGGTATACTTCTCTACTATATGTGGGTTTTGGGAGGTTTTTTCTAACCTCATCTAAACAAATACCTTCAGGTGTCATACCACATGTAACTAAATTTTTAAATTTATTTAGTTGTTTGATAGAGTGGGTTTTAGAATTAAACGCATACCCTAAGATAGGAATCTGTTCATTTTGGGAGTTATTTTTACTAATAGTACCTCTCAAAGAAATTTCAACGTCAAAATTTTGGAGATTACAAGCGGCATAAGCTATAGCTACGGCTGTTTGAATAGTTTTACTGAGTTTTTCTCCCCTCATACTGCCACTCAAATCAAGCGAAATGTGTATAAAAGTATCTTTGTAATTTTCTTTCTCTATTCTGTAAAACAACCCGTCATTAAAAGGGGCTTGGAATAATTTTTTGGAATTAAGTTTGCCCTTCTTTTGATTTTCAAAAATATCACTTTTAGTTATGTTTCTAACTTTAAGTTTTGAGAGTAGAGCCCTTCCTAAAGATATTCCTTTAGTAACATCGTTTTCATGGTGTTTAAAACTAGAGGTAAAATAGTCTTCCCAACGATTTGTAATTACAACAGGGATAGATGTATTTTGATTTAACTCATAATTTGTAAGTTTAGTATCTGAACTAGCTAATTTGTTAACTTGATCTTTTATTTTTTTATGAATACGCTTTTTGCGATATTGTGAATTAATAAAGTTCTTTTGGCGCTCTACTTGTTCGCGGGTTCTGTCTTCTTGACTGTTTGACTGTTGGTTATCCTCACTGTTTTCTTTTTCTTCCTCTTGGATATAAGGTTTGATAATATTATAAATCTTAACAGCTGTTTTAACAGAATCCTGGGTAGATTGTAGTGAATTTATGCGATTATATGTGAGTAAATCGCATACCTCTTGTAAGCCGGGGAGGGCGTCAAGGTCAGAATTACGATTGAATATATTAATTATTCTAAAGAAATAAGCGTCCCAAGACGGTGTTCTAAATATATCATTTTGAAGGTTTTCGTCTACAATTTCATTATAAAAAGATTTACGATAAAGTTGTTCATAGTAAAACTGATAACCTGGGGCTGTTGAATAAACAAAGTTATCTATACGTTTATCCTCAACAAAATTAATTAAAGTAAATACATTATCATGATCCTCCACAGGGACACCATGTACTCTTTTCAATACAGTGTCTTTTTCTTTGTTAAGAAAACCAAAATCTGTTAACAAAACATGTGATGCCTCGTGAAGGGCTAACCCAACTGTATAATCTATAGTGTCTTCTTTAAGATTAGATGCAATATAAACTGTCTCTCCATCAGTCATTGAGTCACCTGACGTAGCATATTGTACAGGAATATCTTTTCCTGTGAGTATTTTAACAAAATTAGTGATTCCTCTTTGGACTTGTGCCAAAAAGAGTGGATCTTCGTCATCAAAGTGGCGAAGATCCATCCAATACGCTGCTCCTTTATTCATATGGTAAAGATACGAATAAGGATTTAAGATGCCAAATTTTAGTATTTAAACCTCTTCAGCAGGATACCATTCGCTTCCTAAGGAATCAACGGTTTCATAAGGAACATCCTCATCATCTTTGAAGCATAAGGCAGCTTCGGTATTATTAGATTCATTTATAATCCAAGACCACCAGTATTTTGTAACTGGTCCACATCCTAGTTCTAGGGCTTTATTGCGAGAAATTAGTTCTGCGATTTGTGGGGTTGTTATGTAGTATTTCATTTTATTTAGTTTTTTAAGTTAACTCTACATACGATAATAAAGTATCAATACTGCCTGAGGTGGTGGTAGAGGCCTTAATTGAATCTTCCTCTTGTAAAATAATAGGTTCAGTTATGGGTTGAAAAGATGCTTGGAAAGGTACTAAAGCTCCTGATATTAGATACGAATCTGTAGAGGATCCGCTTTTTTCTATAAAAATATCAATAGATACATTAGCAGGATACACATTACCACAATAACAACTTTTAACCAAAGTAGTTGTATTTTGAGGTACAGTATATAAAGTAAAACTACCTGTTGTAGATAAATTCAAAGCTGTTGACTTATAAGTATTTGCCATTTTTATTGGTATTTTTGATAAGTAGCATTATAATTTTGGGAAATTTCATCACTATTTAATTCTCTGTTATAAAATCTAAATTCACCAAATGATTGGTTTTGGGTAAATTGGGTACTCGCATTGAAACTTGTATTGGTTTCCCAAGCTGATAGAGCCATTAAACCATTATTAAAATTACGTGAGCTTGCTCCTTCACTTGCCCTTAATTGGCTCATATAAATTGCTTGATCCACAGAGTCAATATATATTTTATTGTTTGTATAAGATATATTATCATGCATTACAAAAGTGTAATGGTGCCAATTATTTGCTAGCCCTAAAGTTTGGATTCTAGCACTACTTACCCCATATTGATCACTAGCAGCTGTGTTAAAACCTATAGCTCCCAGATAACACCACACATCATACCTGTTAAAACCAAACATCATCCCCGAAAATGTTTTAACGTTTGCCCATAACTCAACCGTAATTGTATTTGATGTTATATCCCCAACATCAAAAGCAGCATAATCGTTGGATCCATCAAATTCAAATTCAGCAGGTGAATTAGCAGCTAAGGGGGCGTAAGTAGGTTCATTTCTCAAATAAGCAAAATCGGATCTCCCTGGGGTTATATTAAACCAACTGGCACCTGTTCCAGGGTATGAATTTGGATCTCCTGCATCTAAGTGGAAGAGTAAATCATCTGTAATTATATTACCTGCGGGTACAAATTCATATTTCTCGGATACTCTTTTTAAGTAGTGTTTTCTTCCTCCTATGATACCCTCATTTGAGGCCAAAATACTAGTGATTCTATCATACCCAATATATCCACTATTAAAACTATTTCCACTCATGCTATAAACATTGTAAAAAATTCAACTTTTTCTATACTACTAGAAAGTGAAGAAGTTGTAGCTAAATGGCTAATATCTGTAGTAATACCAGTTAACGCACTTCCATCCCCACTAAAGGCGGATGCAGTAACGGCATTTTGTACCTCAATACTGCCTGTTACAATTATTCCGTTTTTAGCGAGTAATCCGTTTGACATCTATTAATAAATATTAAAGTATGAGTTGATGTTAGAATCAATATCCTCTATGCTAGAGGATACAGATTCAGTCCAGTACAAATGTTCTGACATTTTGAATGAGTTAGGTCTAGATACGTATGTAGCATCTATTTTCCCTCTAGAGAATGAGCTGGTGGTTAGCCCTGTCCAGTTAGATACATTATTTCCATTTTGGTAACCTAAAGCTTCGGTATCACTATATCTTATGATAGAATTTACACGTTGACCAGGTGAACCTAGTAAACCGGAAGCAAAATCAAAATCCCCAGATTTTATAATATATAAACCGTTAGATTCCATTCTAAGATAATTACCATTAGTATTACCCCAATTTAATCTAGTAGAAGAAGATTTATTATAAACCCATATAAATGAAAATTCTTGTGAAGTTAAATCTGTGTAATCAAGAGTATCTCTAACATTATCAGCAGTATGTTCAAATAATAAAGCAGGTTTCCCATTATCTATTATAACAGCGCTAGAGGTATAAATTAAGGGTTGTGTAGAAGCATTGGTTTGCTCAGCATCATTTCCATTTCCACTTTGGTCGTACCAAGTATCTACATAGCATTCGGTTCCTGCACAGAAGGTTTCAATTGAATCTGTATCTAGGTCACCATTTGCCGTGAATCCTATTACTTGTTCAGCGTTGTCTGAAGCGCGGCGAATGTTCATTGAGGAAGTAAAGGCTGTGGTGAGTTGGCGAACTGAGTATGCAGCGGCGGCACCTGAATGGTCTACTAGAAGGCCAGTATCATTTACGTCAAAGTAATTATTCATATTAGTGAAGAACCCAGTTCTATTAGTTCCGTTGTATTCATTTAATACAATTAATTCCTGGTGATGCCCTCTGCCAAAGCTCATATCCCATCCTGTAGTGTCCCCAGGTGATATGCCTCCTGTATTAATGCCTGTTGCTAATGGTTGGGGAACATTAGTATAGGCCAGTCTTTGAGACATATAAGCATAAACGTTAGTACCATCATATAAACCTGCTTCTAATACTAGGGTATTATCATTACGTTGACCATCCATATTAGCAAGCCTTCTATTATTTGAGCCATTGCCCACATAAAATCCATCTTGATAAGTTGAGTGTATAAAACCCCATCCATAGGCACCATTTGTTATAGGTGTGTATTGGTTATAACCGGTACCTTGTAAAACTTGA
>Ga0213865_10002550_pt1 | contig 11440 bp, 18 predicted proteins | sample PICome_6_FD_160100 | JGI IMG/M metagenome (GOLD analysis project Ga0213865, IMG submission 160100) | Coastal seawater microbial communities near Pivers Island, North Carolina, United States - PICO282 | ecosystem: Environmental > Aquatic > Marine > Coastal | place: USA: North Carolina...
AATGCTTCATATTAGTTTGGAGTATACGCCCTCTAGCAAGCCTGTGACTATTCCTGTGGAGTAGTTAAGAGGATCTAAAATGAGAGATTTTCGCTGGCAAATTCTAGCAACTTTTTTGTTGCTAGCTACTGCGGTTATGTCCGCAGATGCGAAAGAGGTCGAAGAGGTAAAAGTAGTTGGAACGTACTTGGAAGAAATTGGAGAGCAAGTTAGCGAATATTATCTTCGCGCTGGGCTTACTAATGTATTTTTAAAGCACGAGTACAACCCTGAGAAGGATGAATGGGAATACGTTCGTCCTGGCCGTAATCGACGAGAAAAGAAAGATAAAGATACGCAGTAATGCAAGTGCGGGGGGCAACCCCCGCTTTTTAAGGACTAAAAATGAACAGGTCAGCAGTCTTTGAGACACTAAAAGTAGACGAAGGAGTAGTTTATGAAATTTATTTGGACCATCTTGGGTACCCAACCTTCGGAGTGGGACATCTCGTGCTTGAGTCAGATCCAGAGCACGGACAACCAGTTGGAACACCAATCTCAGATGAGCGCGTTAAAGAGTGCTTTGACAGGGATCTCGATCTGGCTATAAATGAATGTGTAATTTTATTTAAAGAACATTGGGAGACATTTCCGGACGAAGTACAACAAATCTTAGTAAACATGATGTTTAATATGGGTCGTACTCGTCTAAGTAAGTTTAAAAACTTCAGAGCCGCGCTAGAAGACCACGATTGGGCTCGCGCAGCAGTAGAAGGTAGAGATAGTTTATGGCACCGCCAAGTAACTAATCGAGCAGAAAGATTAATGGTGCGTTTGGAAGCAGTGTAATGGTTGTAGAAAAAATTCCTCCTATTTATAAAGGTGTACACGCTATAGTGGCCGCTCCAGGGCCTTCATTAACTCCTGATGTAGTCAATACTCTTAGAGAAGTTAGGAATAAATACGCTATTTTTGGTGTAGGGGATGTGTATAAAGTAATAGATTTCTTAGACGAACATTATGCTTGCGATGCTAGATGGTGGAATGTTCATGGAGAAAAATTAAATAGTATGTACCCCAACTTAAGTATGTGGTGCCACGATAGTGATGGAGAAAAGTACGGTGCTAAGAGAGTGCAGGGTGCGGGATCCGCAGGTTTTTCTACGAACCCATCTTTAATACATTATGGGTCTAATTCAGGCTATCAAATGTTAAACTTAGCTTACCTTTGGGGCTGTACTAAAATGATCTTAGTAGGCTACAATATGAAAAAGGTAGGGTCTAAGTCTCATTTTTTTACGGGTAAAAGAGAGGGTAATTTACAAATAAACAGTCCGTACGATAGTTTTGCAGCAAAATATAATACTATACAAAAAGATATAAGAGATATGATAATAAACTGTACCCCTGATTCAGCCCTTACCGCTTTTAGAAAAGCGGAACTAAAAAATATAGTATGATATCAATTAAATGTCAAAATGGTATACCTTGGCAACGAAGGTTAGCCCCAATCATACAAAACGGCTTAAAGAAAGTAGGGGTATCCTCAAATATAAATGGTATGGAAGGAATTCCTATGCTCTTGGGCCCAAATGCCCATAAAAGATTTGAGAGTGGAAATTTTTTACAAGTAAATAGATATTTTATTGGAACCAGCCCTAAAGACGTACATGAAAATGTTTCTATTTCTTGGAATGGTTTTAATGGTCTTGGATACTTTTGTTTACAAGAGTTAGACTACGACAGACTATGGAATTACATTCGAAAAGACGAAATACTTCCTTGGTCTTCTGGAACAAAGTATTTACTTTGTGATCAAGTTGATAATGGTAGATCTAATATAAGTTTGGAAAACTGGAAAAGAAGAATAACAGTACCATACAAATCTCGAAGCCATATATCTAGGAATCCCCCTCCCTTAAAAACGGATTTACAAAATCTAAAAGCAACCATAACTTTTAACTCAACGGTCGCCATAGAGTCTTTATTATATGGAGTACCAACAGTAGCTTATGATGAAGGAAGTCCTGTGTATAACTTCGTAGGGCATAAAGAGTCTGATATAGTTCATCCCGATAGAGAAAAACTATTTCATATTCTTGCAAACTGTCAATGGCACTACGATGAGATAGAGCAAGGGTTGTGGTGGACTAGGTTAAATACTAAAAAAGGAGTACGCCTCTGTGAATATAATACCTAGAAAATACGAAGGGGAAACTGTAGTAGTAGTAGCTACAGGTCCCAGTTTAACCCAGCAACAAGCAGATTACATAGGAGAAGCTCGGCGTCTTTCTAAGTGTAAAGTTTTGACTATAAACAACTCTTTTTTACTTTGCCCCTTTGCTGATATACACGTAGCCTGTAATGATAATTGGTGGGATTACTATTGGAATCACCCGATGCTTTCAGCTATGAGAGCCGAAAAGTGGACTAGATATAAGCATCAGGCAGAGAAGTACAATATAAATTATATAGACTCTGTAGACGAACCGGGTTTATCAAAAAATCAAAATTTAGTACATATAAATAAAGGTAGTGGTCCTATGGCTATAAACTTTGCTACCTTGTATGGGTTCAGTAAAATTATTTTAGTAGGCCATGATATGTCTTTTGCTGAAGATTACAATGGAAATACTAAAAACCCAGGCTCAACACCTAGACATTTTTTTGGTGAATACCCTGAAGTAATGCAACACTTTCCTAGGTCTACTCAATCTATAGCTCCTGATGGAACTATTATAGGCTTAATCCAAGCCTACAGCGGAATGATTGACGATTTAAGTGATTTAGATGTAGTAAATTGTACTCCCGGCAGTAGGCTCCCTTCTTTTAGATTATCCCCTTTAGAGACCGAATTATGAAAAATATTTTACTTACCACCGTTCCCCATACAGGAACTCGATTCTTTATAAAGATGTTAGAGCAGCAATACTTTAAATCTCGTCATCATATTATGCGAGCACATACAGAGCCTAAGCCTTTACGGTTGCACAAATTTGCAACTGCTCATACAGAATACTCTGACTTAGTGATAGACTATGTAGAAAAATTTGATCCAATAGTTATTGCTTGTGAAAGAGACTACGAAGCTGTTATGTCATCTTATAGAAAAAGAAAGGGGGATGAAGCACAGGAACACTATGACAAAAATTTTGAGGGCTGGAAGAAAATATTAGAGAAGGTAACTCCCCACGTTATTCTGAGTGTGGATGCTGATGATAGGCAAGATAGATTAAATGAATTATCCTCTTTGCTGGGATTTGATCTTGATCCACAGGGTTGGGGCAAAGTCGGTTCTTGGGAAGATAAAAACCATGGGAGAGGGAGAAATTGGTCAATTTAATTGATTTAAATATTTTTGCTAATTCTTGTAAGGCTAATCCAGAAGACTCTTTTGCACTGTTATGTAGAACATTGCATTCTTGGTGTAATGCTTTTGGGTATAATAAAATAAACACTATTAGAGTATTTGTTGATGACCACCCTTTTATAGAAAGTTACCCTGAGTACATAAAACTACTAAAAGGCTTAATGAATCAATATGATAAGCCTTATTCAATTATAAAAACAACAGGTTTTTCTGACGGTTATGTACAATCTACTAACCTATCTGAGACTGATTATATTTTCCAATTAGAACATGATTGGAGGTTTAATAACGAGTTAATAACACATAGTTTGGAAGAGATTATAGAAGGCATGAAATCCGGGTCTGTTGAGCATTTACGATTCAATAAAAGACCTAATGAAGACAGACCAAGAGCCAAAGAAATATTAACACCGATGGTGTTCAATAATGTACCTATCTGTGTTACTAAACAATACAGGTCTAATAACCCTCATATAATAAATAGAGAGTCTTATGTAAGCCATTGGAATAATTATATTAATCTCAAGCCAGTACACCCTCCTAGTAACCCTCGATCTGGCGGAGTTGAACAACGCTTATGGAAGGTCGGAGGGGCAATATACGGGCCTTTAGGGTTACCCCCTACAATAGAACATTTAGAAGGTAGAATAAAATGAGTCAAATAATACAGTCAACAAAAATGGTTAATGATGTGGATCTTAAAACTCCGCGGTTGATTGACCCGCCGCCTCGCGCGGCAATCGGAGAAGGTCCCGAAAAGTTAAATGTAGTTTGTGTTTGGTGGGGAGATCTATACCCTATTGATTATGTAGAAAACTTACGAGATATGATCTCTCGACACTTGACCGTACCCTACGAAATGTTTTGTATAACGGATAGAATTGCTACCCCCGAAGGAATTACACACATACCCTGTCAAAGTCAAGAAGGATGGTGGCAGAAGATAAACTTATTTAAGCCTGGCTTGTTCGAAGGCAGAACTTTGTATTTTGATCTTGATGTAGTAGTCACAAACTCTCTCGATCCTATCGCCAAGTCAGAAGGTGATCTTGTTATGATTGAGAACTTCGGTCCGAACAAAGGGCATGCAGCTTTTAACTCTTCATGTATGCTGTGGACGCCTAGCGAAAAGACAGAGAGGATTTATAATAACTACGATGATAGTGTATCTACTATACTTCATGGAGATCAGTGTTGGATATGGAGAGCTTTCGGGAATGATATTTTAGCTTTTCGCAAAGACTTAGTAGATAGTTATAAATACACGAAACTAAATCAATGGTCTCGAAAGTCTAAAGATACTTGCTTGTGGGTTTTTCATGGGCAGCCAAAACCTCACCAAGTAAATGATAGTTGGATTACGAAAGAGTGGGCCAAAAATAATTCTTGACAAATTTTTCGATTGGTCTCATAATAGATGCTTCAATGGAGACCTTATATGAATCTTTTTTACTTAGATAGTGACCTCGACAAGTGTGCAGAAGCGCACGTTGACAAGCATATTGTAAAAATGCCTCTCGAGGTTGCACAGATTTTATGCACGACTATTTGGATTGACACGCACCTGGGGTTTATTCCACGCGAGTTGAATAAAGAAGAACGTGACCATCTAAATGAGCTAAAGAAAGAAATCAAACATCTTCCCCCAGAGGAGAGACCCCTAACCCCATATTTACCGATGATGTATAACCATCCTTGCACGATATGGGCACGATCATCACTAGATAATCACGAATGGACGCATTGCTATGGTAATGCACTAGGAGAAGAGTACCGCTACAGATATGGAAAGCAACACAAGTCAGTTACAGTTATCAACAACTTACCCGACCCAGTTAATCTTGAACGAGTGGGTTTCACCACGTTTGGACTTGCAATGCCTGACATACTCAAAGACTATGACAATCCAATACAGTCTTATCGTGACTACTATCATCTTGACAAGGCTACTTTTGCCAGTTGGACTGGTAGACCAACTCCCGATTGGTGGGATGAGTCTCTTGCTGACTACGAACAAAGGATCACTGCGAAATGAGACACCAGTTAATCGTACTTGACGATTTTTACACTAATCCCCATGAAGTACGTGGGGGAGCCCTTCAAAGAGATTTTCATGTTTCCGGGAACTATCCTGGAATGAGAACGGATGGTATAGCACCTGGATTTTCGCAAGCACTAAAAACTTATTTTGAGGAAAACGTAGTATATCGACCTATTACCTATTGGCCAGAAGGGTATAATACGAGTTACCAAGTAACTACAGAGGATGACACAACTTGGGTACACCATGACTCTACTACTTGGGCGGCGGTTTTATATTTAAACCCAAATCCTCCAAAAAATACAGGAACGACTATATACTCTCTGAAATCTAGTGACGTATATCAATATGAGGGTGCAGAAACAGAGTACAATCAAAAACCGTGGCTAGCAGATAGGTCACTATGGGAGCCAGAAATAGTAGTCGAAAATAGATTTAACCGATTGATATGTTATAGAGGAGATTTATACCACTGTAGCACTACTGCGGGTTTTGGAGATTCCAAAGAAAACGGTAGGCTTTTTCAAGTTTTCTTTTTTGATACGGAATGGTAATATTATGAGCAAAGTAAGTTTAGTAGGTTTAACAAAACCAAATAGTTCTACTGGGTGCAGCACTGCAGAAGAATTAGTTGCATACGCGGCTAGAGTAAGTAACCCAGAAAATCAAAATCACCACGAGAGCGCACCAAGACTGCTTCGGTATCTTATCAAGCATGGACACTGGTCGCCTTTCGAGATGGTGAGTATCACTATGGAGATAGTGACAACTCGAGATATAGCTAGACAAATACTACGTCACCGTAGCTTTAGCTTTCAAGAGTTCAGTCAGCGATACGCAGTCCAAGGAAACTTTGTGCGACGTGAAGCTCGGCTACAAGATCCAAAGAATCGTCAGAACAGTATTGAGCTGGAAGACACAGAAGACTTTGGAAAAGGGGGTAATAAGTCTCCTCATGAGAGACTACACGAAGACTGGAGTATGAAGCAGGCAGAGGTAATTGAAGCCTCTAAAAATGCTTATCAATGGGCATTGAATAATGGTATTGCAAAAGAGCAGGCCCGTGCCGTACTTCCAGAAGGCAACACAGAGTCAACACTATATATGAGTGGTACTCTTCGTTCGTGGATTCACTATTGTGAGCTTCGTCGAGGCCATGGAACACAAAAAGAGCATATGGTAGTAGCTGACCAGTGTTGGGACATTATAACACAACACTTTCCAGACGTAGCGGAGGCGCTTGAATGAGAAAGAAAAGAGACTATTCCCTCGAAGTAGTAGATAAACTCCGAGGGACACAACACATCGAGCACACGATTGCTCAAGATATGGCTAAGAAGATGCGTATGCTTCTCGCTACGAATCCTTATATCCATACATTTGGAGCGTATAATGGACAACAAGCAGTACAGCACGTTAAAGCAGGACTACAAGCAATTTATTGTTCAGGCTGGCAAGTCGCTGCGGCGGCTAACAGTTCGAATGAGGTTTATCCAGATCAAAGCCTCTATCCAGTGGATTCGGTTCCTGCTGTGGTACGCAACATCAACAATGCCTTTCGCAGGCAAGATCAAATCGAGTATGCAGAAACGGGACGTGGATTTTCATTTGCGCCGATTATCGCAGACGCCGAGGCGGGCTTCGGAGGAGTCCTAAATAGTTATGAGTTGGCACGAAATCTTATCGAGTCAGGGGCGGCGGGGGTCCACTTCGAAGACCAGCTCGCCTCTGCTAAAAAGTGTGGACATCTCGGCGGGAAAGTTCTTATTCCTCTTAGTGACGCCATTCGTAATCTTAACGCTGCTCGCTTGGCTGCTGACGTGGCAGGGACGGAGACACTTGTTGTTGCAAGAACAGACGCAGAGAGTGCACGGCTACTCTCCAGCGATCACTGTTCCTTTGATACCAAGTGGATTAAGCGATTTAAGCAAGGATCAGGCGGAAGCGTTAAAAGCAGAACTTCTGACGGATTTTGGGAAATCGAGGGTGGTCTTGAAATGGGGTGTGAGCGGGGGGCTGCATATGCAGAGTATGCCGACCTCGTCTGGTGCGAAACCAGTACCCCCAGCCTTAAAGACGCAAAACGATTCTCTGACGCAGTAAAGGGCTCTTGCCCAGATGCTATGTTGGCATACAACTGTTCCCCTAGCTTTAACTGGAGACAGTCAATACCTGGAGATCAAGAACTTCAGGATTTTCAAATGGAACTAGGTCGTATGGGCTTTAAGTTTCAGTTTATTACACTCGCTGGATTCCATAGTACAAATTATGGGGTCTTTAATTTTGCTAGGCAGTACAAAGATAGAGGTATGTTTGCATATGCACAACTACAAGAAGCCGAGTTCGCAGCAGAGCAATTCGGCTACACCGCTACTCGCCACCAGCGAGAAGTCGGAGTTGGGTATTTTGACGAGATTACTAAAGCGCTTGGTAGCTCGACGGAAGCTCTCAAAGACAGTACCGAAGCCGAGCAATTCTAACATTTGTATATGGGATTTAGAAAATGAAGGCTAAATTTTTAATGCCATTGGTTTTGGTAGGTTGTGTGGCAAATGAGCCCCTACAGCTTACTGAAGATTCAGAGTGTCTCGCATGGGTAGAAATACCTCGGACACAAGTAGAGTGCACTGGAGGTCGCGGAGTAGCTCCTGCTATTTGCGTAGAGGTAGACGTAATGGAACAGTATTGTGCTACTTGGTGGTCTCCATCCGCTCTAGCAAAGGTATCTAATGAGTGATTTTTTTGCAAAAAGTATGACAAGATTTTTTCGTTTCACTGCGGATACATTTTTTCGCGAGCGTTACGGTCATAGAGCAGTAGTTCTGGAAACCGTGGCGGCAGTGCCCGGTATGATTGCAGGGATGCTCACTCACTTTGCCAGCCTACGCACACTAAAGCGTGGCTATGGCACAAAAATACACGCAATGCTAGAAGAAGCCGAAAACGAGCGCAAACATCTTATTTTTATGTTGCACATAGTTAAGCCTACACTAATAGAAAAGTTTATAATCGTAGGTGCACAAATGGCGTTCTCTGTCTTCTATCTTGGCTTGTATATGCTGTCGCAAAAAACAGCTCATAGAATGATTGGCTATTTTGAAGAAGAAGCGGTAAGAAGCTATACTGATTATATTATGCAGATTGATGAAGGAGCAATATCAAATCAAACGGCTCCAAGGCCTGCAATAGAATATTACAGTCTACCCCCTACCGCAACTCTTCGAGATATGCTTGTCTGTATACGTAGAGATGAAGCAGGACACAGTGCTGCCAACCATCACTATGCAGATATATCTTGACAAATTTATCCGTAGGTTGTATAATACATCTTTAATCGGAGGAATATATGAAGCGTATTAAGAAAAAAGATCACGAAAACATCACAGATGCAAACATTAAGAAAGTAATTCAGTTGTTGAATGGCTCACCGCATATTACTAAAAAGCAAGCCTGTGAGATTTTGAATATCTCTTATAATACGTCTCGACTTAACAATATCATAGAGGCATACGAAGAACAGCAAGAGCTTGTAAAGCGTATGAAAGCTAAAAAACGAGGACGTCCTGCCGAGACAGGGGAGATCCGAACTATGATAGAAAGCTATCTCGAAGGGGCTTCTTACGCTGACATAGCTAAGTCCACCTACCGATCAGTAGCTTTTGTTAAGTCTGTAATTGATAGAGTCGGAGTACCCCAGCGTGTTACCGGCGATGACCGCTTTCAAACAGAATATTTACCTGACGAGTGTGTAGGTAATTCTTTTGAACTTGGAGAAGTTGCTTGGTCAGCGAAGTATCACGCTTCGTGCGTAATTAAACGCAAGCACGATAAGCCTCTTTATTTTGAGAGGTATGGCTGTGAATGTTACGACATTTATGTAAATGAAGAAACTGAGGGATTCGTAAAAGGGGGCTTTTATGCTTCCGCTCCTGCGTATGACCTCGGTAAATTAGACCACCTAGAACAATATGGAATCTCTACCGACACTCTATGAAGCAGCGCAGCTATACGCATTCTTTAGCATAGTTACGAGTTTAAGTATAGCTGTAATTAACGCAAGACTTCTTTGGTTAGTAAAACCTTTTGGTTTTGCAGGTAATATGTCTTATATGGTTACTACAATAACTGTATCGTTTTTATTTGCCCCTATGTTTTTCTTTATACTACTCTTTTTTGGGGAAGTATACAAAAACGCAGTTTTTGCTTCTTTACTTCAAAACACTAATAACGACGAATGAAATTACTTCTTGCCTTACTAACAAACCACGATTTACCTAAGTTAAATAGACTTATAAGGTGTGTGGAAAACTTTTGGCCTACAAAAGAGCTAGAGATAAATACCATAATTGTGGTAAATACTCTAAATCCAGAGTATGAAAAGGAGGTATTAGAAGCCCACCTACCTTACCCTGTATATATTACTAAAAGTAACGGACTTCCAGGAAAGGGTAAAAACGCGTGTGCCGAAATTTTCTTAGAAAGTGACTGTGACTATTTATGCCAGTTTGATGGAGACGATTTACTATATCCTTCTTATGCTCAGTCTATGGAAAACCACCTTAAAAGATTTCCCTCTATGGATGTTTTGGGAGTAATTCCAACTGATGCTGCTAAAAGCACTCCTTGGACAGCAGGACACGAATTCATGTTGGGAGATTTATATGCCACTGTTTGGGGTATTTCGCTAGTACGTCCCAACAACCGTCTAGCTGGGCCTCGAAGAGGTTATTGGGTAGATGAATATTTACCAATGTCTGATAACTATATAATGTTGCAAAGTAAAAAATCTGCGATATACAAACAAGACGAAGAAGAGCCTGTAGGCGAAGATGCTTTGTATTGTTTGGAACTTTTACGTCGTCATCAAGAAGGAGAGCTACAATACTTTCTAACAATGTCGAGTGACTTATATTTTGTGGATAGGTCAACAGACAACTCTATCCAAAAACAGTACCGTCAAGCAGATACTATAGACAGATGGAAGAAGAAAGCTCTTTCTACTGTGAATCCCGATAGAAGCTCTTTTGATGAGTTGCCTTTTATCTATATTGACTTATTAATGAACCATGAAGAAAAAGAAGCCTGGCTCAAAAATAATTTTTAAGGCTACCAAAAAATATTTCTTGACATTTTTTTCTCAATGAAGCATAATATACATATCTTGAGAGAGGAAGCAAATGGGCGACCGATTTTATTTAGCACAACTACAGGCGACCGGCAACTGTCCGGGAGCATCAATTTCACAAACTAAAAGGAAACGTAAAATGGCGTGGACAGACGAAAGCAAAGCCGAAGCAATCGCAATGTATCAAGAGGCTGAGCCGACTCCCGAAACTTCAATGGAGATCGTTAAGCAGATTGCTGACGAACTCGGCGAATCACCTAACGGTGTTCGTATGATTCTAACTAAAGCCGAAGTGTACATCAAGAAGGCTCCAGCAGCGGGCTCTTCAGCTCCCAAGTCTGGCGGCGGTGGCACTCGCGTATCAAAAGCAGCAGCAGTGGAAGCTCTTGCTGCAGCATTGTCTGATGCTGGTCAAGAAGTAGACGAAGATATCGTAAACAAGTTGACTGGTAAGGCAGCTCAGTACTTTACAACAATAATTACTGCACTGAATACTTAAATCATAAGAAAGACAAGACCCCTCCTACTCTTTATGGGTAGGAGGTTTTTTCACATTCGTCCAAAGTGGCCACGGGGAAAGAGGTTTCTCACAAAGCTGTCTGGAGATGTGAGTGAAAAAAGAAGACTTGAGACGTGAAATGGAAGTTGCGGGTGACGCTATTGTTACCTACAAAAGTCCAAAGTCTCGAAAAACAAAATATAATATCTGTACGTTAGATTTCTCTACCCCGTATATTCAGGAAAAAAGTAATCGAGCGAAAGAAGATGATAGTACCCTACTGATGTTCTGTTGGGATACGGATTCTTATCGCCTGATGAAACCTGAGAATGTTACCTCGGTAGTTCCTTTGGCTAATATCCTGAGGAACGAAGATGTCAACTGAGATATACAGTAAGGTAATTTATCAATCAGATTTCAAACAAA
>Ga0213865_10002554_pt1 | contig 11433 bp, 12 predicted proteins | sample PICome_6_FD_160100 | JGI IMG/M metagenome (GOLD analysis project Ga0213865, IMG submission 160100) | Coastal seawater microbial communities near Pivers Island, North Carolina, United States - PICO282 | ecosystem: Environmental > Aquatic > Marine > Coastal | place: USA: North Carolina...
AAGTGGGAAAATGTTGTCGCCGCCTGCAAACGGTGCAATTGGCAAAAAGATAACAAAACGCCAGAAGAAGCCGGTATGCCGTTGCTCGCGGTACCGTTTCGACCCAACCCCTTCGAGTGGCACTTTTTGGCCAAAGACCGCGTTCTCACCGATCAAATGGAATACCTGTCGAAGCGATTCAAGGCTGATCGAGACTGGGCGCACTGAAGCACATGCGAGATAATAGGTTCACCACGACTCACCGCAGCTGATAGGCTTAACGCCCCTCAGCAGCCGTTGTGGTGCGAATCGTGACTTCGCTGAGCGCTCAGAAATCAGGAACGACGTTATGACAGATCGTACACGTGCCGACATTGCCGCCCTGACAGCTCGGGTCAATGCCGCTGTTGTTGGACAAGAGGCTGTCGTGCATAGCCTGATATTAGCGTTACTTTGCAACGGCAATGTCTTGCTGGAAGGACTACCTGGAACCGCTAAGACCCGGTCAATTAAAACACTGGGGCACGCCATGGGCGTGAATCTCGGAAGAGTTCAATTTACCCCAGACCTTCTTCCCGCCGACGTGACCGGGAGTGAGACTTATCACAGTAATGAAAATGGCAGTGAACTGATTTTTGAACCCGGACCCATTTTTAACGAGTTAGTGCTAGCTGATGAGATCAATCGTGCCCCCGCTAAGGTGCAATCTGCTTTGCTGGAGGCCATGGAAGAACGCCAGGTCACCGTTGCCGGTAAAAGCTACCCTTTACCACCACTATTTCTTGTCATGGCCACCCAAAATCCCATTGAACAAGAGGGTACCTATCCCCTACCTGAAGCACAGATGGACCGTTTTTTGTTCAAGATTAGGGTTGATTACCCAGACGCTGAGGCAGAGCGAACCATTGTTCGTATGCTGCAAAATGAAGAGGGTGGACATCAACCAGAACAAGCCGCTATTGGAACCGAAGCTATTTTTGCGGCAAGACAAGCCATCCAAGCAATGACTCTCAGCGAACCTGTGGAACGCTACCTCGTGGATTTAGTCATGGCAACGCGCCAACCCGAAGAGTTATCTACCCAGCTTGCCAGCTGGATCGCGGTAGGATCGAGCCCACGGGCTAGCATTGCCCTGCACCGCGCTGCGCGGGCCGAGGCCTGGCTGCAAGACCGCGAGTACGTGCTGCCCGAGGATGTGCGGAGGGTCGCCCCAGCGGTTTTGCGCCACCGTTTAATTTTAAGCTACGACGCGTTGGCTGACGGCATTGATGCAGACAGGGTCGTAACCGATATTCTCGATCTCGTAGCGGCGGGCTAAGTCAGCCATGAGTGCCACTGCCTACGTTGCGCTCAAAGATTTGGTACGACTGCGATACCGAGCTCAGGGGTTTAGCTATCGACCCGTCCAGCCCGTGAAATCGGTGCTCACCGGGCGCAAACGATCGCGACTACGCGGCCGAGGGTTAGACTTCGATGAGCTTCGTCACTACCGACCGGGTGACGATGTGCGCAACATGGACTGGCGGGTAACCCATCGCACACGCACACCCTTTGTCAGAGTCTATACAGAAGAACGAGACCGCCCTGTTTGGGTGGTTGTCGATCAGCGACTCACCATGTTCTTCGGTAGTCGTTGCCAAATGAAATCGGTTGGAGCGGCGCAAACAGCCGCACTGAGTGCTTGGCGTGTCATTGGGGTCGGTGACCGTATTGGCGCTCTGCTTTTTAACGATACGACCTCAAAGGTCTATCGTCCTAGCCGCTCGTCTGGAGCCTTAATGCACTGGCTGTCTGAACTGGTCAGTATGAATCATCAGTTGGTCGCGGATAGTGACGAGCCCTCAAGGTCCACTGCTTTAGTTGAAGCGCTTCAGACGCTGAATCGCTATCTCACCCACGACAGCCTGATCATTGTTATTTCCGATTTCGATGGCTGGAATGATCAGTGCCTCTCTACCATTAAAGCCATGCGCCAAAGTAATGATGTCATCGCTACGGTCATTACCGACCCACTTGAAAGGAGCTTGGCGAGTGCAGATCAATTAGTGGTCAGTGACGGCGCCTTTCAAATTCAGGTGGAAAGTGAAAAGAAAGAGGCCGATGCGCGCTTCAGCGCTAAGTTTGATGCACACAGAGATCGACTCACTGACACGCTCAAACGCCATGGGATTCCACTGATATCGCTGACCACCGAGTCGGAGATAACAAGCCAACTACTACGCCAATTGGGTGGGACTCCCGCAGCACCAGCAGCGCGACCATGAATCGTACTGCCCATGCTTGAAGATACGCTGCCTTCACTACCGGCCTTATTCGGCAACCCCCTTCTTCGCGGTGAACTCCAGGAGATCGTTGCCCCTGGCCCAATAGACTGGCTACCCCAAACACTAGGCTGGCAAATTTTGGGGCTGGTACTTGCCCTTGGATTTCTGCGACGAGCTTGGCGTATTTTCAGGGTTTGGCTGCGCAATCGGTATCGAAGAGAAGCGCAGCATCGGCTGCGGCAATTAGGCCCATCGGCCAGTGCCAGTGCCATTAACGAAGTGCTAAAGCTCACCGCCATGACCGCCGCTTCTAGACGGGAAGTCGCCGCATTAACGGGAAAAATCTGGTGCCAGTGGCTGCAAACTCGAACGCCCAATTTGGTTTTTTCCACTGACACCCTGCAGATACTGGGGGACGCACTCTATGACCCTCAATCTGACCTCAGCGCTGCGCAGCGCGAAGCTCTGGTTCAGCAAGCGCATTTGTGGATAGGCCAGCACAAGGACGATCATGGATTCGGCTGAGGTTGTAGTGACACAGTTTTTAGAGCAGCTGCACTGGGTACACCCCTGGGCTTTCGTTCTATTACCCTTGCCGCTACTGATGCGTTTGATGCCTGCTTATAGAGAGCGTCGCGATGCGGTTCGCGTGCCTTTTTTTACGCGATTGCTTGAAGCAACAGAATCGCGACCCCAGCGAGGGGCCATGTTGCTCATGAGACGACGAGGCCAAAAAGTGCTGATTACTCTAATGTGGCTGAGCTTAATTCTCGCAGCCGCAAAACCGCAGTGGCTGGGAGAGCCCATTGAACAGCAAAAAGCTGGGCGCGATTTAATGATTGCGGTTGATCTGTCGGGATCCATGGAAACCGAAGACTTCAGTCAAGCCGACGGCAATCCAGCCGATCGCTTAACCGCGGTTAAAGCCGTCTTGCAGCAACTCGCCAACGAACGCGCGGGGGATCGGCTTGGGCTCATTGTTTTTGGCAGCAACGCCTACCTGCAATCGCCCTTCACAGAAGATCATCGCACTTGGCTCATGCTCCTTAACGAAACGCGAATTCGCATGGCCGGACCCAGCACAGCACTGGGAGATGCAGTGGGGCTGGCGATTAAATTGTTTAAAGCGGCAGAGACCGAGAATCGAGTTTTATTATTACTGACCGATGGTAACGACACCGGCAGCCTCGTACCGCCTGTTGATGCAGCAAGAGTTGCTGCTGCAGAAGACATTCGAATCTATCCGATTGCTGTCGGGGATCCTACTGCCATCGGTGAAGAAGCCATCGACCTCGATACTCTTACCCGAATGGCAGAAGTAACCGGGGGCCAAGCTTTCGAGGCATTAAGTAGCGAAGACCTGGTTGCTGTCTTTAAGCTTTTGGGCACCCTGGAACCCAATGTCTTTGACAGCGTTAAATTTAGACCCCGTACCGACATCCACTGGCTGCCCCTGGCCGCAGTGTTATTGCTGTACGTACTTTTACGATGCTTAGCACGCCTTTGGCCCCTACCAAAGCCCGAGATCTCACAGTAATGGAAGTGTTAGCCCACTTTCATTTCTTACGACCCGAGTGGCTGTTACTGGGACCGGCTTTACTGCTCTTTGAACGATTGCTCAGGTCGACCCAAGCCACACCTAACCGATTTTCGGGCATCATTGACCCCGCATTGCTTGAGCATCTTCGGGTTCAAAGACCCCCTATTGCCCGGTTTAATCCAACCTCCGTACTTGTTGTTCTCATCGTGTTACTCACCCTAGTTATGGCCGGCCCCAGCTGGCAGCAACAACCGTCTCCATTGGCGGAGGATACGGCACCTCTGGTGATCGTCCTTGACGTCTCCGAATCAATGGCCACCACTGATATCGCTCCGAGTAGACTGCTTCGTGGTATTCAGAAAGTCCGCGACCTCTTGAAGCTGGTCCCCGATAAGCGGGTGGGCGTCATCGCTTATGCAGGCAGTGCGCATACGGTATTACCGCTAACAAGCGACCATGAAATAACAGAACGTTTCTTAGCCGTGATGACCCCGGGTATTGCTCCCAGAGTAGGTAAGTTTCCCGAATATGCGCTACCAGGAATCGATCGGTTATTGGCGCAGTCCTATTACAAAAGCGCTGTTTTACTGGTGACTGACGGCCTCGGCGCAGGGAGCCCAGAACTCATAAAAAGCTGGTGCCAAGACCGTGACTATCAATTAATCGTTTACGGGTTTGGCGACCCCTCGCCGGAACAAAGTACCGCCCCCTTGGAGCGTGATGCGTTGAGCCAATTAGCAAGCAGCTGTAGTGGCCAGTATTACGATGCGAGTATCGATAGACGCGATGTGATCGCGATTGCCGGAGCGCTGAAGGACGCCTATAAAATCGTCGATGATGAGGCTCTGCCCTGGAGTGACAATGGTTATCCCCTCGTTTTCCCCATGCTAGCTATGGCATTGCTATGGTTTCGGCGTGGCTGGACGCGCCTCTGGATCTGGCTTTTATTGCCGACTCTCGTCACTTTTTCCAGCCTACCCATGGCGCAGGACACTGGCGACACAGAAATCACCCCTGAACAGGCCATAAGCCAGCCAAAGATGTCGGCGCCCAACGTTCTACAGCCGGTCCTAGACGAATTTTTATTACTGTGGCTCACCCCCGACCAATATGGCCGTGTGCTTTTACAGTTGGGGTATTACAAGAAGGCGGCGCAGATTTTTGACAATCCGATTTGGCGCGCCACTGCACAGTACTATCACCAGGATTTTGAAAAAGCGGCGACACTTTTCACCCGACAAGATAGCGATCTTGCGCTGTTTAACGAGGCCAATGCCAGGGCTCATCGCAGAGACTATGTTGGCGCAAGAACCCGCTATGACCGGCTACTCGAACGCAGCCCTGAATTTCCCGGTGCTCAAGCCAATCGTGAATTTATCCACGTGATTATTGAAGCCAGTAATCGGCTTAGCGAGTCTCAGACAGACGAGGCTGGCGTTGGCAGCGAGACCCTCGATAACGATGAGGCACCTCAAATTAGTGACGGCGCCGACGCACTGGCAAGTGAGCCCGAAGAGCGAATCCAATACAGTGCTGAAGATATTCTCGCCAGCCCGGAGACCGCAGCCCTGTGGATGAAAAACGTGCAACCCGATCCCGGGAATTTTCTGCGTAGCAAATTTAATAGTCAGCTTCAGGAACGAGGTGTCAGCGAGCCATGATTCTGAACTGGGCAAAAGACCGCAAAGCGCCTCCTTGCGTTGGTACTAAGATTCAGCGTCACAGACTGCGCTTTATGGGCTTTACCATTGTGCACACCGCACTCTTACTAAGCCTATCGATGTTCGTCGTCGCCGATGACCCACGGGTGGAAATGAGTGCGCGCCTAATTCCTGCAGAGGGCGCTGTTCCCGGTCAGCGCATCAAACTTGAGGTGACCGTCGCTACCCCACGCTGGTTCACCGCGGGAACACGAATCAAACTACCCGAGGTTCCGGGCTTGCTGCTGCTGCAAAATCAAGACTTTGCAGCGAACGCTTCCGAGCGCCGCAATGGCGAAACCTGGACCGTTCAACGTTGGTTCATTGACGTGTTTGCCACCAAACCCGGCACGGTCATCATTCCACCCTTGGGGGTGAGCGTCTCGGTTTCTAAATCTACCCAAGAAACAGTGGCCAGCAAACTGAACACAGAGCCACTGACCGTAACCACACACATTCCGCCCGAACTCGCCGACCTGAAAGACTGGGTGGCCAGCCCTTCAGTGACACTCGTGCAGACCGTAGAGGGCAGCCTTGATACGTATTTGGGCTCGGCCATCAATCGTCGCATCACCCTCAAGGCACAAGATGTGATGGCCATGTTGCTGCCGCAAACCACCAGCGAAAATGACCCCTTACTACAAATGTATCCTGAGCCCCCGGTGCTCCGTAATCGCTCTAATCGGGGTAATCTCACGGCGACGCGCAGTGACAAAATAAGCTGGATAGCGGCTGCTCCGGGGACGGTGGAAATTCCCGGGGTGGCCGTGAATTGGTGGAATACCGACACCCAGACACTTGAGATACTCACCACTGAACCCTTGAGCATTTCGATCAGTGGCGAACTGCCGCCCAAACCCGTCTCAAGCACTGAAACCTTGGAGGCGCTGTTTTATGCAGCCGCGACCCTTTTTATCGGGTTTTTGGGTTGGCGGCTGATCGCATCAAGACGTTTCAGTCAGTTAAGAAAAAGGGGCGAGGCACTGCTACGAACAGGACGGCGCCTTGCGACCCAACTTAAGGGCAGCTCGTTGCCCCACCGACTCAATCCGTGGCGCAACGCCAAGGACTCCGACGCCTTGTGATTCAGGTGGCTGCCGCTTTATCTGACACAATATTCTTCATCAAACCCCGACTTTTCCGGTCAACACTCAAGACCAACAATGCGGTTGCATGGGACAATCTATGCCTCTTTTAATCCGCAAGCTATGCCACTCGTAATCCGCAAGATTCCAACTCGAGGGAATGATAGAGTTCGACCAGCCAGTGCGAAAATTCACCCCATGCATCGGCTAAAGGGGCAATCTCAAAAGCTAACCTAAAATGTAGGGAGTCAGCATGTCCAACGAACAAGTCATCAGTCTGATTGGCTTTCCCGGTAGTGGTAAAAGCACTGTCGGTGTTTTGTTGGCCAAGCGCCTGGGTACGAATTTCGTCGATACGGACATTCTCATTCAGAACCAAGCGCAAGCGACCCTCGCAGAAATTATTGACCAACATGATCACGTTTACCTGCGTCAGTTAGAGGAACAGGTCTTACTCGATATGCCGATTCACCCCAGCGTCATTTCTACCGGGGGGTCGGTCATTTATAGCCCCAAGGTCATGGCACGACTGGCAGAAACTTCGATCGTGGTGTTTTTGAGCGCCCGTCTCGACACGGTGGAATACCGAATTTCGCTGGCTCCTGATCGCGGAATCGCCTCATCCAAAGAGCAAACGCTAGCCGATATTTATGGCGAACGAGTGCCTCTATACGAGCACTGGGCGAAGGTGACGATTGCCGTCGACGACGCGACGCCCGAAGCGCTAGTCGATCAGCTGGTGTCACACTTGGACACCATCGCCCGCTGATTGGACACGTATTAAGCCTGCGGACACGTCCAAAACAGTAACGCCAGCGGTCACAGCTCAGGGATTGCCTTGAGGGTGATGCTGGCATGACTTTTGCTCATTCTAAATGGCGGTCCGCCCCCCGGCAGGAAGCTGGGTCTTGTTCAGGAGAAAAGGATTTCTCCAACCCTAACCGTTGTATCTAAGGCGGGCCGCCCTAACTTTTTCAGTTATTTGCAGCGACGGTTTAATGTCAAAAAGATTGTTGCCTAAACGGGCGCCATTGAGGTCAACTACGCAGGTAGATGAGCCGACGCAATGGATTATGAATCATCGGGAGGTGATTTATGGGTGAGCGTACTGCAACACAGAGTGAAGACTCCGTGAGCTCTGAGGATTTTCTGGATCCGCTAATGGTCGACCTCGACGATGAGGCGTTTAACGACATGGACGACGTCGACATGAGCACGTGTCAGACCTCTTTAGCCGAAAAGCGTCGACGGGCAGAACAACGCCTCGAAACACTCCGGCTGCGAGAAGAGTTGGGGGATTTCGATTTCGAGCTCTACGACGACTAAGTCCTAGGCGTGAAACGACGATGCACTAGGCGGGTACTGTGCTCGCGACAGGCACGCTTGAATAATCTACTCGGTACGTAGACATCACGCTCAGGCCCTCATCGTTCTCATAAGCGTAACCATTAGTCTTGCGCTTGCCGGGCCAAATCGCGCTGCCATTCGAAGACATTGAGTTCGATAAACACAAAGGCAAACAGCCACAGCGCGGCGTCCCAAAAATCTAGGAATTCACCCTCGAACCCCCAATAGACGGCCGCCACCGCCAGGGTGAGGTACAGCACGACTTTGATACCGTTCAGGGGTCGCTGAAACCGGCGAGGCACTCCGCCCCAGAGCTGCAAACGCACCTCAATTTCTAAAAGTACGACCACTAAAATCCAGGTCGAAGCGTTGATCACATCAACAAGCCCAAGCTGGTAGGCGCTATCGAGTGCTGCTGGTGTGGCAACGACGCGCTCCAACTCCGTTATGGCAACCACCTCAGAGCCCAGTGCGACACAGCTCTGGGCATCCAATGCCGTAAAAATATCGAAGTCGAGCAGTATCGACCAACCCTGACCGACTAATTCACAGGCAGGTATAGATAGAGGGGAGGAAGACCAAAACACCTGACACTCAACAAAATAACCCCAACATGCAGACACAATGGCAAGACCACAAATTAACCGAACGCCGTGAATGACCCATTGCGTTCTGCCGACCAGCCGGTCGTCTGGAATCACCGCGGTTTCTAGCTCGAAAAGCAGCAGCAGTAACACCCAAGCGGCAGTATCAAGAGTCGCTGAAAATAGCTGGATGCCGGTAAAAATGTCTAAATCTGACGTGGCGGCATGAGCCGCTGACGCCAGCTCTTCATTGAGAAATAGGACAATGTTTACAGAGAGCAGTGCATAGACCACATACTTCAGAACTTTATAAACACGGGCAAATTTCTCTGCAGAGCTGCCCTCGCGCTGTGTGTCGACCATGGTTATCTATTACACCTGCAATAGCAGGTGCTCACGCTCCCAGGAGCTGATAACGCGATTGAATTCTTCGAATTCATCGAGCTTTACGGCAGCGTAGGCGCGCATAAACAGCTCGCCAATCATTTGCTGCAACTCCGGTGTATCGTTCAACTGGCGCACGCCCTCCTCCAAAGTCCTTGCCACCACAACGGCTTCGTCGTTCGCGGTGCCCTGATGGGGTTCAGTCGGCTGAAGACCTTGACGCATGCCCAACAGACCACTGGCCAGAGTTGCGGTAATCGCTAAATAAGGATTGGCATCGACCCCAGGAAAGCGATTTTCAATACGCAAATTTTCGGGCGTACTGTTAGGCACTCTGAACGCCGTAGTGCGATTATCAAAACCCCAGCTCAGATTAATAGGCGCCGAGATATCAGGGGCCAATCGGCGATAGGAGTTTACGTTGGGGGCGTAAAAACTAATCAGCTCAGGGGTATAACGCTGCAACCCGCCCAGATAATGCATCATCGCGGCGGTTGGCTTACCGTCTTTACCTGCGAAAATATTACTGCCATCTTCAAGTGATAAAATCGATTGGTGGATATGCAGCGCACTGCCCGGCTCGCGTTGCATGGGTTTCGCCATAAACGTGGCATACATGCCGTGCTTTAAAGCCGTTTCCCGTACGGTGCGCTTAAAAACAAATACCTGATCAGCCATGGCCAAAGGGTCGCCGTGACGGAAGTTAATTTCCATCTGCGCAGCGCCGTTTTCATGAATAAGGGTATCTACCGCTAGTGACTGCGCATCGGCGTAGTCATACATGTCCTCCACGAAGTCTTCAAATTCAGCCACGGCGTCAATACTGTAAGAGAGACGAGCCACTTCTCGACGGCCGGAACGACCCTTAGGCGGCATACATTCATAATCGGGATCCGTGTTTTTGTGCACCAGATAAAACTCTACCTCGGGCGCAATAACCGGCTTTAGCCCCGCTTCCTCATAGAGTCCTAGGACATAACGCAACACGTTGCGTGAAGACAACGGGTGTGGCGTACCGTCGGCCTTAAAACAGTCTGCAATAATTTGTGCGGTAGGTTCTCTGGCCCAGGGTACACGACGTAACGTGGAAGCGTCGGGGCTCAACATCATGTCTGTATCAGTAGGCTCTACGAAATCCCAATGATCATCGGTGTATTCGCCGGTGACGGTCTGAACCAAAATAGATTCTGGTAACTTCTGTTCCAGCTGCTCGGTAAACTGATGGGCCGGTATAAATTTGCCCCGGGCATTGCCCGTGAGGTCGGGGACAATACACTCAACCTCTGAAATATTGTTCTCCTTAAGCCAAGCCGTAATCTTAGCCATTTCCTCCGGGGGAATAAGAAGCGACCCACTAGCGTTTTTGGGGCTATGAATGCGGGTTTCTGTGTTGGTGTCACCCGAGAGTTTGGAACTCATAAAATTAACCGGTAATGGAAGTCCCCGAAGTATGGGGGGCAAGCGAGCTTGACGGCAAGGGTGTAAAATCACATCGCACATTAAAATACGAACCCGGGTTAAACAGTGAGGGCTTATGACAGCCAATTCCCAACACGTCGATTCCTGGTATGCCGCCTCCGCATCACCTCATAGGGACTTTCCACCGCTATCGGGAGAAATCGCTTCTGATGTTTGTATTGTTGGGGGGGGTTACACAGGGCTTTCCACCGCCCTCCACCTTCGCAAGCTCGGATTTTCCGTCACCTTGTTAGAGGCTGAACGTGTGGGCTGGGGCGCTTCGGGTCGTAATGGAGGCCATGTCGGCACGGGTCAACGTGCTGATCAAGAAGACCTAGAGCAGTGGGTAGGCCTTGGCACCGCAAAAGACCTATGGCGGCTGGGTTTGGAAGCCGTAGATCTCGTCGCTAATTTAATTGATGAATTTAAAATCGAGTGTGAGCTAGGGACTGGTAATTTGCACCTAGCTGCCAAACGAAGACACACCAAAGGGTTACAGCAGGAGGTCGAGTACCTCAGTAAGACCTATGGCTATGACCAGATGCGGTTTGTCGACGCAACCGAAGCCGCCTGGATGACAACAGCGAATCATCACCACGGCGCATTACTTGACCTCGGTGCGAAGCATTTGCACCCACTAAAATACGCCTTTGGCCTCGCTAAAGCGGCCGATCTCCTTGGCGCAGATATTTTTGAAAATAGCCGAGTACTTAGCTACGACGAGTCTAAAAATGGACAGGTGCAGGTAAAAACCGACCGCGGTACGGTAAAATCACGCTTTTTGGTTTTAGCCTGCAACGGCTATCTGGGTAATTTAGAGCCGCGAATAGCGGGCAACATAATGCCCATTAATAATTTCATTTTGGCCACCGAGCCCCTCACTAAGGCACAGCAGACCGCAATCTGCCGCGATAACGTTAGCCTATCTGACACCCTCTTTGTCATTAACTATTGGAAACTCTCCGGTGATGGTCGCCTGCTTTTCGGTGGTGGTGAGACCTACGGTGCCGCCTTTCCCAAGGATATTGCACGATTTGTATGGCCCCACATGCTCAAAATCTATCCCGATCTTGCGGATGTGGCTGTGGAATA